>Ga0163162_10002420_pt1 | contig 17574 bp, 14 predicted proteins | sample S55metaG_FD_115310 | JGI IMG/M metagenome (GOLD analysis project Ga0163162, IMG submission 115310) | Switchgrass rhizosphere microbial communities from Kellogg Biological Station, Michigan, USA - S5-5 metaG | ecosystem: Host-associated > Plants > Roots > Rhizosphere > Soil | place: USA...
TGGAAAACGGCGTGTTGCAAGGGACTTTAGGTGTTGCGCGGCAGGCACCTGCGCCCCGTAGGTAGATGTTCGCGACAGGACACAACTCTGGCGACGCCCGCCGGCAACGTCTTTCGCGAAATCCGTTCCTTCTTCACCGGGGTCTATGGTCGAAGATCTTACCCAACTCGTTATCGCGACAGAACCGTCGGGCCGAGCCTGTAGGTTACATCGGCGGCACAACGCCGTTTTTCTCGACGAGAATTCGTTGCGCGTTAAACGCGCCGCCCGCTGCCGCGGTTGCCGTTACGATCGCCTTCTTTCCCGCGGTAAGGTCGGAGCGATCTGCCGGGATGAATGCCACGACGGGCACATTTGCGGGCACGGTCACCGTATTGCTGCCACCTTTGTACGAAAGCTGCAGGACGTTGCCGCTCGTCGACTTCACGACCGAATCGACATTCGCGTTCGTCATCGTGCTGTTCGGCCCAAGGTCGAACGCACGGTGCCCTTCACCGGTGCCGCGTGCGGATTCGTCGAACACGTGTACTTCGGTGGCTGTCATCGTTCCGTCCACGCCGGTCGTGGCCGCAGTGCCAATGAAGGAGCCGGGTTTGATGTCAGAGAGCTTGATCTTCTTGACTGCAGCGATCGTGAGATTCGAGGGGAGCGTGACCGAGACCGTGTCGCCGCTGTTGCGATGGACGACCAGCGTGTCGCCTTTCAGCGAGACAATGTCGCCGCGGATACGGGTGACCTTGGCCGCCGGAGCCTGAGCCAGCGCTGCGGTGCTTGCGAATGCAATTGCGACGATGGTGCTGCCGATTGTCGTACGGTAGGACATTGGTTTCCCTTGTTTGCGTTTTGCACGAGTGGGTTGAACTGCATCACGTGCGAGGTTACGCGTTCGGGCTTTCAATTTCCTGCCATCCGCGCGCCGATGGCCAAGGTGGATCACCGACGCACCTTGAGGCTGGGTTCGGCGGGTTGTACGGAGCAGGGAGTGGAACTGTTCGGCACGAGTGCATGCGATGCCGCGGTCTTCCATTTGGCCCTTGGCGATCATGTGCGTGTGTTGATGTTCGTTAATTCTGCTAGCCATGTTCACAGCATTTGCTCTCTGCGCGCGACTACCTCCACAATTTGCACGGAAAGGACGACAACCCCAGACAGAGGCGATGAGTGGAGCGGCCGTTCAAGCGGGCGACTTGCGACACATCGCGTCGACGCATCTCCAAAGTATCAATCTGCGCGGAACGCTCGATTTCCCGATCGAGCTCTGCCCGCGTCACGGCAGCAGCTTGGAATTTGTGACGACGAATTGAGGAGCCCGCAACCCACCAAGAGAAAGAGGATCGCGACCGCCGCTGTTATCAACGTGAGAATTCTAGCGTGCGGCCATTGGACTCGGCAGGAATGGCCGACATCTCGCAGCCTGGCTCGGCTTGGTGCGTGCCCGGACAAACTGAAAGGCGCGGCGAACTATCGAACGCGTCGGAGCAGGGCGCAACATCTCATCGGGCGCCCGGCGACGGTATCTCGAACAATCCGCGCACGGCATTCAGATACGTGTCCAGCGATGGTCCGATATGGCTTCGGCACAGACTGACCAGACTGTCGCGGTTACCGCTTTCAATGGCTCTGATCATTGCCCAGTGTTCGTCGCGTGCATTGACCAGATGCGGCACGCTCGCGGATGTGTAGAAGCGGGCACCGTGCACCTTCTGGGCTGAACTCCGGATCATCTCGGCCAGGTACGGATTCCCGCAGGCAGAGAACAGGCAATCGTGAAATGCCATGTTCGCGTGAAAGGCCGCGCGGAAATCCCTGGCCTCCACCGCCCGGGTGTGTTCGGTCTGGATACGCGTCAATTCCGCCACGAACTCCGGCGAACCGGGCAGAGGAATCTGCTGGGCGGCCAGCATCTCCAGCGCTTCGCGTACCGAGTAGATCTGGCGAATTTCTTCCGGGCTGAGAAGGCGCACGGTCGCGCCCTTGTTGGCAATGTGCTCGACCAGCCCCATCCGCTCGAGCTCGAAGATGGCTTCGCGGATCACGTGCTTCTTGCAATTGAAGTGAGCGCTCAGCTTTTCTTCCAGCAGACGCTGCCGCGGCATCAGCCAGCCGAGCACGATCTGCTCCTCAAGCGCTCTCACGATCTCTTGAACCTGACTTGTCGATGGCTTTCGAGTGGTCGTGTCTGTCATCAAAACCTGTATTCCCGTTGAGCAGAGTTGGAAGGGGCAGGCATGCCGGCTGACGGATGCCTGACGCCCGCAATTTTAGCCGCAGTCATCGTTTCGTCAGATACCACTGGGACAGCAAGCGCCCCCATTATACGTCGACAAGATCATTGACAATCTCGTTGAACAAAACGAGACTTGTCGCATCGAACGACTTTGCAACTGATTTTCGAGGCGGACACCGTGCATCCCGGTGCGCGGCGCCCCGCTCAGGCGCCAGTCTGGCGCGGGATCATTGCGCATAACAACGGAGACGGACGGGTGAAACAGCGGCTGAGCGGCAAGCGCATCATCATCACGGGTGCGGTCAACAACATCGGGAAAGCGGCGGTCGTCGCATTCCTGGAGGAGGGCGCGAAGGTTGTGATCGGCGATATCGACGCCGAGCGCGGTGCGACGGCGGCGGCGGAACTCGGTCCGAATGTCCGGTTCGTCGCCGTGGATGTCTCGCGCGAGGAGAGCGTTGCGGCGTTCATCGATGCCGGAGCGCAGTGGCTCGGCGGCCTGGATGTGCTGGCGCAGAACGCTGGCGTCATGACTTCCGGCGACATCACGAACCTCGACGCAGCAGCATTCGACCGGGTCTTCGCCGTGAACGTGCGCGGGCTGTTCTTTGGCGCGAAATACGCGGTGCCGCATCTGCGCAAGTCCGGTGGCGGCTCGATCATCAACACGGCGTCGCTTGCCGGCAAGCGCGGGCAGCCGGGACTCACGGTCTACTCGGCGTCCAAGGGCGCGGTGATCGCGTTCGGCACTACGCTCGCGCTTGAACTGGCGCCGTCGAACATTCGCGTGAACACCATCTGCCCGGGCTGGGTCGACACGGCGTTCAATGACCCGATCGTCGGGTTCATGGGAGGCCGCGCCACGCAGGACGACAAGGTCGCGACCTTCGTGCCGCTCGGACGCCAGGGCACGCCGGCCGAAATCGCGCCGCTCTTCGTGTTCCTTGCCTCCGACGAATCTTCGTACGTCAATGCCCAGGCGCTCCTCGCGGATGGAGGCGCATTCAATTCCTGAGGAGCCGGGCGATTTTTGATCCGCTTCACAACCCGAAGTCTTGTTCCAAACCCACCCAAAACAATATACGTCTCCCTCGTTTCGAGGGATGACAGGAGATAGTCATGTCCCGAAAGTGGTCCCTGGCTGCGCTGAGCGCTGCTCTGCTGGTGTCCGCCGTATCGACGGCCCATGCCGCCGACAAGAAGCACCTCTATTTCGTCGCCAACGGCGCGGTGGATTTCTGGAAGCTGGCCGAAGCCGGCATGAGAAAAGCCCAGGCCGAGTTACCCAACTACACGCTGGAGATGAAATACCCGGAGCAGTCGTCGGCGGCGGTTCAGGATCGCTTGCTGGATGACCTCGTCGCTAATGGCGCGGCCGGCATCATCCTCAGTTCGGTCGATCCGAAGACCCAGACGGACGAGCTGAACAAAGTGGCGGGACAGACGCTGCTCGTCACGACCGACGGCGACGCACCCGATACCAGGCGGGCGTTCTATCTCGGCTCGAGCAACATCGACGCAGGCAAGCAGGCGGCGCAGATCCTGATCAAGGCGATGCCCAACGGCGGCAAGTGCGTGGCCTTTGCCGGCTTGCCGGGCGCCGACAATGCCGTGCAGCGACTCAAGGGCCTGAGAGAAGGCCTGCAGAACATGAAGATCACGATTGACAGCGTCCGCTCCGACGAGATGGACCAGGCGCGCGCGCAAAGCAATGCCGCGGACATTCTGACTGCCCGCAAGGATGTCAACTGCATGATCGGCGTCTTCGCCTACAACACGCCGCAGATCGTGCTCGCATTGCAGCAGTCGGGACGCGCAGGCAAAGTGACCGTTGTCGGCTTCGACAATGATCAAGGGACACTGAACGGGATCAAGCAGGGCGTGGTGGCGGGCACCGTGGTGCAGCAGCCTTATCAATGGGGCTATCTCGGCACGAAGTACATGGCCCGCTACGTGGAAGGCGACACGTCCTTCATTCCCAAGGACCACAAGATCATCGTGCCGACCCAGATCATCGACAAATCCAACGTCGATGCGTTCGTCGCCCAGGTCAAGGCGTGGATGGCGAAGAAGTGATGAACGAGTCGCTGCCATCCCAACTTCCATCGCCGCTGCGATCGCCGCTGTTGTCGCTGAAGGCGATCAGCAAGACCTACGGCGCCGTGCAGGCATTGAAGGGCGTGAGCTTTCATGTCGATGCGAGGGAAGTGGTGGGCCTGATCGGCGAGAACGGGGCGGGCAAGTCGACCTTGATGAAGGTGCTAGGCGGCGTGATCGCGCCCACCGGCGGCACGATCGCGATCGAAGGGCGGGAGCATGCCTCGCTGAGCGTGCCGCAGTCGCTCGCCGCAGGCATCGCCTTCGTGCATCAGGAACTCAACCTGTTCGAGAATCTGGACGTAGCCGCGAATGTCTTCATCGGCCGTGAACCGCGCTATGGCGGCCCCTTGCGGCTGGTTGACAACAAGGCGCTGCATGCCCGCGTAACGCCGCTGCTCAGGCGGCTCGGCTGCGATTTTTCTGCAACCACCCGGGTCGCCGATCTGTCGATCGCCCAATGTCAGATGCTTGAGATCGTCAAGGCGCTGTCGCTCGATGCAAAGCTCATCATCATGGACGAGCCGACTTCGAGCCTCACCACGTCGGAGACCTCGCGTCTGCTCGATATCGTCGCTGACCTGAAGCAGAGTGGCGTGGCGATCATCTTCATCACGCACCGGCTGGCGGAGATAGAGCGTTGCGCGGATCGCGTCGTGGCGCTGCGCGACGGCGCGCTGGTGGGCGGCCTCGAGCGCGCGGACATCAGGCGCGACGCCATGATCACACTGATGATAGGGCGCAGCCTCAGTACGCTGTACACGCCACCTGCAACGGCGCCGCTTGCGCCCGTCCTGGAACTCGACGCCTTTACCACGCCTGCCTATCCCGCGCAGCCGGTGACGCTCGCGTTACGCGGCGGCGAAATCCTGGGTCTTGCGGGTCTGATGGGGGCAGGACGCACGGAGCTTGCTCGCGCGATATTCGGCATCGACCGACCGGCGGGAGGCGCGCTGCGGCTGAACGGCAGGCCTGTCACGATCCGATCGCCGCGCGACGCCATCCGGCTCGGCATCTACCTGATTCCCGAGGATCGCAAACATGCCGGGCTGATCCTCGAGAGCAGCATTGCAGAGAACATCATGCTCGCGAGCCTGCGTTCAATATCGCGGGGAAACCTCGTCGATACCGACAAGGGCGAGCGCATCGCGCTCGCGCAGCAGAAGTCGCTGCGCATCAAGGCGCCTTCGGTCGACGAGCGGGCGGGTTCGCTCTCGGGCGGCAACCAGCAGAAGGTCGTGCTCGGCAAGTGGCTGTGCATGCAGCCGAAGATGATCATCTTCGACGAGCCGACCCGCGGCGTCGACGCCGGCTCGAAGAGCGAAATCTACGCGCTGATGCGCAAGCTCGCCGACGAGGGGGTCGCGATCCTCATGATATCGAGCGACATGGAGGAGGTGATCGGCGTGAGCGACCGCGTGGCGGTCATGCACGAGGGCGCCATCACCGGCGTGCTCGGGCGCGACGCGCTCAGCGAAGCAAGCATCATGCATCTGGCCGTCGGAGACACGGTCCACTAAACAGGCAGGCATCATGTTGAAAAAGGATCTGGGCCTACTCGTACTCATCGTGGTTGTCGGCGCGGTCGTCGCGGTCATCAACCCGCGCTTCATCTCGCCCGCGAACCTCGCGAACACGGCGAACCTCATCGGACTCTTCGGGCTCTTCGCGATTGGCGAGGGCTTCGTGATCATCACCGGCGGCATCGACCTGTCGATCGGCTCGGTCTTCGCGCTGCTTGGCGTGATCTTCATGACGCTCCTGTCCACCGACGGCGTGAACTGGATGGTCGCCACGGCGCTGATGGTCGTTGCGGGCCTGGTGATCGGGCTGATTCACGGGTTCCTCGTGACGAGGCTGCGCATGCAGCCTTTCGTCGTCACCTTGTGCGGCTTGCTTATCTATCGCGGGGCGGCGCGCTATTACACCGATGACGGCACCGCGGGCTTCGATTTCGGCCAGACTTTTCCCACGCTCGAATGGCTCACTACGGGACACATCTGGGGCGTGCCGAACAGCTTCATCGCATTTGTGGTGATCGCGGCGATCATGGCGGTGGTCCTGCACAAATCGGTGTTCGGCCGTTATCTTTTCGCGGTCGGGAAGAATGAGGAGGCGGCACGTTATTCAGGCATCAACACGCGCGCTGTCGTCGTCGCGTCGTACGTGATCTGCTCGGGACTGGCGGGCATCTCGTCCGTCTACTTCGCGATGTATACGCGTTCCGTCGCCCCTGCTTCGCATGGAACCTTCTATGAACTCTACGCCATTGCCGCCGCAGTGCTGGGCGGCTGCTCGCTGCGCGGCGGCGAGGGCTCGATCCTCGGCATCGCCCTCGGCGCGGTGCTGCTGCAGATCCTGCAAAACCTCGTGAATCTGCTGGGAATTCCGTCGTCGCTGAATTTTGCCGTGATGGGCGGCGTGATCGTTCTAGGCGTGCTGATAGACAGCCAGTTGCAGCAACTCCGGCAACGCCGCGCCGCGTTGCGGCCGCTGCCCGAGCAGAAAGCAGTCGCGAAAGCATGAAGGCGCTCGACTAGTTGCACCACTTCTTCCAGATGAGGATGACTACCGCATGAGCGAAACACCGCTGAAGCCCTACGCGCGTGACGACACCGGTCTTGCCGCGTTCTACAAGGAACTTTCCACGCAGGAGCGGCGGACCTTCTGGACGTGCTTCATCGGCTGGGGACTGGACGCACTGGATTTCATGATCTATCCGCTCGTGATCGGCACGATCATGACGCTATGGAGGGTCGATACGGGCGTGGCGGGTCTCGCCGTGACCGGCACGCTGCTGACGTCCGCCATTGGCGGCTGGCTCGCGGGCTACCTGGCCGACCGGATCGGACGGGTGAAGACATTGCAGATCACGGTGGCCTGGTTCTGTATCTTCAGCATCGCCTGCGCCTTCGTGCAGAACTTCGACCAGTTGATGATCGCCCGGGCGATCCTCGGCTTCGGTTTTGGAGGAGAGTGGGCTGCGGGCGCCGTGCTGATCGGCGAGACGATCCGTCCTTCGTTCCGGGGACGTGCGGTCGGCGTGGTGCAATCCGCATGGGCGGCAGGCTGGGGCGCGGCGGTTCTGCTGCAGGCGGTGATGTTCTCGCTCTTTCCCCCCGAAACCGCGTGGCGCGCAATGTTTGCTTTTGGCGTGCTGCCGGCACTGCTGCTTGTGTACGCGCGGCGTCACGTGCACGAGCCCGAGATCGCCGAGCGTGCGCGCAAGAAGCGTGCGCAAGACGGAGATGCGCCATCACTTTGGGAGATATTCCGTCCAGGCACGCTGAAGACGACCGTTCTCGGATCGGTCTTCATGATGGGTTGCCAGGGAGGTTACTACGCCATCTCGACCTGGATCCCGACTTTCCTCAAGACCGAACGGCATCTCACCGTCATCAACTCGACCGGATACCTTGGACTTCTGATTACAGGAAGCTTCATCGGCTACCTTTTTGGCGCCTGGATGGCGGATCGGTTTGGACGCAAGAAGTTGTTCGTGTCGTTTTCGATCGTCGCAATCGTCGTGGTGCTGGCCTACACCCAGCTCACCATCAGCAATGAAGCCATCCGCTGGCTCGGCTTTCCGCTAGGTTTCTTTTCGAGCGGCTATCTGGCGGGCGTCGGCTCTTTTCTCTCCGAACTCTATCCGACCCGCCTGCGCGGTTCGGGCCAGGGATTCTGCTACAACTTCGGCCGGGGTATGGGCGCGCTTTTTCCCGCACTGGTAGGCGGGTTTTCGGTCCGCTTCGGACTCGCGACTGCGATCGCCATCTTCGCGGTGCTCGCCTACGCGCTTCTCCTCTTGAGCGCGGCGCTCCTGCCCGAAACCCGCGGCATTAAACTGGAGGATATTCGATGACCGCTTCCGACACACAAAAAGCCCCGTTCTGCCCGGGACCCGCACCGACCCAGACCCGGCCGTCGGCGTTCGAGATGCCTGCTGGCGTGGTCGATACGCATGCGCATGTGATCGGGGAGCCGCCTCGCCATCCGTGGATGCCGGACCGCGCCTACACGCCGCCGCCTGCCACGCCCGAGGCCTACCTGAAGATGCTCGACGACACCGGTTCGCAGTACGGGGTGCTGATCCAGGTGAGTGTGCATGGCCAGGACAACACGCTGATGCTCGACACCCTGCGCGCGAATCGCGAACGCCTGTGTGGGGTCGTCGTGCCGGCGCTCGGACTTTCCGATGGGCAATACCATGCAATGAAAGACGCCGGGGCGGTTGGCCTGCGTCTGAACGTGCTGTATGGCGGCGGAGGCACGAGCCTCGCGCAGCTCGCCGAGTACGATGCCCTTGCGCGTGACTGGGGCTGGCACATGCAGTTCCTGCTCGACGCGCGCGAGTTGCCGGCGCTTGCGCCGCAGTTCTCGACGTTGCGATCGACGATCGTCATCGACCACATGGGACATATGCCCACGGCCGAGGGCATCGAATCGAAAGGCTTCCAGCACTTGCTCGCGCTCGTTCGCGACGGTGCGTGGGTCAAGCTATCGGGTGCATACCGCATGAGTGCCGGGGAGCCTCCATACCGCGACACGATCGGCTACGCGCAGGCGCTGATCGACGCGGCGTCAGAACGCTGCGTATGGGGATCGGACTGGCCGCACGTCGCGACCTGGACCACGATGCCGACCGTTGCCCAACTGCTCGACACTCTGGCGCTGTGGGCGCCGGACCACGCCACGCGCACAGCCATACTTACCACCAACGCGCACAAGCTCTACGGCTTTCGCTAACCACTTGAAACCATGTCAGACAATTCTTCCACGGGTCTTCGCAAGGGCCTGACCAGCTACGGCGACAGCGGCTTCTCGCTCTTCCTGCGCAAGGCCTTCATCAAGGGTGCAGGCTACACCGACAGCGCACTCGACCGGCCGGTGGTCGGCATCGTCAACACGGGCAGCGCCTACAATCCGTGTCACGGCAACGCGCCGCAACTGATCGAGGCGGTCAAGCGCGGCGTGATGCTGGCCGGCGGCCTGCCGATGGATTTCCCCACCATCAGCATCCACGAGAGCTTCTCGTCGCCGACCAGCATGTACCTGCGCAACCTCATGTCCATGGATACCGAGGAAATGCTGCGCGCGCAGCCGATGGATGCGGTGGTCATGATCGGCGGCTGCGACAAGACCGTTCCGGCGCAGTTGATGGGCGCGGCCTCGGCAGGCTTGCCCGCCATCCAGCTGATCACCGGCTCGATGCTGACCGGTTCCCACCGCTCCGAACGCGTGGGGGCATGCACGGATTGCCGCCGCTACTGGGGCAAGTTCCGTGCGGAGGAGATCGATGAGCAGGAGATCGCGGACGTCAACAATCAGTTGGTGGCGAGCGTGGGAACATGTTCGGTGATGGGCACGGCGAGCACGATGGCGTGCATTGCGGAAGCGCTGGGCATGACGGTGCCGGGCGGTGCCACGCCGCCCGCCGTAACGGCCGATCGCATGCGTGTGGCCGAACAGAGCGGCGCGCAAGCTGTGCAGATGGCCCGTGAGCATCTGACGATCGACAAAATCCTGACGCCTGACGCTTTTCACAACGCGATGCGGGTGCTGCTGGCCATCGGCGGCTCGACTAACGGCATCATCCATCTGACTGCGATTGCGGGGCGCTGCGGACTCGAAGTGGATCTCAAAGCGCTCGACCGCATGGGCCGCGAGACACCCGTGCTGGTCGACCTGAAGCCGTCCGGACAGCACTACATGGAGGATTTCCACCACGCCGGCGGGATGGCCACGCTGCTGCGCGAACTCAAGCCGCTGCTCAAACTGGATGCGCTGACCGTCACGGGCCGCACGCTGGGTGAAGAAATAGAGCGTAGCGGGGCGGGCTTCGCGCAGGACGTCGTGAAATCGCGTGAGCGGCCGATCTATCCGCAAGGCGGCATTGCGGTGCTGGAGGGAAATCTGGCGCCGGGTGGGGCAATCATCAAGCAGTCGGCTGCCAATCCGGACCTGATGGAGCATGTGGGCCGCGCGGTCGTGTTCGAGAATGCCGACGACATGGCGCAGCGCATCGACAGCGATGACCTCGACGTCACCGCCGACGACATCCTGGTGCTCAAGAACATCGGGCCGAAAGGCGCGCCGGGCATGCCCGAGGCCGGGTACATTCCGATTCCGAAGAAGCTGGCGAAGGCCGGCGTGAAGGACATCGTGCGCATCTCGGACGGCCGCATGAGCGGCACCGCATTCGGCACGATCGTTCTGCACGTGACGCCGGAAGCTGCTATCGGCGGGCCGCTCGCGCACGTGCACAACGGTGACCGGATCCGCCTGAGCGTGGCGAATCGCGAGATCGCGCTGCTCGTCTCCGACGAGGAACTGGCACAGCGCGCACGCGACGAACCGGTCCGGGTACCCATAGCAGCGCGGGGCTACCGCAAGCTTTTCCTGGACACCGTGACACAGGCGGACAAGGGCGTCGATTTCGACTTTCTGCGGGCCGAGAACTTCACCGGATCGACGCCGTCCATGTAGTGATCCGGCGAGGGACCGCCACCTCGGTGGTAGCGGATGGCACGTGGAGGAACACACGTCATGAGCAGACACCCGCCTTGCGCGTCCAGCCGATCAGTTGAGGCTGCCACGCCGATAGTCCGAGTAATCAGAAAATGCGCTGAGTTACCGTGCCACGACGGCGAGCCGCTACCGCTCGAGTTGCGTGAGCGGCTGCTGCGCGAGTGCGAGCCACGCGGCAGGGCGTTTTCGTCTTCACTTCCCGGAGTATCAGATGGGGCAACCCAGGCGCCGTCCGCAAAACTTAATCCGGCATCCCCTTGCCGCGCGTCTCCGGCAAGAACCACGGCAATACGATACCGATCAGGTACACCGACCCGAGCGCCATTGCCGCCTGCGGCACACCGCCGAACGACTTGATCATGGTTCCCGCGACGATCGGAAACACCCACGCGATTAACCGCGCAGCGTTGAACACAAAGCTAATCGCGGTCGAGCGAACCGCCGACGTGAAGAGTTCGCACGGATAGATCGCCATCCACACGTAAGCGCATCCCAGCGTGAAGAATCCGTTGATCGGCGCGACTACCATCATCGCTTCGACACTCGTCGTCAGCTTGTAGGTGATGAACGTCGTGAGGAGCGCGCCGACAAACGTCAGCGACAGGAACGCGCGCCGGCCGATTGCGTCCACGAGAAAACCCGCCACCATGTATGCCGCGATCGCGCCCACTGTGTAGACAATGGATATCTTCGAGCCCCACGAGACCGCGTCGGGCAATCCTTCAGCCTTAGCGAGCGCTACGGTGAAGGTTGGCAGCCAGCTCGAAATCGCCCACCAGCCGACCGTCGTGATGATCGACAGCACCAGCAGCATCAGCGTGCGGACGAGCGCTTCACGTTGGCTGAACAACTGCTTCAGCGTGAAGGGCCGTTTGCCCGAAGCCTCACCGGCGGCCGTCTGGGTTGCGGGCGTCGTAGCCGTGGCGTTCCAGCGCTTCTCGCGAATCGCCCGCTGCCATTTTTCCGACTCGTTCACACCGCGCCGGATATAGAGCACGAAGAACGCCGGAATCGCTCCGAGCGCGAACATTAGTCGCCACGTCTCGGTACCGAGCGGATGCGTGGAGGCGAGTGCATACCATACGACAGCCGCGATCAACGTGCCCCAGCCGAAGCCCGATTGCAAGAAGCCTGCGCCTTTGGCGCGCGCCCGTTCCGGCCACGTCTCGGACAGGAGTGCAACACCCGTGCTCCACTCGCTGCCCATCGCCAGGCCCGTGAGGAAGCGCAGCGCGCAGAGCGTCCAGAAGGTCTCGGAGAACGCCGTGAAGCCCGAGAACAGCGCATAAAGGAACACGGACCACAGCATCATGCGTTTGCGGCCGACGTAGTCAGCGAGAATCCCGCCCACGAGGCCGCCGATACCCCATCCGAGCAGCGTGATACCGATCACGAGTCCCGCATAGATGGTGGTCGAAGCGGCCTGCGCCGGGCTCAGCACCGAGTGCAGCATCGGCATGAGCACGACGACGAGTGCGAGCGCTTCGTAGCCGTCGAAGATCCACCCGAGAAAACTTGCCCGAAGTACGCGCCAATGCGTCGGGGTGAGGCCGTCATACCACTTGGTTCGCGCGCTGACGGCGATGTGGCCATGTTCCATGTCTGTCTCCTTGATATCGATCATTGTGATTTCTTCGTGTCGTTCGAATGCCGGATCTCATCGGCGAAAGGCGCTAGCGCTGCCCGAAGGACGCACCATCGAACACTCGCTTGGTACTTCGCGGCTCGCAACGCCAGTACTGCGGCGGCGCCTTGATCGTCGCGCCGAGTTCGGCTGCGGCGTGCCACGGCCAGCGCGGGTCCCACAGCACCGCGCGGGCGATAGCGATCAGGTCCGCATCCCCGCTTCTGATCACGCGGTCCGCTTCGTCTGGCGTGGTGATGAGGCCCACGGCGATGGTCCGGATACCGGTTGCTTCGCGCACGGCACGCGCGAACGGGACCTGGTACAGCGGCCCGACGGGAATTTTCTGGAGCGGCGAGACGCCGCCCGTCGATACATCGATCCAGTCGCAGCCGCGCGCCTTAAGGCGCTGAGCAAGCTCGATCGTCTCTTCGACATTCCAGCCGCCTTCGACTCAGTCGGTCGCGGACACACGCACGCCGAGTGGCCTGTCGGCGGGCCAGACGTTGCGCACGGCGTCGTAGATTTCGAGCGGAAAGCGCATGCGGTTCAGGATCGAGCCGCCATATTCATCGCTGCGCCGGTTGGAGACAGGCGAGAGGAACTGGTGCAGCAGATAGCCGTGCGCGAAGTGCAGTTCAATGGCGGCTAACCCCAGACGCGCGGCGCGGCGCGCGCTGGCCACGAACGCGTCGCGAATACGGTTCATGCCGGCGCGGTCGAGTTCCTGAGGCGGGGTCTCGTTGTCACCCTGCGCGATTGCCGACGGTCCAAACGAGCGCCATCCACCCTGTTCCGCCGGGATCAGGGAGCCCCCGCGCCACGGTGGTTCGCTCGATGCCTTACGGCCGGCGTGGCAAAGCTGGATGCCGATCGGCATGTCGCTGAACTGGCGCACCTCGTCGAGCACGCGGGCGAGCGCATGTTCGTTCGCATCGGAATACAGACCGAGACAATACGGCGTGATCCGTCCCGCTGCTTCGACGGCGGTCGCTTCGAGCAGCATCAGGCTCGCGCCGCTCAGCGACAGGTTGCCGATATGCGTGCGATGCCACGCGCTTGCCGAGCCCTCGACCGCACTGTATTGGCACATCGGGCTGATCACGATGCGGTTGTCGAGCTTGAGCGAGCCGACGTCGAGGGGAGAGAAGAGTGTTTCGTTCATTTAGGCAGTCCATTGCTGGATCAAAAAGTCGCGCGTCCATACCACTGGCGTCCGCTGGTTGTTTCACTGACGGAATTGCGATGCAAAGCAGTCCCTTCGAAAGGCGTGCCTGCGGACAACTTGGTATTCACGCCGGGATTTCCTGGGGAGGGTATGCGACACGGACAAGGTCGTCGGCAACCCGTTAGAATCGCGAAACGCGATGTGTGAACGGCGTTTTTGTTTGGCCGTTCTCGTTCGACGCTTCTGTTTAGCCTCAAGGATGCTGACTCCGGGGCGATTTTAGAACTTCTCAATGTTCAACGCAGACATCGCCAAAAGTGATGGGTGCCACTAGACGAATACGGGAAAACCCGTACAAAACTCGATCATGAGACACGCTGATGCGCGTTGCAACGGACCGTCCGGTGCGCTTCGACATGGAATCGTTGCGGATGTTTGTGGCGGTGATCGAGGAGGGAAGCATCGCCGCGGCGTCGGCGCGCACACATCTAGTAGCGTCCGCGGTAAGCAAGCGCGTGTCCGAACTGGAAAGCGACGCGGGGACGCCGCTTCTCTATCGACATAGCCGGGGCGTGCAGGCGACGCCCGCAGGCGAAGCGCTGTACCACCATGCAAAGCGGCTCGTCGAACACCTGCAGCAGATTTCGGACGAGCTGTCCGAATACTCGGAAGGCGTACGTGGCCACGCGCGCATCTACGTGAACTTCACCGCGATGGTCCAGTACCTGCCGGAGGCGCTGCACTCGTTTTTGCGGGCGAACCCGGAAGTGCGGATCGACATGGTCGAGAAGACCAGCGACCAGGTGGTGCACGCCATCGCGACCGGCGTCGCCGACCTCGGCATTTGTTCGGCAGCACGCGGCTCGCTGGCCGGCCTCGAAGTGCGACCTTATCGCACGGACAAGCTGGTCGTGCTCGTGCCGGCGGACCATCGCCTCGCCGAGCGCACGAGCGTCCGTTTCGACGAAACGCTGGATGACGACGTGGTCAGCATGCCGCACGGAACGTCGATTCACAAACTGTGCACCGAGGCCGCCGAGCGCAGCGGCAGACGGCTTCGAGTGCGTATTGAAGTGACGAGTTTCGAGGGCGTTCGCAACATGGTCGCAGCAGGACTGGGCATTGGCGTGCTGCCGGAGGGCAGCGTCATCCCGTATTCACACTCGGCGCGGTTCCGCGTGGTCGAGTTGGACGAACCGTGGAGCCTGCGGCCGCTGCAGATTGCCCACGATCAACATCGTCTCAACATCCACCGCCGCCTGCGCGTTGTAGCCTTGCTCGAAGCCGCCACTGGACACCGGCGTGATGCGCGACTCTTCGTCCGTCAGGTTGATCTGGTCGCGTTCCCTGGCACCGCCTTGCGGCGGCTTCGGATCCTTGCCACGCGGCTTCTTGCCGTCTTTGCGCTGCGCCTCGCGACGCGCCACCTTGGCTTCATACTCCTGCTGTTCCTGCTCGAACCGTTCCTGCGCCCGCGCCTCGATCTTCGCCTTCGCTTCGGCCAACGCCTTGAGCCGCGCTTCGCGTCGCGCGATCTCCGCCGGCACATCCATCCCGTCCGGCACACCGTTGCGGTCCGCGTTCTCGGCCATCTCCATCAACTGCTGCACTTCTTCGTGCAACTGCGCTTCGATCCGGCCGATGTGCCCGTACGACAGCGCGCGATGCTTGCTTGCGTTCGCCTTCACCTTGGTGCCGTCCAGCGCAATCCGGCCCCAGCTTGACCAGCTTCATCTCTTGCGCGACCAGCAGCACCTGCACGAACAGCTTCTCGATCTGGCTCGCAAACCGCTTGCGGAAGGTGGCCAGCGTGTCATGGTCTGGATGCGTGTTTGCCGCAATGTAGCGGAATGCCACCGAGTCATAGGTCGCTCGCTCGAGCTTGCGGCTCGAGAACACGCCCGTCGCATACCCCGTACACCAGCAAACCCAGCAGCACCTCGGGGTGATGCGCCGCCATGCCTCGTCCTGCATACGCCCCGCTCAGCTCCGAGAGGTCCAGCTGCGCGATGACTTCCACCACGAACCGCGCCAGGTGGTCGTCCGGCAACCAGTCCTCCACCGACGGTGGCAACAGATAATCGGTCTGACGATCAACGGGCACGAAGCGACTCATCTATGGGCTCTCTCAGCGAACTCGCTGATTCATTAACGAACAACGTGCTCGCCCGGATGACCACCTTCAGCGCAAACTTCGACAATCTCCTAGTCTTGCCCTTTCCGAATCTGATGAAGCTGACTAGGAGCTTTCAACGCCAACGGCCATGTCGCGCCCAAGTAGGTAAACGCAGCAGTCAGGAGCGTCGCTGCCTACAGCGACGCGCTACCCTCGAAATCCGCCCGCGAATCCGGCACCTGGCCGCCGCCGGTCCTGTCGATCTTGACGAGATAGGCGAACGGTTTGCTCTGAAGCGGTGGATTCAGCGAAGCGAAGCGCCAGAAAAACAATCCGCGTCTGCGAACGTGGCCCGCTTTCAAATCGCCGAACAGGTCGGGAAAGTCTACGACCTGAGGCGGCGGCGCGGTCGAGAATAGCGCCGTTGCGACCGCATCTGCGTTTCGCAGAATGGCGAGGCCGTACGAGGCGGCGGGCGGCGGCATCACCGGCCTGTCTACGATGCCCACATCCAGTTCGATTTCGCCGGCGTCCGATGCAACTCGGACCTGCAGCCGGTCCCCTGGCGACAAGCGCGCGGGCGATTCGCTCAGCGACGTCGACTGGTCGCGTAATTCGCGCAGGTTTTGAATCGGGATGGGATAGGCGCAGGCTCCGAGAACCTTGTACTTGTTGATGGCGCTGCGCGTGCCCGCGATACCGAGGTCGCGCCGGGCGCTGCCGTCGGCGGGAGATACCTTCACGTTGAGTTTCCAGTAGCCATCGGGCGGCGTTCCGTCGCCTTTCCAAAACGCGAAGTAGATCGTCGCGCCAAGGTCGTAATCTGCACGATCGACGGCCAGCACGTGAGCCTCGTTTCCGATATACGTCCGGCTGGACAACGTCGGGCTGCCCAGCTCGCGGTCGTACGCCGGATCGGCGAAACACAGTGTGAAGGGCAGGAGCGGAAGCCAGCGCTGTCGCTGTGGAATGCTCGTGAGATCGAAGACCAGTGTCGCGGGAGGACCGGCGACCAGATCGTCGAACACGGCGCTCATGTTGTCGCTGGCGAGACCTTGTGAAACCCGCTTGTATGCTTCCACAGTCCGGCGGCCGAACTTGCCGACGAATTCAGTACACGTTCTGGCTCCTTCGCGATCTATTAGAACATCGAGAAATGGGCTTGTGGAGTGCGCACTCGCGTTAAATATTTCTTCGATGGAACTGTAGTATGCGGCTGGAGAATTCGCCCTGCGGCCGAGATAACGGAGTATTAGACTGTGAGCTCGAAAAACATCTGCAACGCGGGGATCTTCGGCTCGTGCATAATGAATAACCAAGTCCCTTGCAAAGAATGCGAGTATTGAGAGATAGGCTGCACCATTCGGAAGACTTCGATTATAGTGACAAAGCTCAGTCAGGATCGCCGCATCATCTTCTGCGGATAAAGCCCATTTATGATTATGTGCACTTACATGCCCAGGTCCAAAATTTGTACAGGCAACAATCGGCCATATATTACCGGACGCGGCCACGCGAGCAGAACCGCAAGCCTTACAGCCGCTTTGACGCCAAATACGCACCTTCTCAACGCCACGGCGTCCGCAATCCCTACAGCGGCCGTGATTCTTATAAATGAACCGAGTTACCTCAAAATCGTCACCCAACTACTTGACTATTGAGAGTGAGGAAATGGCCTCCGCCTGACTCCAGTCGAATCTTTTCGGCTTAAAGCCCAATACTTTGAATGCGCTCGACGGCTCGACTCGTAAGAGGCAATTGTCCGATTTTCCGGTAATGTAAAGTTGTCCGTTGCTCGACAAAGCCTTTAATAA
>Ga0163162_10002421_pt1 | contig 17570 bp, 13 predicted proteins | sample S55metaG_FD_115310 | JGI IMG/M metagenome (GOLD analysis project Ga0163162, IMG submission 115310) | Switchgrass rhizosphere microbial communities from Kellogg Biological Station, Michigan, USA - S5-5 metaG | ecosystem: Host-associated > Plants > Roots > Rhizosphere > Soil | place: USA...
CGCAGATTACGCCGATTTCGAAAAGAGCTACTAACGCCGTCCATCTAAGTAATCTGTGTAATCGGCGTAATCTGCGGATAGATTTGGATTGCAGGGAATCAGTTGGATCTAGCTAGCAAGAAAGTTTTGATAATCGGCGCCGCGCGGAGTGGAATTGCGGCAGCGAAGTTTCTGACAGTGCGTGGTGCGGTCGTCGCACTTAACGACCAGAAGCCGCTCGATAAGTGGAGCGACACCGCGCTGGCGTTAAAGGAATTGGGCGTTGGTTTGATACCGGGGGAACCACCCGGTTGGCTGCTCGATCAACTCGATGTAGTTGTTGTCAGCCCCGGTGTTCCAGCGAACATCATTCCGATTCGCTACGCGGAACGTGCTGGAGCGGAAGTCATCGGTGAGGTCGAACTCGCATTTCGTTATTTGAAGGGACGAACAGTAGGCATAACCGGCAGCAACGGTAAGACGACCACGACATCGCTTATTGGCGAGTTGCTGCGGGATGCGGGAATGACTGTGCAGGTTGGCGGCAACATAGGCCAGGCTTTGATTTCAATGGTTGATAGTTCTACGGACGACGGTTGGACGGTAGTCGAGTTGTCGAGCTTTCAACTCGAAACCATCAAACAGTTCCATCCGACCATTGCGGTTGTTTTGAACGTGACCCCGAACCACATGGATCGATACGAGACGTTTACTGATTACGCTGCAGCCAAGCATCGGATCTTTATGAATCAAACGCCGAACGATTTCGCGGTTCTAAATGCTGACGATCCGACTGTGTCCTCATGGGCAAATGGTCTCCGCGCGCAAGTAAAGCAGTTCAGTGTGCGAAGGGAATTGAATGAAGGAGTTTTCCTTAGAGGCGATGAATTGATTGCGCGCAATGGTGCCGGCGACCGGATTGTTTTACGTGCGAACGAAATGAAATTGCGTGGCCTTCACAATGTCGAGAACGTTGCTGCTGCAGTTGCGGCGGGGATGGCCGCTGGTGCTGACATCGACACCATGCGTGAGACGGTGAAGCAATTTAATCCTGTGGAGCACAGACTCGAATTCGTTGCGGAGTTGGGCGGAGTAAAGTTCTACAACGACTCCAAGGCAACAAGTGTTGATGCAACGCTAAAAGCTCTGGAAGCTTTTGCGGACGAACAAGGTAAGGTCGTTTTGATCTTGGGTGGCAGGGGGAAGAAAGCTCCTTATGCGCCGCTGGCAGACCTGGTAAGAACAAAGGTTCGGAAGTTGGTGTTGATCGGTGAAGACGCAGAGACGATCGCAAATGAGCTTGGTGAGTGTGCTTCATTTGAGAAAGCGTCGGATATGCGTGACGCCGTGAAGAGATCCTTTGCGGCCGCTGAAAAGGGAGACGTTGTTCTGCTCGCGCCCGCTTGTGCGAGCTTCGATATGTTCGACAGTTACGAACATCGAGGGACAGCGTTCAAGAGCGAGATCTCAGATCTCAGATCTCAGATCGCAGATCTCAGAGTGAAAAATCGGAGACTGTGAGATCTGAGATCTCAAGTTTGAGATACGAAGTGTCCGGTCTGAAATACACGAAGTGCACGAAGTGTCATGTCAAAGAAGTTAGCACCAGACAAATGGCTTTTCGCGGCGACCATCGGGCTCGCGCTTTTTGGCGTGGTCATGGTTTACAGCGCGTCAGCGATGATGGCGCAGAAGGAGAACGGCAATCAGTTTTATTACGTTCTGAAGCAGGGCGCGTGGATGGCGATAGGGTTTGTTGTCATGTTGCTGGCAATGCAGTTCAACTACCAGCAGCTCAAGTCACGGCGTGTCGTTTTCGGTCTGCTGTTTTTGTCGACGGTGACACTGCTATCGGTTTTTGCGTTCAGTAGCAGCAATGGTGCGCATCGTTGGATCAAACTGCCATGGTTTTCGGTGCAACCTTCCGAGATGTCGAAGTTGGCGCTGGTGATCTTTCTTGCGTACTTCCTTGAGAAGCGGGCTGGTGAGGAAGGCGATTTGATTCGGACATTCATTCCGTGCGGAATCGTAACCTTTTGGCTGGCTGGCCTGATTGTGATTGAACCAGATCTTGGCACAGCGTTGATGCTCGCGCTGATCTTCTTTGTTGTGATTTACACGGCTGGCGCAAGGTTACTCCATCTTGCAATGGCAGCTGCGCCGGCGTTGTTGGGTGTCATTGGCTTGTTGGTTTTTGTGCCGTGGCGACTCAAGCGAATGGTCACTTTTCTGGATCCGTGGGCAGATCCACAGGGCGGCGGTTTTCAGGTTGTTCAAGCATTAATTGCGGTCGGTTCCGGAGGGCCAAACGGTCTCGGGTTCGCGCAGGGCAAACAGAAGATGTTGTTTCTCCCGTTTGCGCATTCGGATTTCATCTTTGCTGTTGTTTCGGAAGAGCTTGGTCTGGTTGGCGGTCTGGCGGTGATTCTTGTGTTTGGACTCTTTCTCTGGCGCGGCGTGCGGACTGCACTACTGGCGCCAGACAGATTTGGAATGTTGCTTAGCCTCGGAATAGTGACAAGCATCGTGGCCCAGGCTCTCTTCAACATTAGTGTGGTCCTTTCGTTGGTGCCAACGAAAGGTATTCCGCTGCCGTTTATTTCCTATGGCGGTTCTTCGCTTGTTCCGACTCTCGCTGCTGTCGGAATTCTTTTGAATATTTCGCAGCATGCCAGTGGTTCGGTTGATATGGGTTTGTTGGAATCGGTTAGAAACAAAGCGAAGGAACGGCGGCGAATGCGGGTGGCTGCGGTGAGCACCACTAGCCCGTCGCGGTTTTAGTGGCACAGACTTCAGTCTGTGTTTCTCAGTTAGAGGTTGCTCAGGCTAGGCGCAGACTGAAGTCTGTGCCACTTTGAAAGTAATGCGCGTACTGATCGCCGCCGGCGGAACTGGCGGACACATTTACCCGGGAATCGCCGTCGCACAGGAGATCATGCGACGCGACGCGAATGCAAAAGTCAGATTTGTTGGCACTGCACGAGGGTTGGAAAGTCGATTGGTACCCCAGGCGGGTTTTGAACTATCGCTCATTGACAGTTCAGGTTTGAAGAATGTGAGTCTCGCTGCACGCGCCAAAGGTGTTGCCATGTTGCCGCAAAGCTTTTTTGGCGCGGCCGGTTTGATAAGACAGTTCAAACCGGACGTTGTGGTTGGGGCCGGTGGTTACGTGTCGGGGCCAGTTGTTTTGTCAGGAGTATTTGCGAGGCGTCCAACGTTGGTAATGGAATCAAATGCGTTACCCGGTTGGACGAATCGAGTACTCGCAAGGTTTGTCGATCGAGCTGCTGTTTCGTTCGAACAGTCGTTGCCGTTCTTTCGAGGAAAAGGGGTAGTCACTGGAAATCCTGTTCGACGTGAGTTCTTTGAGATCCCTCCGAAGCAGCGTAACCCGGCGAAGTTTGCGGTGCTCGTGTTTGGAGGGTCACAAGGTGCTCGAGCGATCAACGAGGCGATGATGTCTGCGCTCCCAAAGTTGAAAGCGGCAACAGTGCCGCTGCAGATCAAGCACCAAACTGGTTCTGCGGATTTTGAAAGAGTTGAGAGGGCATATAAGAACTCGGGCTGGCAGGATGCGGCCGAGATTCGAAGCTACATTGACAACATGGTCGCAGATTTTGCCGCAGCTGACCTCGTCATTTGTCGAGCAGGTGCGACGACAACAGCTGAGTTGATTGCTGCTGGTAAGGGCGCCGTGATGATTCCATTTCCGTTAGCCGCGGATGATCATCAACGTAAGAACGCAGAGGCGTTGGTCTCGTCTGGCGCTGCACGAATGATTTTGCAAAAGGATTTAAACGGTGATCGACTCGCAAAAGAGATCATTGAGTTGGCCCAAGAACCTGACGCGGTGAACTCGATGGAGACAGCGATTCGCAAATTGTCAAGAGGCGATGCAGCAGCAGCTGCAGTTGATTTGATTGAAGAGTTGGCGGTGTCCGATAGCCTTTAGGTTGTCGGTTCAAACCAGGACCGTGAAGATTAGCGGACGACCGACAACCTAAAGGTTATCGGACATCAGGGTTATCGGACATTCAGGGGAGTGCCGAACCGCAACGCCGATGCATTGCCCCTCGGCGTTAAGCACAAAGAACAAAGAACAAAGCACAAAGTTCTAAATCCAATGTTTCGACGCATTCAACATGTTCATTTCGTTGGCATCGGCGGCATAGGTATGTCCGGCATCGCTGAGGTGCTCGTGAACCTTGGTTTCCGCGTTTCCGGCTCAGATGTGAAGACGTCGAATGTCACTGATCGTCTCCAGCAAATGGGTGTGGAGATATTTGAAGGTCACGCCGCGGAAAACGTTAGTCAACCACACGTCGTAGTCCGCTCAACCGCGGTGCGTGACGACAATCCCGAGATAGTGGCGGCCCACAGTCGTTCGATTCCTGTTATTCCCAGGGCAGAGATGCTTGCCGAGTTGATGCGGTTGAAACCACACACAGTCGCAGTCGCCGGTTCGCATGGGAAGACAACGACAACGTCAATGGTTGCGACGGTACTGGGCCACGCCGGCCTGGATCCCACGATGGTGGTAGGAGGTGTCGTGGGTGCCTTTGGTTCAAACGCACATCTCGGAACAAGCGATTTGATGGTTGTCGAAGCCGACGAAAGCGACCGCTCGTTTCTGATGCTTACGCCCACGATAGCGGTGGTTACTAACATCGACCGGGAACACATGGATTACTACCACGACATGGACGACGTTCGTTCATGCTTCGCGAAGTTTGTTAACTCGGTCCCGTTCTATGGCTCGTCGGTGTTGTGTTTGGACGATCCAAACGTACAGGCAATCATCCCGCTCCTCGAAAGACGAAGGATGACCTATGGCTTGAGCGCGCAGGCTGATGTGTCCGCTCACGGTATTCGTTACGACAGCAATTTTGGATCGACGTTTACAGTGTGGCGCGGAAGTGACGTAGTTGGTGAATTGAGTCTGCGCGTGCCTGGCATGCATAACGTTTACAACGCACTCGCCGCGATCGCCGTAGGCTTCGAGTTGGAAGTGTCATTCGAAAAGATAGCGGAAGGATTAAACAGCTTCACTGGCGCCGGGCGAAGATTTCAGGCAAAGGGCGAAGTTAATGGTGTGTTGGTAGTTGACGACTACGGTCATCACCCGACCGAAGTCAGAGCAACGCTTGCGGCAGCAAAACTTGGTTCCGGAGGGCGTCGAATCGTGGTGCTCTTCCAGCCACATCGCTACACAAGAACGCATGATCTAATGCAGGAGTTTGCGCGCTCATTCAACAACGCTGATGTGCTTTTCATTTCGGACATCTATGCGGCGAGCGAGGACCCCATTGAAGGCGTAACTTCGGAAGCACTGACGAATGCCATCAAGCGTTTTGGTCATAAGGAAGTTAGCTACATAGGTGATCTGGAGAACGCGGCGGCGTTATTGCGCGACTACGTTCAGCCGGGAGACCTGGTCGTGACACTGGGTGCAGGAACAGTCAATCGGATCAGTGATCAACTAGTCGGGTTGCTACGAGAGCAAGCGCAGTCGAAGTCAGTGGGTTAGAGAGCGCACAGAAGAAGCAGGAATGCCGGTGTTAGAAGAGCAAGACAAATTGCAGTTGCGCGATCGCGTCGTTGAAGAGATTGCGACTCGAATTGGCGTAAAGGCAGAACGAGGCAAGCGCTTTGCTGAGTTGACAAGCTTACGTGTCGGTGGAGCGATCGATTGGGTTATCTCGCCGGAAAAAGAAATTCAGGCAGCATCGATTGTTCACGAGCTCGAGAAGGCTGGTATCGGTTGGCGGCCACTCGGATCCGGAAGCAACGTACTGGCCGGCGATGGTGAACATCATTACGTCATCTTGAGTTTGAGCGAAATGAAAGGCGAAGTCGTCTTCGATGGCGAAAGAGTTTCCGTTAGCGCTGGTTATTCGTTACCTCGACTTTGTATCGACGTTTGGAGACAGGGACTTTCCGGAATAGAGGGACTCGGCGGCATCCCCGGAACTGTTGGTGGCGCTCTGTGGATGAATGCGGGTGCTTACGGTCACGAGATTGGAACAGTCACCGAAAGCGTCAGAGTCGCACGCGCTGGAGAAGTGATTGCTGTTTCAGGTGATGCTATTGAGTGGAACTATCGACACACTTCATTCAAGGAAGGCGAAGTACTCCTGGGAGCAACGTTGCGTCTCAAGTTTGATGAGCCAGCGCGTATCAAGGAACGAATGGATGAAGCAAAAAGCCGTCGTTTAGAAACGCAGCCACATGGCTCTCGTTCCGCGGGTTGTTTTTTCAAGAACCCTCCGTCGAGCACGATCGGCACCGGCAAAATGATTGATGAGATGGGTATGAAAGGAACACGCAAAGGCACCGCACTCGTTTCGCCGGTACACGCGAACTTCATCGTTACAGAGGGAGAGAACGCGCGTGCTGAGGATGCATTGGCGTTAGCAGAAGAAATTCGCGAGCGCGTCAAACGCGAGCAGGGAATTGAATTGGAGTATGAAGTCGAAATCTGGCAAGCGAACGAAGGCACCGGAAACCGACCCGCTGTGGATCAGTCTCAAGACCAGGCCACGAGCGACGACAGCGGAAAGGAGCAGTGACTGTGAAAGACCAGGTTCTAACACAAAAGGTTGGCAATCGAAGCGGGATTAGCGGCAAGAGTCGATCGTCGAGTGCGCAACAACGTCCCGTACGACGCGACCGTGATTCTGGGTTGACCGTGTCGGCGAGACTGCGGAGTCTCCTTGGCTACGTTCCGGCTGCGTTGAAAGTTAGCTTGGTTGTAGTAATCGTGGTGCTTGTTTTTCTGGGCTACCGGGCGGCTGCGTCTGCGAGTTTTTTTCAAATCAAGAAGATCGAAACTCGCGGTGTCACGCGCGCCTCGAACGAATCAATCATGTCGACGGTTCGTCGGGATGTTGCTGCAACAGGTGTTTGGCGTGCCGATCTGGCTGCTTTGGGTTCACATCTTGAAAAGTTGCCATGGGTACGGACCGCGATCGTGACAAGAGTTTTGCCGGATGGAATTCGCGTTCGAATAACTGAACGACAACCGCGCGTGGTTGTTCGTACTTCTGCGGGACGCTTTGTGTGGGTCGACGAAGACGCCGTTGTGTTGAGTGAAATGTTGCCATCTGATCAGATGCCGAACTTTTTCCTCCGCGGATGGAATGAAGACGAGTCACCCGCGGCACGGAGTGAGAATAAGGAGCGAATCACCAAGTTTCTCGAAGTGGAACACGATTGGACGACACTTGGTCTTTCCGATCGAGTGAGCGAAGTAAATCTGATTGATACTCACGATGTGCGCGCACAGTTGGCAGGCGACGATTCGCAAATTGAGATTCGACTTGGCGGTCAGGACCTCGGCCAACGTCTGAAGAGCGCGTTGAATGTTCTGGACTCCCAACGACAAACGGCTCGTGGCCCATTGATCAGCTACATCGATATGACCCAGGGAAGACACGCGATTGTCGGGTTGGTAACGGGTAATCACGTGAGCGATCCGACCGAGTTGAGTGCTGAACCAACACCGGCTCGACCGGACGAGAAGACGAAGCCCGAAAGGGTTGCCGACAAGACAAAGGAAAAGGATCCGAAACGGAACCAGACAAAAAAGCAGGATCAGAAACGCACCTGATGTCGACCGAAGTTTGCTGACGTTTCAACCCGAAGGAGCACAGCTAGATGGCAAAGCGCACCCAACACACAATCGGTCTCGACATCGGGACAAGCAGGGTGACGTGTATTGCCGGCGAGCCAGGTGAAGGTGGACTTCTTGATGTCGTTGGCATTGGTGAGGCAGAAGCGCGTGGTTTGCGAAAAGGTGTAATTGTTAATCCTGATGCGGCAGTTGACTCAATCAAGAAAGCAGTTGAAGAAGCGGAGCGAATGAGTGGACTCGAAGCGGAGGAAGTAACCATCAATCTTGCTGGATCACACATTCTCGGTTTCAACGGACAGGCAATTGTTGCCGTATCGGGTCGCGACCGTGAAATAGTCACGGAGGATGTGCGACGTGCAATCGATTCAGCGTGCGCTATTCAGTTACCCGCGGGTCGGGAAATTGTCGATCGTTTGCCGCAGGAATTCATTGTCGATGATCAGGATGGGATCAACGACCCGGTTGGAATGATCGGTGCGCGTTTAGCAGTCAAAGTTCACATTGTCACGAGTCCCGTGACTGCTCGTCAGAATGCAATCAACGCAGTCAATCGTGCTGGTTTGGTAGTAGCTGACATGGTGCTTGAGCAGTTGGCGGCTGCGGAAGCGTCGTTGACGGAAGATGATAAAGAGTTTGGCGCCGCTCTTGTGGATGTCGGTGCTGAAACGACCGGACTGATTATCTATCAACGGGGAGCAGTCCAGCACACGGCTGTTTTTCCGCTGGGTGGTTCACATTTCACCAACGATATCGCCTTTGGTTTGCGCACGCCGATTCCTGAAGCTGAAAAAATCAAGCGAACCGTTGGCTGTGCCAGCAGTAGCTCTCTCAGCGAAATGGAGCGCGGTGAATTAGTCGATGTCCCATCAGTGGGTGGACGGCCGCCACGTCAACTATCCCGACAGATACTGTGTGACATTCTGCAACCTCGTGCTGAAGAAGTTCTCATGCACGTAGCGGATGAGATCAAAGATGCAGGTTGGGAACGGCAGCTGTCGAGCGGCGTAGTGCTAACAGGTGGTGGCGCGTTGCTCAATGGCATGACTGAAATTGCAGAGCAGGTTTTTGATGCACCAGTTCGTCTTGGATATCCCGAACGCGATCGCTTTGGCGGTTTGATCGAAGACATTCAAAGCCCGGCGTGGGCTGCAGCGGCAGGTCTTGCGTTGCTCGCTCATCGGACTCAAGCAGCAGAGATTCGCACCGGTATTAGTCGGCGTGGATCGACAGGCAAACTAACGCACTTCGTATCACGATTTAAAAATCGTTTCGGTAGTATTTTCTGACAAGTTGTTGTATGCTGACGCCCCGGTTGCACAAGATATTGTCCGCAATATATCGATGCCGATGGCGCCAGCAGCCCAACATAGAAGAAAGAGGCCTTGGAAGCCATCCCGTTTTGGGAGAGAGGAACTAACTATGACACCGGACGCTCGCCAACCCGGAACCGGCATTAATATTTTCATTGATGATGATCCGCCCCTCACCGGTGCGCGGATAAAAGTTATCGGCATCGGAGGCGGTGGAGGCAATGCCGTCAACCGCATGATCGAAGCTGGCATTGAAGGCATAGAGTTTTTAGTTGCGAACACCGACCTGCAAGCGCTCAAACGATCCAGCGCTCCAATTAAGATTCAACTCGGCAGTCGATTGACGAAGGGACTCGGTGCTGGCGCAGATCCTGGTGTGGGTCGTGAAGCGGCGCTTGAGGATACTGACAAGATCATTGAAGTCCTTGAAGGTGCTGACATGGTGTTCGTCACGACAGGACTCGGTGGCGGGACGGGAACCGGCGCTGCGCCGATCATCGCTTCCCTGGCAACCGAGCTGGATGCGTTGACGGTCGCCGTTGTTACCAAACCATTCCACTTTGAGGGTCGACGGAGAATGCAACAGGCCGATCAGGGCCTGAGAGAGTTGCGCGAATGCGTCGACACGGTCATCACGATTCCGAACGAGCGCCTGCTGCATACGGTTGACCGCGGTGTTTCGTTGTCTGATTCATTCAGAGTTGCCGACGATGTGCTGCGCCAGGCGGTGCAGGGAATCAGCGATCTCATTACCGTCCCGGGACTAATCAATCTCGACTTCGCCGACGTGAAGTCGATCATGCAGGGGATGGGAATGGCACTGATGGGTGCCGGCAGAGCGACTGGTGAAAATCGTGCAATAGAAGCTACTCAGCAGGCGATTTCGTCTCCACTGCTTGAAGAAGCCACGATTCAGGGTGCGAAGGGTGTCCTTATTAATATTACCGGCGGACCCGATCTAACCTTGTTTGAAGTGAACGCGGCGTCGTCCATCATTCGCGAATCTGCAGACGATGACGCAAACATCATCTTCGGCGCTGTGATTGACGAGACTTTGACTGACGAGATGAGAATCACAGTGATAGCTACCGGTTTTGACAAGGAAGTCGTTTCTGTTGCCTCTGCTGCAGCAACGCACGTGATGCCCGCCGCGCCACCGCGCTATGTGTCCCGACCGCAAGATGATCTGGCGCGCCCGATTTTGGGAGCACGAGCTGATGATCTTGATGTCCCAACGTTCATCAGAAAGAAAGCGGACTAAAAGGTTATCTAAGATTTCAGATTGCAGATTGGATCTTGGTTATCCGATCTGCAATTTGTTTTTCCGCTTCACTCACCGCCCGCGCCGGGTGTAAACCTCAATCGAAAACCTTACAAAATTTCAAATTTGAAATCTGAAGTCTGAAATACGCACGGCTTTGCTTTTTGCAATAGTGTTGTGTAGCATGTCGCTCATTCCTTGCAGGATTTTCCATTACGGGTATTGATCGTTCCTCTCCTCGGATGGCCGCTGCCTGCGAGAGTTTTGGCGCTGATCCGTCAAAGCAAGCCCTGTCCTATTAACATCATGTATCCCGACGGTTCAATCCGTCACCAGTTTTGGAGGTAATAATCAAGTGAATCGTAAACTCATAAGAACAACGCTCGCGGAAGTGAAGGGCAAAGCTCGTGAGGTGCCGCCGCAGCCCAGAGAGCGCTCAAACGGATCCCGTGGTTCGAATGACGGTGTACCACAACGTGCGGTTCAACAACCCGCCTCGGTACAAGTAAAGAAACGAGTGCCTCCTCCGATTGAGACCAACGCTGAAATTTTTTACTACAAGAAACAGATCGATGCTCACACTGTTATGGTGATCGTGTTGCTTGATGGTGAAGAGATTGAGGGTACGATCGAGTGGTACGATCGTGGAGCGCTCAAAGTCAATCGTAAGTCAGCACCAAACCTTCTTGTTCTTAAGCGGAACATCAAGTACATGTTCAAGGCAGATGAGCGGGTTGAATCCGCCACGGAATAAGCTATTGCCTCGCCCCTAGCAACCGTGCTGGCCGAATAGTGCGTCGCCTCAACCAATGCGACAGTCAGACCAAACTCCATCAAACCCGGGTTCTCGACCCAGGCGAGTTTTGCCGCGTATCGGTATCACCATGGGCGACCCCGCCGGCATCGGGCCTGAAGTTGTGCTCAAGGCAGTCGCTGAGGACGAAGTCAGAAAAGTTTGCGTACCTGTTATCATCGGCGACGCACAGTTGTTGGCGCACACGGCGCGAACTCTTGACCTGCAAAGTGGTTATGACATAGTTCGAAGAGAAGAATCGTTTCCCGACGAACTTTCAGAACCCGTCATTTTTCATCTCGATAACATCAGCGGCTTTATTGAGCCAGGCATTGAATCCGGCGCTGCCGGAAAAGCAGCAGCCGGCTATATCGAGGCCGCGGTGGAGTTATGTGCTGCAGGCAGCATCGACGCGATTGCCACTGCACCAATCAACAAGCGCGCACTGTTTCTCGGTGGCTACAGTTTTCCAGGCCATACAGAATTTCTCGCACACCTGACCGGCGCAGAGGAATATGCAATGGCATTCGTTGCGGCGAACCTTCGAATTGTTCTGCTGTCGACCCATGTACCACTTTCGCAAGCGATCCGCATGGTTGAGCGTGATCGTCTCGTCCAGGTGATCAATCTGACAAACCGGGAGCTACAGCGTTGGGGCATGGAACGTCCGAGACTTGCAGTGGCTGCCCTCAATCCTCACGGCGCAGAAGGCGGACTGTTTGGGATGGAAGAAGCGTCAGAGATAGCTCCTGCAATTGAAGCTGCTCGTGGTCTGGACGATATCAACGTTCATGGACCGTTCTCTGCTGACACCGTCTTTCTAAGGGCCTCACGAGGAGAGTTTGATGCTGTGATTGCCTGCTATCATGACCAGGCGATGATCCCCGTGAAGTGTTTGTCCTTTGGCGAAGCTGTTAATGTGACCCTGGGCTTGCCATTTATAAGGACGTCGGTCGATCACGGAACAGCGTTCGACATCGCAGGCAAAGGACTCGCAGAACATTCGAGTATGGTGGCAGCGATAAAACTTGCTGCTGAGTTGTCAACGAAGGCTGGTGAAAGTTGTCGAGCAGTCGAAGTCTGACTTGGAAGGTTTCAAACGAAGATGGTTAATACGGACTCGAATACTAACGATGGCAGACGAATCCTCGTCGCCGATGACGACCCAGCGATCTTGAGACTGGTGAGTACCATTCTTGAAAAAGAGAACTTTACCGTGGTGACCGCCCGCGACGGACGCGAGGCTTACAAGATTCTCCAAGGCGATCCTAACTTAACAGCCGCGATCCTTGATGTGGTTATGCCTCATGTATCTGGTTTCGAACTGGTGCGTTTCATGAAAACTGAAGATCGTTTAAAGCGCATACCTGTCATGATGATGACAGCCGAACAGGATCCGAAGCTATCGTCGGATAGTTTTTCGGCTGGTGCCGTTGTATTTCTTCCAAAACCCTTCACGACAGCTCAACTTCAGATTATGCTGCAAATGTTGATTGGTAAAACTACCTCTTAACTGCCGATGATCACTCGTCCCATCTTAAGAATTAGTTCGCTATTCGTTTTGTTCAGCCTGCCTTTGGTCGCAGCACGTGCCGAACTGAGTCAGAAGCAGGCTCGGAAGACGATCGCCCAAACGGCGGGAATGTCGTTGCCCTCGAGAGCTGTGCATATAGAACGGGTTGTTTCGGCCAGCGATGCAAGTGCTGAAGTCACAACTCAACTTGAGTTGGTTTTCCGTTTCGCTAGAGGCGAGAATTACTGGAGGATCAAGGAAGTAAGAACTGGTGAAGCTCAGTGGGAAGACGTCGAAGCGATCACGCGAGCACTAAAAATTGATGCGGTTCGAGACAAATGTAACGGACCGGACGAGAACGGCCGCGTAACGTCGGGACTAACAAATCAACGGGCCCGTTGTCTTGTGGCAAACTTGTTCTCGATCACTCTTCCATCAGATACAGTGCGCATAAAAGAAATTTCAGGATTAACTCTAGGCACGCAGCCGTCTGCTATTGCGGTGACGCTCGTGCAAGCTGACTTTCGCTTGACTAGAGATTCAGGTGGTTGGCACGTCACCGGCTTTCGCTCGGGGAATCGAGACTGGACGACCGTCGAGTCGGCTCCAGGTTCGCTCAACTCTATTAAGGTTGAAAGAACGACTGAAGATCTGAAAGCTATTGCCGCAGCACTCGAAGCGTTCAGAAAAGAGCGTGGTTCATTTGTGATTTCTGACAAGCATTCTGCCCTCATAGACGTTTTGACTCCTCGCTTTCTCTCTCGAGTGATTCGAATAGATTCTTGGCAACATCCTTACCGTTATCACGGTGAGCACGATACCTTCACACTGCGCTCGCTGGGTCCAGACGGCAAAGAAAATACAACTGACGATATCGTCATTAGAAACTGAACGAGCGAGCCTGCGCCTCAGAAGTTGAGACCGATCTAAGCCTCAATCTGAGATCTGAAATCTGCACTGAAATTAGCCTGGCCTGCTCCCAAAGCCCAAAACCGGGCAAATTTCCCCTAATTCTTCTCAGAGCCACTTCAGACCTGTTTTAAACGATGACAAACTAATCTCTTGACTGGCAGTTATTGCGGGTGATAGGTTTCATTTGTGGCCTCTTCCTGGGCCCGACTCGTGAAGACATGCCAGCGCCATCCGTGCTAAACGCACTAGGGCCCCGCCGATGGTGCATCTCAACCAAAGGATCCAAGGCTTGCTAGCTGGACGCAAACTCCTACTCGCCGACGACTCGGTAACCATTCAGAAAGTCATCGAACTCACTTTCGCCGACGAAGGCGTTAGAGTCATGACCTTCGGTAACGGTCTGGACGCGATTAATAAGCTTGAGGAGGAAGCCCCTGATGTTGTGCTCGCTGATGTTTTCATGCCGGGAAAGAACGGTTATGAGGTTTGCGAGTACGTCAAACAAAACGAGAAGCTTCAGCATATTCCTGTGATGCTCCTCGTTGGCTCATTCGAGCCGTTCGACGAAGCGGAGGCGCGCAGAGTTGGCGCGGATGATATCTTGACGAAACCTTTTCAATCGATTCGACGCTTAATCGACAGGGTGGGAGCGCTCGTTACGAGTCCACCACCGGTCGTGAAGGAGGTTCCCACGGCGGAACTTCCAAAAGCTGAAGACGAGTCCTCGGTGGAAGAATATCGCTTGAATTCCGAGGAACTTGCCATGACAACCGCGGACACAATGCCGCTGCCTAATGAACTTCATCAGCGGATGGAGTTGTCGCAACCGCTCACTGCAAAGGACAATGAACTGGGTGAGAAAACAATGGACACAGGGATCTCAGAGGTGAATCAGGCTGCGGCCGAGGAATCGTCCGACGTGTTATTGGATCTTGGTGAGTTCGAGCCAGCACGAGCAGTAGAAGAAGACGAGTTCGTTCTGGATCTGGATTCCTCGGATCTTGAAGAGGTCAGCGCTCCGACACCTATGCGCGCTTTTGTGGAACCGCAAGTTACGGAAACAGTCGCGAGCGCCGTTGCCACAAACGGATTTTCATATCAGACAGAAGTTCACGCCCCGACCTATTCTGCAGCAGAGGACGTTGCATACGAAGATCAAGTGCATGAAATCCCGGAGCAGCGCTATAGCTCTTCTCAGGAGACTTACAAGGCTGATTCTCAACCAATGGTAGCTGAGCCTCAGTCAGTGCCGAGTGGTGCAACGTCGCTCTCCGCGGAATCGCTCTCGCCGGAGATGATTGATGCAATTGCCCGCCGGGTTGTCGAAATGATGTCTGACAAGGTGGTTCGCGAAGTAGCTTGGGAAGTCGTTCCCGATCTAGCGGAGTTGCTGATTAAGAAGCAACTGGAAGAGTCTCAGCACAAATAGGTCCTCAAGTTCATTGCCGAAGACCAAGGCGACCAGAAATGGTCGCCTTCTTTTTTTGCTGATGTGCTATATGCTTTAGCTTGTCGGTATTTGCGTTTGATGATTCAGGTTCCCGACAAGCTAAAGCATATCGGACATCTCTTCCTTTTGAGCTTTCTGCTTTGCCTATCGTAGACTCTACCCTTCGATTCATTGGCACTAAAACTGCGAACCTATTTCACTACTCAATAATGGACATCCCTAAACAATACGATCCTAAACAAGCGGAACTTCACCACTATGAACGTTGGGAAAAGGCTGGATACTTCGCCCCCGAGATCAACAAAGATCCGGGCGCTCCTGTATTCACCATCGTCATTCCCCCGCCGAACGTAACGGGTTCCTTGCATATGGGCCATGCTCTTCAACACACCTTGATGGATGTGTTGACTCGTTACAAACGAATGAGCGGGTTCCGCACGCTCTGGCTACCAGGGATGGATCATGCTGGCATTTCGACACAGTTGATGGTCACCCGAGCTTTAAAAAAGGAAGGCAAGTCTCGACACGACCTGGGACGCGAGAAGTTTGTCGAACGCGTGTGGCAGTGGAAGGCTGAATCGGGTGGACAGATCACAGTTCAAATGCGTCGTGAAGGTGCATCGGTCGACTGGTCGCGTGAAAAGTTTACGATGGATGAACCCTTGTCGCGCGCGGTTCGCGAAGTGTTTGTGCGGCTGTATGAAGAGGGAATGATCTATCGCGGTAATCGTATTGTTAATTGGTGTCCACAAGATCAAACAGTGTTATCGGACCTGGAGGTCGACAAGTTGCCGCAGTCGGGAAAGCTTTACTACCTTCAATATCCAGTGAAGGGGAGCGAACGTCGGCTCACCGTTGCGACCACGCGGCCAGAAACAATGCTAGGCGACACTGCGGTGGCGGTGAATCCCAGTGATGAACGCTACACAGATTTGCTTGGGGCGACATTGCTGTTGCCGCTGACCGATCGCCAAATCCCGGTTATCGCAGATGAGTTTGTCGACCCTGAGTTTGGCACCGGCGCCGTTAAGGTCACTCCAGCTCACGATCCTAACGACTATGAAATGGGCGTGCGTCATAACCTTGCGCAGGTTGTCGTGATCGACCAATTTGCAAAGATGACTGCTGATGCCGGAGAAAGCTTCGCGGGTCTTGATCGCTACAAAGCGCGCGACAAGGTCGTTGAGGAATTTGAACAACTCGGACTGCTGGAAAAAGTCGTCGACTACGAATTCGCCATTTCCAAATGCGAACGTTGCAAGACGGTTATTGAACCTCTGATCTCCACGCAATGGTTCATGAACATGGAACAGTTGCGCGACCTGGCCCTCGATTTAATGGCGAAAAAGCAGAAGCCACAGTTTGTTCCGGAAGTTCCTTATGAACGTGTGTATACAAGCTGGCTGGAGAACCTCCGTGATTGGACTATCTCGCGGCAGCTTTGGTGGGGACATCAGATTCCAGCCTGGTACACCAATGACGGCCGAGTATTTGTCGCTCGAACGGAAGCCGAGGCGCGCGAAAAGGCTGGTACGGATGAACTGACTCAGGATCCAGATGTTCTGGACACATGGTTTTCGTCTGCCCTTTGGCCCTTCTCCACTCTGGGTTGGCCCAATGAAACCGACGATTTGAAAGTTTTCTATCCCTCGTCCGTTCTTGTGACGGCGCGAGACATCATCTTTCTCTGGGTCTCTCGGATGATGATGATGGGTGCAAAGTTTATGGGCCGGGAAGCTTTTGCCGATGTGTTTGTGACGGGAACGATTCTCGATAGTCATGGCCAGCGAATGTCGAAGACAAAACTGAATGGCGTTGACCCGCTCGACGTGTTCGACAAGTTTGGAGTTGACGCAACGCGATTGACTCTGGCGCAGGTTGGCAGCACGGATACTCGTTGGAACGAGAAGCAAGTTGAATCGTATCGGAACTTCGCAAACAAGATCTGGAATGCCGCACGATTCTGTCTGCTCAATTCCGAGGGTGCGTCAGTGGACTCAACGTTGCTCTTGCTGGGACCGCAGGCGTCCCCGCCAGCTTCTGAAGTTCTGAAGAGCTCTAAGGTTGATTCAGCAGGCGGGGACGCCTGCGGTCCCAGCACTGCGCTGCATGATCGTTGGATCATTTCGCGTCTCAATAGAACTGCCATTGACGTTGGCGCAGCTTTGAGTGCTTACCAGTTTCACGAGGCGGTGCAGACTCTTTATCACTTTTTCTGGGACGACTTTTGCGACTGGTACATTGAACTGAGTAAGAACGATGTCACTACCGAGGAGCCCGGCGAGCAACGAAAGGTTGCTCGCTCCCGATTGTTGTCCGTGCTCGAACAGGCGCTTCGTCTACTGCATCCGTTCATGCCCTACATTACTGAAGAGTTGTGGATGCTTCTTCCCGGCGTTGGAAAATCGTCATTGCACCCGGCCTACGCTCATGCCGAACCGACATTGATGTTGGCGGCATATCCGGCGGGCAATCCTGCGTTCGTGGATGAACAAGTCGAATCCGAAATGCAGGCGATCATCGACCTAATCTCGCGAGTACGAAACATCCGTTCGGAAATGAATATCAAGCCGTCTGAACGCATTCCAGTCTTAGTCGGCGCTCCTGATGAAAGGCTTCGCAATGTTTACCTTGCGGCCGTGGATCAAATCGGACGATTGGTTCGAGCTGCAGACGTCACTATTACCGAACGACTTGAAGCACCGAGGGCATCCGCGAG
>Ga0163162_10002422_pt1 | contig 17569 bp, 12 predicted proteins | sample S55metaG_FD_115310 | JGI IMG/M metagenome (GOLD analysis project Ga0163162, IMG submission 115310) | Switchgrass rhizosphere microbial communities from Kellogg Biological Station, Michigan, USA - S5-5 metaG | ecosystem: Host-associated > Plants > Roots > Rhizosphere > Soil | place: USA...
AAGATCAGGCCATCGGATCCGGGGGCGACATCGCCGGCAGCCGCCGTAAGTTCCTGTACACTCCGGCCGCCTCCGAAATTTCCGGCATACCACTGTACAGCTCCGCCGCCATTATTGGTCGCACCGCCGGAGACATAAAATTGATCGGTAAGTATATACTGGAAGATCCTCTCCGCCGGATCGTATTTCGGAACCCTTGTGGTCATACGGATAGCGCCGCTGGTGCCGATGGTCAGGGCTGTCTCGCCCGGCAGCACCGCATCGCTGCCCAGGTTGGCAAGGCAGCCGTCGCTTCCACCGATGATAAAGGGCAGCCCCTCAGGTAATCCCGGCAGACGATGATCAGAAGATAATGCAGATTCCTGGTGTGTAGCAGGCACAGGCTCCGACAGAAGACCCTCCCGTATACCCGCCAGCTCGAGGGATTCCTGGTACCAGGTGAAATTATATATGTCGAACAAGCCGGTGGCCGAGGCAATGGAGTAGTCCACCTGGTATTTACCGAATAAGCGCCACCAGATATACTCTTTTATGGAAATGAATTTCGCCGCCCGCCCGAAGATCTCCGGCTGTTGCCACTGCAGCCATAACAGCTTGCATAAAGGAGACATAGGGGCTATAGGTGTTCCTGTCTGCCGGTAGATCCGCCGGCCGGCTTCACTGGCTTTCAGCTCATCTGCAAAAGGCTTGCTGCGCAGGTCCGCCCAGGTGATGGCGCGGGTCAGAGGCTCGCCCTGGCTATCGACGGCTATGAGGCTGTGCATAGCGCAGCTGAAGCTGACGCCCGCCAGCCCTTCCCTGCCATTCGTTTGCGCAAGCGCTTCCTTCAACACCGTAAGCACTGCTTCCAGCAGCTGCCGGGGATCAAGTTCATGTGCGCCATCTGCGGGGGTAAAAGCAGGGTAGGAAAAAACAGCATTGGCCACAACTTCTCCCCCATCTGTGAATGCTACAGCTTTGGTATTGGTTGTGCCGATATCTATACCGATAATGAAGGCCATATGATCAGATCATCTCTTTCAGCTTCCCAACCACATAATCCACCTCTTCCTTCGTATTATGCTTACTGAAGGAAAACCTTACGGTGACTTGATTGGGGTTGTTATTGATCGCCCTTATCACATGCGATCCCTGTTCCGCCCCGCTGGTGCAGGCGCTTCCTCCGCTGGCGCAAATATGATTGATGTCCAGGTTGAATAGCAGCATTTCAGACTTCTCCGTCTTTGGGAATGACACGCTGAGCACAGTATAAAGGCTTCGTCCCAGGACATCCCCATTGAAAGCGATCCCTTTCACATTCTTTTTCAGCTGCTCCAGCATATACAGCTTTACGCCCTTGATATAAGCGCTCTCTTCCTCGAAACCAGCCGTAGCCAGCTCCAGCGCCTTTGCAAAACCTACGATGCCATACAGGTTCTCCGTTCCGGCACGCATGTTTCGCTCCTGGCTGCCGCCGTGTATAAAAGGATTGATCTTGACATTCTCGTTGATATATAATAATCCCACTCCCTTCGGACCATGGAACTTATGACCTGCCCCCGTGATGAAATGGACAGGGGTATTCCTCAGGTCGAAAGGAAAATGACCCACTGTCTGGACGGTATCGGAATGAAAATAGGCGCCATACCGCTTGCATAGCTCTCCCACCGTATGAATATCCAGCATATTGCCGATCTCGTTATTGGCATGCATCAGGGATACGATGGTCTTTTCGGCGCTGCCGGCCAGGGACATCAGACTGCTCTCCAGGTCCTCCAGGTCGACATGACCGTTAGATAATAGTTTTACCCAGCTTAAAGAAGCCTCACCTCTTTTATGAAGATGCTCCACCGTATGCAGGGTGGCATGATGCTCCAGCGGTGAAGAAATGATATGGGTGCATCCCAGGTCCCGAACAGCCGCCGAAATAGCAGTATTGGAACTTTCCGTGCCGCCGGAAGTAAAGAATATCTCGGCCGGATGGGCGTTGAGTATCTTCGCCACCGACTTGCGCGCACTTTCTATGGCCAGCCTGGACTCGCGCCCATAAGAATAGATGGAGGAAGGATTGCCGAACTTTTCCGTCAGATAGGGCATCATGGACTCCAACACCTTGGGATCCAAGGCAGTTGTCGCCGCATTGTCGAAATAAATTCTTTCCATAGCGGGCGTAAAGATACAATATTCTTCAGGTGTGAACTATGTCGGCTGGATGACATAAGTACATACGCCGCCAGCTGCTAGATAAACTCCTTGATATCCTGCATAAGCCTTGAAGCGATATTATTGGCCGTCGTTTCAAAACTGCTTTCTGCATAGATCCGGATGATCGGCTCGGTATTCGACGTACGGAGATGTACCCAATCGCTGTCGAACTCGATCTTCAGGCCATCGTCCGTATTGACGGGGTGATTTTTGTATTTCTTTTTTATCTTTTCGAAGATGGCAGGCACATCAATACCCTTTTGCAGCTCGATCTTATTCTTGGAGATGAAATAATCAGGGTAACGGGTCCGGAAAGAACGCAATCCGTTCTTATGATAAGATAATGCGCTGAGGAAAAGCCCGATGCCGATGAGCGCGTCACGGCCATAATGCAGGTCCGGTACGATAATGCCTCCATTGCCTTCGCCCCCGATGACGGCATTCACGGCTTTCATGGTATTGACCACATTCACTTCTCCCACCGCCGACGGATAATACTGTCCTCCATGCTTCAGGGTGATCTCCTTCAATGCCTTGGTGCTGCTCATATTGCTCACCGTATTTCCAGGTATTTTACTCAGTACATAATCCGCAACGGCCACTAAGGTATACTCCTCTCCGAACATGCTGCCATCCTCGCATACAAAGCATAGCCGGTCTACATCCGGGTCAACAGCGATCCCCAGGTCGCAATTCGTTTTTTGCACAGTGGCGCTCAGCCCGGCAAGATTTTCCGGTAAAGGTTCCGGATTATGGGCAAAGCGGCCATTGATCTCCTCATTCAATAGGATGACCTGCTTTACCCCAAGCGCCTTCAGCAATGGCGGCAGGAACAGCGCCCCCGTCGAATTGATGACATCCACCACTATCCTGTATTGTTTTTGCTGAATGCTTTTGACATCGACCAAAGGATGACGGACAACGGCATCGATGTGTTTCTGCAGCCAGGATGTATCGATAGCATATGTGCCCAGCTTGTCGACAGGAGAAAAAGTAAAGTCGTCCTTTTTTGCCTTTTCCAGGATAGCAGCCCCTTCTTCGGCGCTGATGAACTCGCCCGCGCTGTTCAGCAGCTTCAGCGCATTCCATTCCTTTGGATTGTGGCTGGCCGTAATAATGACGCCGCCGGCGGCTTTCTCCCCCACAACCGCCAGTTCAACGGTAGGAGTGGTGGATAATCCCAGGTCGAGCACATCCAGGCCCAACCCCCGCAAAGTGCTGACCACCAGCTGACTGACCATTTCCCCGCTTATTCGTCCATCACGGCCAATGACGATCTTTTTTCCCTTATTGAGGGTAAGTATCCGGCTACCGAATGCAGCGGCAAATCTGACGATGTCCAGGGGAGACAAATTATCACCCGGCTTGCCCCCGATCGTTCCTCTGATGCCGGAAATGCTCTTGATCAATGCCACAATCAGTAGATTTAAGTATATAGGTAAATGTACGTTTTTGACAGGGGGAAAGACTACTACTTTGTGGGTATTCTTTAGGGACCACAGGTTTTACAGTTCCGCAAGTAAAATGCCAGAAACCTTTGAAAGCACTATTTTTTATTCCTTAATATCATATATTTCGCAGTCTCGTAAATACCCTCCGTCAATTGCCGCAGCTCTTTTTTCCGGGGGCCGCTGATCACCGAGTCCGGAACGGGATCGTTATTTACCGTAGAGACCATTTCCTCCTTGCCTGTCTTCAGCTGCAGCCGGTAAAAATACCCATTATGGACCACGGCAATGGATTCATGGTCGGGGTTATAAATGAAGGATAAGGCTTTCCCGGCATAGCGGGCGCTGTCCAGGAGATCGCGCCCCAGGGTGGTGTTCAGGTAAGGGATGTGGCAAAGACCTGCAAGCGTAGGCAGTACATCCATCTGGGAACAATCTTTCGTAATACGCTGCGGAGCAATGAGCTTCGGGGAATACACCAGGAGCGGGACATGCTCCGCGGTAAGCCAGAGATCCGTCCATGCCCTGGGAAACATCGTACCCGCATCACCGGGAATGCCATGGTCCCCTACAAAAAGAAAGATCGTATTTTCAAAATATTTTTCTTTGGCAGCCGCCTCTATAAAAGTACGGAAGCTGAAATCCGTATAGCGGAAAGCATTCATCTCGTCGTTAGTCGCGAATCCGCATTTCTGCAATGAATCCAGCGGTACAGTGATGGGATGGAATGCAGCCCTGTCCTCAGCCGGGATGGTATAGGGCCGGTGATTGTCGGCTGTCTGAACGACGGCGAAGAAGGGTTTATCCCTTTGCCTGAACACTTTATTGGCTTCCAGGAAAAGGTTCTTATCGCTGATGCCCCAGACATCTACCTTAGGCGCTTTGAAATCCTCCTGCTCGTAGATCCTCAACCCTTCTATATTGTTTGTAAGCAATCCCTGGATATTCGCCCAACTCGTGCTGCCGCCCAGGAAATACATTTTATCGTAGCCTTTGAAATCGTTGATGATCGTATGCTGGTCGACGGCGGATGGGTTGCGGCTGGAAGTGGAAGTGGATATTGCCACGTCAGGGATCCCCGTGACTGTGGCCCACACACCGCGGGCAGTGCCATAGCTGGGCGTAAAGCAATGATCAAAGAACAGGCCCTGCTGACACATGCTGTTGAAAAAAGGGGTCGTGTTCAAAGGATTACCCCACATGGAGCTCTTATATGCGCTGAAGGATTCACAGATCACCACCACGACGTTGGGCATGGCCGCCGCAACACCCGGCCGGGCAGGCATGGCCCTTCGGACGGCAAAAGCCAGCGGATCGGTGCCCGCCGGCGCTGCGGAAACGTCGTTAAAACCGAAATAGGTCGCCAGCTGCGGCAATGCCTTCTTTACCTTAGCCTCGTCATAGGCAACGTGCCTGAATTTCAATCCACTGAAAAAAGATTGAAAAGGGTTGAGGGCGATATTGGCCTTATAATCGTTGCCCAGGTTGAAAGCGTCGCTCCACCGGAGAGGATATTGGCCGATCCTGCCGAAAATAGCCAGGCCCAGCAATAAAAAAACGACTACAAACCAGGTAACCCGTGAAGAAATCTTCAGGACAGGATCGTCCTTCCGCTGAACCCGCTTATATATATACTTAGCCACCCTTGACAGGAGCCAGGTACCTGCTATCAGCAGGAGCAGGATCCGGATCACCGGATAGGTCTGCCATGCCATGCGGGCAGAGATGCTGGTATCGACCAGGTAATTTAATATGCTGGCATTCAGCCTCTGTGAGAGATAACTGTAATGGGCGAAATCCACCGAATAGAAGAATATGATAAGGAAGCCAGCCAATCCCATCAGAAAAATAGCCCATCTCCTGCCCCCCGGACGCCGGAAAGGATGCAAAAAAGGAAAGCTGCCTGTAATGAGGAGCAGAACGCACAGGATACCCACATAACGCAGGTCAAAACGCAACCCCAGCCCAAAGGCAGGCAGAAGGTCCGAAAAAGAATGGCCCTGTTTGCTGAAAGAAAGGAAGAGAAAAAGACGCAACAAGCTCATGATCAATAAAAAAATAATCCCCATCGCAAAAATCAAACGGATCAATTTTGGTATCTTTATTCCTGCCTTTGTTCCCATGACCTTCTGTTATTATCTTTTTATCAAATGGGCGTAAAATTAGGGCAATTATTCAGGAAACCATGATTTTACTTGACAGTAACAGTCATCCGGGCTTCATACAAAAGATCGTACAGGCGGATCATTGGCTTTTCTCAAAAATCAACCAGGACTGGGCAGGCGCTGCCGGTGACCTTATCTTTCCTTTTCTCCGGGAAATGGAATTCTGGGTGCCCCTCTATCTCTTTCTCCTGGTGTTCATTATCCTCAATTTCGGTGTAAAAGGCTGGCGGTGGGCGCTGATGTTCATCCTGACGGTGGCAATCGGGGACCAGGTCAGCAGCAACCTGGTAAAAAGCTTTATCTTCCGGCTGCGCCCCTGTCATCATCCCGAATTGGCCGACAATATCCGTATCCTGGTCCATTACTGCCCGCAGAGCTCCAGTTTCACGTCTTCCCATGCCTGCAATCATTTTGCAATGGCCTGGTTCATTTTTCTCACCCTGCGGCACACGGGCCGGTGGTGGATGGCCGTATTCATCTGGGCTTTCTTAGTAGCTTATGCGCAGGTGTATGTAGGAGTGCATTTTCCGGTGGACGTGATGGCAGGCGCTTTGCTGGGAAGCCTGATAGGATTTATCACCAGCCGTATATTCCGGTGGCAATCAGGCCCCCTCAATTTACAACCCTATAATCATCAACATGCTTGAGATATTTATTCTATTTTTCCTGATCATTTTAAACGGATTGTTCGTCATGGCGGAGATCGCGCTGGTGTCGGCGCGAAAACGCCGGCTGGAACAACTGGCGGATCAGGGCGATGACAAGGCCAAAGCCGCGCTCAGGCTGGCAGAAAACCCGGAGCTCTTCCTATCCACTGCCCAGATTGGGATTACGCTTGTCGCCGTCCTGGTGGGTTTCTACTCCGGGGAAAAATTTTCCGCCGACCTCCAGCCCTACCTGGAAAAGATCTCTTATCTCCGGCCCTATGCGGCCAATATCTCCACTGCGCTCATCCTGATCTCCGTTACGCTGCTGTCCATCATATTCGGAGAGCTGATCCCCAAACGCATCGGCCTGCTGCGGGCAGAACAGATCGCCCGGCTGGTAGCCAGGCCCGTAAGGATCTTGTCGCTTGTCACGCACCCTATCGTATGGCTGCTGAACACATCCAGCAATCTTTTTTTCAGGTTCTTCCCCATCACTCCTTCTCGGGACAGCGCGGTGACGGAAGACGAGATCAAGGCCATCATCCATGAAGGTACTGAACAAGGCACCATTGAAGAAGCTGAACAGGAGATCATCGAACGTGTCTTTCACCTGGGTGACCGGAATATCACCTCTCTCATGACCCACCGCAGCGATATCATTTGGTTCGACCTGAATGAGAATGAAGAGACCATCAAGGAAAAGATCATAAAGGAGCCTCATTCCGTCTACCCCATCTGTGACGGGGCTATCGATAATATCAAAGGTGTCGTGTCGATCAAGGACCTTTACGTGACGGACGATTCTGTTCTGTTCAAGGACATCATGACACCGGCTCTCTTTATCCCTGAGAATAATTCCGCATATGTAGTGCTGGAAAAATTCAAGCAGTCCAAGATCCACTGCTGCTTCATCGTGGATGAATATGGTAGCCTGCAGGGCCTCATCACATTGAACGACATCCTGGAAGCCATCATTGGAGACATCGCCCAGCCGGACGTTCCCGACTATGAGATCACTCCACGGGATGACGGCAGCTTCCTGGTAGACGCCCAGATACCTTTCTACGACTTCCTCACCCGCTTCCACAAAACTACATGGATGAATGAAGGGGACCATGAATTTGATACGTTGGCAGGTTTTATACTGAACCAGCTGGAGCGTATTCCCGTCATCGGCGAAAAGCTGGAATGGAGAGGGTTCACCTTCGAGGTCGTGGATATGGATGCACAACGCATCGATAAAGTGCTGGTGAACCTTTCCGAAGAGCTGAAAAGTGAAGTAAAAGAGGAAGAGGAGGACTAGAATTCAAAAACGGCCTCCGCGGACGGATAATCCAGCCGGGTACTCTTCTTTACCCCTCCCACGGAAGCATGCATAATATTGATCTCCTGGTTGAAATTGTCATACAACAGACTATTGCTGACGTCGATCTTCTTTACTGTGGATATGTTATTCACCTGGAAATAGCTCCAGGTGCCGTCTTCTTCTTTTTCGCTGCCGATAAATTGAAGAACAGCTGGACGTCCATCCAATTTCAACAGTAAATGCCGCTGTATATAGTCGGCGATCAGCTTGTCCGTGGCAGTCTTGTTCTTTACGTCGGACAGGTCCACTTTGGCATGCGTCACTTTTTCCAGGACAGCCTCGAAATCGTTGGTGAACATCTTGCAGCTGATCTCCATGACCTTATCCTTAGGATTGTGATTGATCTCAGTGACGGTGATATACAGGGGATGTGTTAAGAATATCAACCATTTAAATAGGGATGTAGCCATTTAAAAAGTAAATTTTTATGGTACAAAAGTCTGGATAATTTTGAACATCGCCGAATCATGAATGAATTTAATATATATTTCGGAATAGGGACGCACCACATCCTCACGCTGGAGGCCATGGACCATATCCTCTTTGTAGGAGCGCTGTGCCTGCGGTACCAGCCCGGGGATTGGCGAAAAGTGGTGGTGCTGGTGACGGCTTTTACCATCGGACACTCCATCACCCTTGCGCTCAGCGCCACCGGCTCAGTGCATTTTGCCACCCGCTGGATCGAGTTCCTTATCCCCATCACCATCGTCGTCACGGCCATTAACAACCTGCAGCAGCGCAGCGGGCAGGTGGAGCACCCGGCCAGGCTGCCCCTGATCTATTTTTTCGCCCTTTTCTTCGGGCTGATCCACGGACTTGCCTTTGGCAGCACTTTGCTCAGCCTGGAGGGCAGAGAAGGCCTCGTCATGCACCTGCTGGCCTTCAACCTGGGGATCGAAATGGCCCAGCTGCTGGTAGTCGCCCTTTTCCTGGTAATTTCCTTTATTTTCGTGCAGCTTTTAAAAATTCGGCGCATCTGGTGGGTGCGCATTGCATCCGTAATCGTGCTGGCATGGAGTCTGCAAATGGCTTGGCAGAGACGGCCTCCGGCAGTCTGGCCGCAAACGACGACACAGTCGTCGTGGCCGAAGGCCCATAATTAGATATTGATAGGGGCATGTGTCACATGCCCCGGTGAAAATAAACCACTAAAAACCAAACAATAAACACACATCATGAGAAATGAACTGCTATTGTTCCTGGGTCTCACCGCCACCGGCGCCACCATGGCCCAGAACAATCCTGCTTCCAACCACGGTAATAAATTCGAAGCCCTGGGCACGATGCTGCCCACGCCGAATGAATACCGCACCGCCAGCGGCGCTCCCGGTCCTAAATACTGGCAGCAGCGGGCTGACTATGACATCAAGGCTACGCTGGACGAGGACAAACAATGGCTGACCGGCTCGGAAACGATCACTTACTTCAACAACTCTCCTGACGAGCTGACCTACTTGTGGCTCCAGTTGGATGAGAACGAACACAGCGCTAAGAACAACGCCAACTACCAGGACGGTAGCTCCATGCCTAAGATCACCAGCGACCAGATGGTGGACCGCACCATCTCGATGAAGCAGCCCAATGACTTCGGTGACAATATCGTGAAGATCACCGATGCGCTGGGCGCATCCCTCAAATACATGGTCAATAAGACCATGATGCGGGTAGAGCTGCCGGCAACACTGAAACCCGGCCAGAAGTTCATCTTTAAGATCGATTGGAACTACCATATATCGGATCGCATGAAGTACGGCGGCCGTGGCGGCTTCGAATATTTTCCCGAAGACGGCAACTACCTCTTCACCATGACCCAATGGTATCCCCGTCTTTGCGTATACAGTGACTTCCAGGGCTGGCAGAACAACCAGTTCACCAGCCGCGGCGAATTCGCCCTGACCTTCGGTAACTTCAAAGTGCAGATGACGGTCCCCGCCGACCATGTCATCGGCGCCACGGGGGAATGCCAGAACTACCAGCAGGTGCTCACACCGGCGCAATTCACCCGCTGGCAGCAGGCGCAGACTGCAAAAGAACCCATAGAGATCGTCACGCTGGCCGAAGCAAAGGCATCAGAGGTCAAAAAGAACAAGCAGACAAAGACCTGGATCTTCAAAGCCGACAATGTACGTGACTTTGCATGGGGCTCCTCCAGGAAATTCGTGATGGACGCCATGCCCGCCTATGTGGAAGGGAAAAAAGTGATGTGCATGAGCTACTATGGCAAGGAAGCCTATCCCGTCTACCGTCGCTTCTCCACCAAGGCGGTAGCTCATACCATTAAGACCTATTCCCATTTTACCATCCCCTTCCCCTACCCTGTAGCCCAGAGCGTGGAAGCTTCCAACGGGATGGAATACCCGATGATCTGTTTCAACTACGGCAGGGCTGAAAAGGACGGCACCTATAGCGAAGCCACCAAATATGGCATGCTGGGAGTCGTCATCCATGAAGTAGGCCACAACTTCTTCCCCATGATCATCAACAGCGACGAACGTCAGTGGTCCTGGATGGATGAAGGGCTCAACTCATTCGTGGAGTACCTGACGGAAGAACTATGGGATAATAAATTCCCTGTCCGCGGCAAGGGCCCGGCCTGGGCCATCGTGGACTATATGAAGCTGCCGAAAGATCAGCTGGAACCCATCATGACGAATTCCGAGAACATCGTCCAATTCGGTCCCAACGCCTATACCAAGCCCGCGACAGGACTCAACATGCTGCGCGAGACGATCATGGGCCGGGAATTATTCGATTATGCATTCAAGGAATATGCCCGCCGCTGGGCCTTCAAACATCCCACCCCCGCCGACCTGTTCAGGACGATGAATGACGCCAGCGCCGAAAATCTCGACTGGTTCTGGCGCGGCTGGTTCTATGGCATCGACGCCGTGGATATCTCCATCGACAGCGTTAAGCATTTCACACCCGATCTGGAGCATCCCGTAGCCAAAGTGGATACCACGATCATGAAGAACGTAGACAAACCTATGCCGGATGGCAAGTTCCCGCAGGACGTCTCCAAGGAAAAGAACCGCAATGACAAAAACATCAGATTCGCCGTGGACTCCGATACTTCCCTCCATGATTTTTACTGGAAATATTCCCGGGGTCTGGTCCCTTACGACACGACAAAATATGCACAGCATATTGTACAGTATGATCAACCCCTGGACGATTCCGCCAGGCGTACACTCAGCTCAAAACAGTTCTACGAACTGCAGTTCAGCAACAAAGGCGGCCTGGTGATGCCCATCATCCTCGAATGGACCTATAAGGATGGCACAAAGGAGGTCGAGCGCATTCCCGCCCAGATATGGCGCAAGAATGAAGGGCACCTGACAAAGCTGTTCATCAAGGACAAGGAAGTAGAAAGCATCAAGTTGGACCCCAACCGCGAGACAGCCGACATAGACGAAAGCAATAATAGCTGGCCCACCGTGAAGACGGAAAGCAAGTTCCAGGTGTTTAAAGCGAAACAGCAGTTGCTGAGGAGCATTCCACAGACGAATAATCCGATGCAGCAGGCAGCGCAGAAAAAGCCTTTTTAATGCAAGAGGGGCCGCAGGGCCCCTCTTCTTTTTAACTTATGTCGCGGGGCCGGGATCGGCCCAATCTCAATATCCCATTATAAGGATATTCCGGATTCAATATCAACTGCTGCCGCTTCGGATCGATCAGCAGATCCATCTCCTCCATCGGAATAGCCCCCAACAAAGGCTCACTATCTCCCGGCAGCACAAAGGCATTGCAGGTGGACCTGCGCTCTCCAAAACGTACTTCGACAGGACCGACCACATCACGGGTTATCGGCTCGCCATTCGCCATCCGAAGCGTCTGTTTGTAGACCAATGGCAAGTTCAGATACGCCTGTATACTTTCGTTGATGGCCATCATCCATGAACCGGTATCCACCATCATTTTGACACGGGTACTTCGTACCTCTTCTTCGCCGATGATATACCTGCGGGCCATTCCCTGATCCACGCTGTTAATCAGCTCTATTTCTGCATACACCATTCCCATACAATAAAGTTTAAGATGAACAAATCGATTTCTTACCCGTGGGGTTCATCACTTCCATCAGGACCTAAAGCAAATCTATCATTCCTCTTAACTTTTCCGGAGACAAGATATCCACATTCAATTCCAGGCAACATCCGAAAGACTAACCGTAACGATATAAGTCCCCTTCTTGAAAAAGGCCATATCCAGGAACGCGAATATCGCAGCGCCGGTACTGTTGGAAGCAGCAGGCATAGCATAAAAAACCCCGTAATTGCCGCGCGGGATAATGCCATTGATCCCCGGATTGACAAATACCGGGAATTGATTAGGCACGATAGGGATTTGGTATTCCACGGTCGTATCGGTAAGCTTTTCCGGATAAAAGGGATCGAATTGCTTCATATTCCACCGGCTCTTCCGCGTGCCGATGCCCCAGGTTTTCGCATCATATAATTTGCCGTTCTTATCCAGGAATTTATACACGATCTTACTGGTGGCCCCTTCCGAATAGGTGACGCTGATATTGGGATTGGCCAGTCCCAGCAGAAAAGTGCCTGTAGAGGGATCAAATGTGCCGGCGTATGTTCCTCCATAGACGGTATCCGGACTGGATGATCCATTGATGATGATGTTACAGGCATTCGTCAGTGTACGCGTGCCCCGTATATTCGTCACTTTCACGTCGATGCTATAAGTGCCGGCCGGAACGAATTGGGTGGCCGGTGTCAGCTGGATGCGCCCTCCGATGGGATTGATGGACAGAGGTTTGGCTGCAGTCGTCTGTAGCTTCTTATTCAGCAGGTCCAGGGTAGAGTCAAGGTAGGTCACGGAACCGGAAAACCCCAGGATGCTGTCTGTCTTTGTCATAATGCTGTCCATATCATTGCCGTGCTCGTCCATGACCTTCAACAGTTCTACCTGCAAGGGTGACGTCGATCCGTCCCCCACGAGGCTGGAAGAGACCGTGATGCTGCCCTTGCTCGTGGTTAGGGGATTCTCTACATAATACATGTTATCGCTTAAAAAGCCCTTATCTACCTTCTGGCAGCCGGTGAAGAGGGCAATGGACAGGCAAATACCTGCATATTGTGTGATGGTAAGTTTAGGCATAAAGATTTTTTTAAGTATTAGAGTCTTCTTAAAGTCACAAAATTCGCCAGCACATGCAGCGTGGTCCCGGAAGAAGTGAGTACCCCTGTCGTCTGACAGGACAGGTAAAGATCCGTCGGATCGTTGGCCGGAGCGCCGGTCGATCCGTCTACCACACCATTGATCTTCACATACTGCAATACATAATAATTGAAGCTGGGTACCGAGTTTGTCAGGTACACCTGGTAAGTCTGTTCCACCTTCCGAACACCGCTCAGCACCGTGTCCGCCGCCCAATTAGGATACTCCACCGTACTGGTAATGACATTGTCCATGGTTATGTCTTTGCTGCTGAACATGTACTGGGTAAGGAATTTCGAGCTCACGCTGTCATACAGCTGCTGCATGCCCGAATATCCGTTATTGCGCATGAACAGGTTGATCGCATAGTCTGTGAAGGCAAAAAAAGTACCCGCCTTATTCACCGAATCCTTCAGGTTGAAATGGTCTATCAGCAGGATGGTTGAATCGAAATCGTGGTTTGCATTGGCCTTCAGGTAATCATAGGTTGACAAGGTGGTATGTGGATCATGGGTGCCCCCGTCATTGAGATAGTTGTTCTTTTTGCAGGAAACAACCCCCATCAGCATCAGGAGAACAATGCCTGCGGCAGATATTCTTTTATTTATTTTTTTCATTTTTCTTGCTTTAAGATGATGACCGCAAAAGCCTAATTGACTTTCCCCTTCCAGAATTCGGTTTGTGTCAATTTGGAGTTGATTAAAAAAAGAGAAGGGTCGATGGGCCAGTAATATTTGCCCGCCTGGAACTCTCCCGTGCTCATATAGGGAAATTGCTGATCGCCCGTCAGCTTTTCTACTCTCACCAGGTCATAGTACCGATGCCCTTCCAGGAACAATTCCCTGCCCCTTTCATCTGCAATGGCATATAAAAGGTCGTTCCCCGTCAGCCCCGTCAGGGGGGTGGTCAGTCCGGCCCTCTGACGTATGTCGTTCACCAGCGTCAGGGCGCCGCTCTCGTCCGGAGCGGTTTTGGCAGCCAACGCCTCCGCCTTCAGCAATTCGATATCCGCAAGGCGGAATACCAGAATATTGTTCATCGCGACCTGGTAAGCCGTATTGGAATTGATATTCAGAATATTGGTGTATTTGATACACTCGACCGCTCCATTGGATAATGTCACAAAAGCCTTTTGCAGGCGGACATCATTGGCATCGCTGTACAGGTAATTGAAAAGGCCGGTGCTGATCTGCCACCAGGGAGCGCTGAGATTGTTATTGACATAGGGCGGCGTAAGCGTGACACCCGTCAGGCTCCACGCATCGGTGGCCCTCATACTTTCCGACTGGGAATTCTGGGATATCTCGAAAATACTTTCCTGGGACTGCCCCTTATAAATATTCATGTAATCGGCGCCATCCACCAGCGAATAAGACCCCGAACCAATGACAGAGTCGCAGACCATATTACAGCTGTCGTAATTCCCTTTCCAGGCATAGATATGCGCCATCAGCGCAAACACCGCCCCTTTGTCGGCGCGCACCACCTGGTCCTGGGAAGAATTGTCTCTCCAGTCCAGGTACTGTTTGGCCTGGTTCAAATCATCAATACATTGGCTCAACAGCTGGCTTTGGGGCGACCTCGGCAGCTTCGGCGCAGTGGTATTGTCTTCATAGTAAGTCGTCACCAGCGGAGCATCCCCCCAGACACGGGCGATATAGAAATAATTAAAAGCCCTGGTAAAATAAGCTTCCCCAAGCAGATGGTTTTTTCGCACCTGCTGATCGGCAGTGCTGCTGCCATTGAAAAGCGAAACGGACATATTGTTGATGAAATGAAGACAGCGGTTACTTTGTGCAATGCCTGTATAAAAATTGGTGAACAGTCTGAGCTTTAACCTGGGATCATAGTTATTGGCCGCGGGAATGCCGATACCCCAGTTCATGTCCTGTATATCCTTAAAGCTTCCATCTCCACCGATGACATCGCTGAACTCGTCGGAAGCAAGATCGCCGTACGAATAATACGTGATAGCCGTATTGAATGCAGACCTTATCAGCGAATAACAGGCCGCTATGGAAGCATTGGCATCTCCGTCGGACTTCCACGTGGTCTGGTCCGTGGCCTCGCTATTGGGCTGCTGGTCTAAGAATTTGTGACAGGAAGTGAACAGGGCGATCACACCTGTAAGCCATATGATGATATATCTTGTTTGCATGGTAAAAGTTTGAAGTTTGAAAGAACAAGGTTTTCTATAGCTCGACTCGGAACCCTGCGGTGAATTTCAAAGCAGATGGATAGCCGACGTTTGAAGTACCCGTGGTCGGATCCACCAGCTCGGGGTCCGCGATGGTCTTGCTCTTCTTCAGGATCAACAGGTTTTCCGCCATGCCGTATACATTGATAAATTTCAGTTTCAGCGCCTGCACCCATTTTGCCGGGAGATTATACCCCAGCGTCACCTGCTTCACTTTAAAAAAGCTGCCGTCCTCCACGAAATAAGAGCTGGCGATATTCCAGGGGTCCTGTGCCGAGCCGGAAGGATACACCAGCCTGGGGAAAGGTGCTTTGTCCCCCGCCTTGGTCCAGAACTGGCCCAGGATATTCACCAGGGATGCCGGCCCGGAATTGGATGCCCATGAACCGATTTCCCTGCTGCCGTTCAGCGCGTCGGAAAGCGCCCCGTTAAAGATCTTTCTGCCGGCGACAAAGCTGCAAAAAATATTCAGGCTGATGCCCTTGTACAGGAAAGTGTTGCCGAAGCCCCCCGTAACTTTGGGATTGGGATTACCGGCGATGACCTTGTCGTCGTAATTGATGTTGTAATCTCCGTTCATGTCCACATAGGCCGCATCACCTGCTCCCAGGGTGGAACCCTGGTAGGTCATTTTCTTGCCGGTGATGGGATCCACAGGCACATCTGCATCCGTAGCATAGGCTCCCTTGATCTGGTAGACCTTATAGTTGAACAGCGGCTCCCCGATCGTCAGCGACTGCTGGAACCACGGCGGTCCAAACAGGAAATCGCGGTTGCCATTGGGAAGCCTGGTGACATAGTTCCTGTTGAAGGAAATATTGAACGTGGTATTCCATTGCAGTTTGGAGGAAGAAGGCAGGTTCCTCGTGCTGAGCCCGATCTCAAGCCCATCGTTCCTTACATCTACAAAATTCCCGGAATAATACGAATAGCCCGTGGTGATCTGCGCAGGTATATTGTAGAAATATTTATCCTTGGCATCCTTCCTGTAGACGTCCACGACAAGATTGATCCGGCTGCCGAATAATTCAATGTCCGTTCCAAAGTTCGTCTGGGGAACTTTCTCCCATCGTACGCTGGTACTGGCCGCTACCCCCGAATTATAATATCCTCCGTAATAGGGATAGGGTGATATCACCGTAGTACCGTTGTAAGTAGAGGGAAGACCGCCGACGCCAAGACTGCCGAAATTATTTACCAGGCTGCCTGTCGTAGCATCGACATGGCTCGCATCCGGATAAAGAGCCTGATACTTGGCATACCAGCTGCCGGGGTCATTTCCTGTAATGCCATAGCTGGCCCGCAGCTTGAAGAAATTGACGACGCTGGTCACTGGCTTCATAAAATCTTCATCCGACAATATCCATCCTGCCGAAAAGGAGGGAAAGGTACCCCAGCGATAATTCGCGCTATAAATGGAGCTGGCGTCCCGCCTCAGGGAAACAGTGGCCAGGTATTTCCCCTTGTAATCATAAGACAATCGCCCGTAATAGGAGAGCGTGGTCTTCTCCGCCCGGGTGGTAGAGACAGAGAGGTTGGCCCCGGACGGCACCGTCTGGAGGGTCGTAATGCCGGTGACGGCTATACCCGCCGCCGATGCGGACGAAAAGTAATTCTTCGTGTCGTAAGCGGAAAAACCGCCCACCGCCACCAGGTGATGGTCGTTGAACGATTTCAAATAGGTCAGATAATTCTCGAAGGTCCAGGTCGGATTGTTGGAATTGATCTCATAAGCCGTATTCTGAATACCATTCAATAATGCAGGAGAAAAATAGGCCCACTTGTCTGTATAATTATTATAGGAAAAATTGCTGTTGAAAAGCAGGTTGTGCAGGATGGTATCGCTGAGCCCGATGGTTCCAATGAAGGCAAAAGGCCGGTTGTCATCAAAGCTGTTGGTCTGCCCTTTATACAACGCCTGCTGCTCGGGACTCAGCTGAACGAAAGAGGAAGGAAAATTCCAGGAAGAGAACAGCGTGCCGGAGGACCCGCCCGTGCCGTGCCTCCGCTTTTCTGCACTGATGACCAGGTCGGTAGTGATCTTCATTCCTTTAAGAGGGTTAATACCCAGGTTCAGGTGCGGGGTCATCTTATCGATGGAGAAGCCGTTCAGCAGGCCCTGCTCATTGTAATGGTCCATGGACAGCCGGTAATTGGTGGAGCCGGCAAACCCGGCCACCGATACGTCCTGGTTATTCACCAGCGCCTTGCTGCGGATCATTAGCCCCTGCCAGTCCACATCATTGTTCCAGGCGGCGTTCAGACTGTCGGTAAGCGCGAGGGGAATACCTCCCGCCTGGATATTGCTATAGCCCATCTGGCTCTCTAAAAGCGCCAGCTTCAAACTCCGTTCGGCTGCGCCCGTAGAAACTTTCCTGAATTGGGGA
>Ga0163162_10002423_pt1 | contig 17568 bp, 17 predicted proteins | sample S55metaG_FD_115310 | JGI IMG/M metagenome (GOLD analysis project Ga0163162, IMG submission 115310) | Switchgrass rhizosphere microbial communities from Kellogg Biological Station, Michigan, USA - S5-5 metaG | ecosystem: Host-associated > Plants > Roots > Rhizosphere > Soil | place: USA...
CGGATCCCGTTGGACGGCGCTCGTTTTGCCGTTCGGCCGGATCCCGTTGGACGGCGCTCGTTTTGCCGTTCGGCCGGATCCCGTTGGACGGCGCTCGTTTCGCCGCCCTCCCGGATCCCGTTCCTCGCACGACATTCTCGCTTCCCAACCTGTCGGGATCCTGTCCGAGCCGCACTGTTGCCCCAGCGCCACGGCACCCGCTGTGCGACGGATTTTGGTCCGGTCGTCTCCGATTCACTTGTCCGTACCTGCCGCAAGTAGACATGGCGCGCAGACAAGAACCATTTGGTTCGGAGGAGTACAATCATGAGACGGCGTTATCAGTTGTTCGGCATTGCGGCCCTCGCAGCGGTCGCGCTTGCCCCGGGGAAGGCGAAGGCACAAAGCTGCGGACCGGTCGGCTACGTCGCGACGCTCGGTCTCGGTGGTACGCTCACCGGCTGCTTTTCCGCGACCCTGCAGCAGCTCGGCGAGAATGCCACCGGCATTGGACAGCAGTACTTCTGGGCCGGCAACTTCGCAGGCAGCACGCTTTCCGCCCCATCGAACGCACCGCTCCTTGCCGGCACCCAGTTCACCGGCTCTCCCGCCACCGATGACTGTGGCACGAGCGGCGGCTTCACCCCCGCCTCCTTTGCGTACTGCACCGGCGGCAGCCAGGCGCCGATCCTCCTGATCGACGGCAGCACCGCACCATCGATTGGCACAACGAGCCAGACGATCTTCAACGCGGCGGGCGAATTCGTCATCGGCATGTTCGCACAGGACCTGTCGCTGCCGCTGGCGAACGGTGGCAACAATTACTGGGTCTATTCGGGCAATCCGGTTCGCAATACGTACCCGGGTCCGGTCGGCTTCCAGGAAGTGATGTACCAGCTTGCCAACAATGGCTCCCCAATCGACGGTGAGTTCCTCTTCGCCTGGGAAGACATCAATTCCGGCTGCCTGGGTGTATCAGGGAGCGGCCTGCATCCGTCGTTGACGCTGTTCAACGTCCAGGACCTCGGCAACAAGGCCATCATGGACGATCCGAACAACTGCAACGTGCTGAATCCGGGCGGCCAGTCGGACAACGACTTCAATGACTCGTACATCATCCTGAACATCACCGGTACCCGTCTCGATACGACGGTCCCGGAGCCGATGACGATGTCATTGATGGCGGCCGGACTGGTTTCGATGGGCGGGCTGTCGCTCCGTCGCCGGAAGCGCGCCGCGCAATAGGACAGCGGCTAGTAGTGCCCGCAGGTGCGCCGCTCGCGGTGCGCATCCTGCGGGTGCTGGCGGGCACGCGGCGACATTCGCCGAAAGCCTGTCCCGAGCAACGCGAGGGATCGCTTTAGCGACGAGCTTGCCAGCCTTGAGGATCCCGCCTTGTATGCAAGACCGGGATGACGGAGGCAGTCGCTGGACGGACGACGTAGTAGACGTAGTATGGAAATCGTCGAAGGCCGACTCGTCGAATATCGTCGATCGCGAATGGAAACTGTTCCGGGGCACGGTCAATCGCAGTCAGGGCGACGCGGAGGGCGCGCAGGAATTCGTGGCCGAGGCCGGTACCGCGCAACTCATACCACCGAAACGTTTCGACGATATCCTCTCGCGCCTCGGCCAGCAGAAACTGGCGGGGCACTACTCGCCGCGCTGTTCGATCGTGTCGATCTCCTCTCGCCATGGGCGTTCTGGCGATTCACCGAGGAGGAGTTTCCTCCGCCGAAGCTCCGCCACCTGTGCCGCCGAGACCGGCAGTGCGTTCGGGTCAATGGAATCCCACAACTGCTCGGCGAGCTCGATGCGTTCCGCTGGCGTCAGGTGGGAAAAGTCGAATATCGGTGTTGCCATGCTTGGAATGTCCATAAGGCTCCTCCTGACGGCAAGACCGTGACGGGTGCTGGGCGACATGTCGGGAGTGTAGCCATCATTCCCGGTCGGTGATAACCGCGTTTACGCAACGAGGAACGCTGTCGTCCTGAGCAAAGCGAAGGACCAGCGTAGCGGTGTACGACTTGAGTGTCAGTCGAGCGCGATCACGTTGGTCGCTTCCCGCGTTTCTCTCCGGACAGTCCGCTGCGCTCAGGATGACGAGACTGTCGCCCCGCCGCTCACCCGCATCCCGTCGCTTCAGCGACATTCGCCGAGCCGTCGCTTTAGCGACGGGATGGGGCGCGACACTCCTGGCCGTGATGGGACTCTGGTTCAAGCGGTGACGGGCAGTGTTCGGCCCTAATCCCGACAGCGCGCTGGGTCCCACGGCCTGAGCACCGTGAGTTCCGGCACCTCGAGCATTTCATCGAATCCTGGCGGCACCATCGGCCGGAGTGCCTGAAGCCCGCGGATTTCCGCATACACCGGATGGCGAGATATGGTGTCGGTGAGTGGAATCTCCTTCCGGATCGAGTCGACCTGCCGCGACGTGATCCATTGCACTTGCCACCGCTTGGTCGAGCCGCACGGTATCATCTCGGAAAACGGGCGCCCAACATCGAGCCGGCCGCGGTAGGTGTGGTAATTGGTGCCCGGCGCGATTGTATGCCAGAATGAGACTGCCAATCTGCCAATCGCGGCGGCCGCCTTGTGCTCCGCGCGCGGATGCGCGTCGGGATTGCTGTACTGGTATTCGCGATAGTAGGTCCCATCTCGCAGCTCGACGGTCAAGAGTGTGCCGTCGGCCATGAACATGTTGTCGGGCGGCAGGGTCCGTTCGTCGGGGAGTGTCCAGACGCCGAGGTGTGCGAGGGAATCCCAGATCGTGCGCCAAGCGGGCGGGGTGACGGTCTTGACGAGGCACGCTTCGATTCCATCGCCTCGGTTAAACGGCCCGCATCGACCGGCGAGTGCGTGGCGAACCAGCGAATCGATCGTCAGCGGTGGGGCGTTCCGCCGCGACACCGATTCGCCGAGTTTCCAGTAGCGAGCCCATGTTCCGACGGTGTTGCCGTTCCGTTGCACGAGGCGGAGCAGGTCGTTCTCGGCACCGATGCCACCGCCAGCCCAGATGCGTATTTCCCGCACGCCCGCCGTGCCCGGGCCGTCGCGCAGCGGGAAAAGGCCGAGAGCGCGGGCGGCACCATCGCCATCCTTTCCAGGCCAGTATCGCTGCGTGGAGTCTGCCGGCGGCCGTGATGCCAGATCGGGTGATGCCGCGATGGGGCTCTGGTGCCTTGTGCAAGAGGTCGCGCTGAGAGAAGTCAACGCGGCGAGCGCCAGACGACGGACGTCGAGTTTGCCCTGGCGATCGGATCTGTGGTTGCCGAGCGGGTGACCTCTCATAGTGAAGGAGTGCGTGGTGGTGCTGAGTTGTGTCAACGGGACGGCTTGCGGACCACTCGCGGCAGCGTGATGGCTAATCCTTTCGTGCGCCTTTTGTAATCTCCCAACCATTCCAGCTCCACATCACATCGCTAGCATGTACTGTGGCCCTCGGCACATTGGCGAGGTTCGCGGTTTCCACTCCTTCCGGAGGTGGACCATGTGGCGCACTCATCGGAGCGTTGTCGTTGTGGCGGGCGCGATACTCCTCTGCGCGATCGCCTGTTATGCGGACCCTGATACTCCTCCCACCGACCCGCCTGAACCGAAACTGATTGCCATGCCGGCCGATCTTGTGCCGACCACGCCGCTGGACTCATTCCGGGTGCAGATGTTTGGCGGCACGCTGCGCGACATGCACGAGCCAATCCTCGATGGTACGCGCGCACCGGCGGGGATGACGGTGATACGGATGATCTGGGTGCGGTCATTCGATCCGCCGTCTGCGGTGCGGATGGTCGAGACTCCGGGGCATTGCAAGGTGGTGGTGGCGATCACGGGAGTCCCGTGGCAACGCTACAGTCCGCGTGGTTCCGACTCGGTGTGGAGGGTCGATGCGCCGTGGCCGTACACCGGGCTGAGGCCGATCGTTCGTCGCGATTCAAGCGAGGTGCCACTGGAGCGGTGCGCAGCGATTCACTCTGCTGCGATCGCGGCTCGGTTATGGAGTGGGCCCGTGGTCGGGAAAGAGATCGGACTCGACGGCGATGACGTGGCCTTCGAGATCGTGGACACCGCTGGGCATCGTTTCGCGACGCGCTGGACACCGCGGCCCGGGTCGTCGCCGGAGTTCAGGGATGTGGCGGAGAGATTCATCTTCATCGGACGGATCGATGCGAGGATGGGTTCGCTCGAAGGGCATTGGTCGCCGTGGGCGGATCGGTGAGGTGGGGCGGCGCGTATGCCCTTCGAGGCGACGGTGCCGGGAGTCAGCTTTGTGCTTCGCGCCGAGCCCGATTTGCGCGATAGTCCTCGTACATCTGGAAGAGGTGGGTGAGGAAGGCGCACCCGATGGCGCCGATCAGGGCGCCGAAGATCGTCTTGGTCCGGTCGTGTTCGTGGTGCCACGTAAGGACACCCGCAATGATGGCGCCTTCGATCGCGCCCCCAATGAGCTTGCGGGCGACGGAGGGGCGGTAGCGGATGCCGATGAACATGGGGGAAAGGTAGCGCGGATTCGGGCGGCGCCGCGTGTCCTAGGGTTTCTCCTAGGAACTGCAAACTAGGAGAGATCCCAGTAGACGCGCGGGGTGACGAGGGGTATTGTGGGGGCGGTGGTCGGGGGAGAGCGGTATGGGACCTCTTGCGCCGGAGGGGGTCCATTCAGAACGCCAATCACGCTGAAATGCCGATGTTTCCTGAGAAATCCCGCCCCATTGCCGGGAAGCGATTTGCTCAATTCGGCATGTTTTCGTACCTGAATGGACACCCTAACGGACACCCTAGCACTATCGGACTCCGCAATCCGCTGCATTATTCGTAGTTAAACGGCCAACGGAGACACCACGTTACGGAGTCGCGTGTCGGCGAGACAAGGGGACAACCAATGCGCCATGCAGTTGGTTTTTTCGATTCGCTTTTCGGTAAGAAGGTTGAGGTCATTCTACCTCAAGACGCTGGGCCACCGGAGCGACACACCGTCACTATGCAGTGGTTGAACCGGATGGCTGCCGATCGCAAGATGCAACGAGCCGATCCATCGACCGTGTTCGTGCACATGCTTGGCCTTGCAGGCTATGAAATTGAGTTCTGGCGGATTGGCGCTGAATTGGACCAAGAATCCTATGACCAGTTCTATGATCCAGAGACGGCCGCGGTCTATGCCATGCGGCACTTCAAGGCAGGAGAGCCAGTTACGCACCTGCTCGCGAAACCGCAGTGGTTCGCGATGAAGAAGCAGCTTGATGCAGTCGGATGAACCTAGTGACCAACAGCGCCTCGGCGGAACACGAGCGATGGTGTGGGGGAAGAAGCTTTGAGGCTCGAATCTCGGATTCCAGCAGACACGGAGTACTTAGCGGCGGTTGGGCGGACGTTTTACAACTACGCCTACCTTGAAGGAGTCGTGATATCAACAATTGGCATCCTCCATATCCACGGCTCGGCTGGGATACCTCCCAAACAAACGGCACGCGCTCTCGCCAGACTCCTAACAAGATCTATTGCGGATGCGGTGCCGCCGCTAAGCGACGGGCATCGATCCCGGCTCGTCCGGTTTGATGCGACATTTCGTGCGACCATCGCCGTGCGCAATACGCTACTCCATGCCAGGCCATTCACCGCTGTCGGCGGGGCGCAACGGCTCGGAGCTGGCCCACACACTTGGAACGAGCAGGAGCTTGCCGATGCGGCGGAGCGTTTCGAAGCTGCGGCGATCGAAGGGAACGATATCTTTCACTCGGTGCTCGTCCCCAGGCGGGATGGAGTGCGCTAGCCGCCCAACGGTATCTGCCGTCTAACACGCGCTTGCTGCTGTCGAGGCCAATACGGTTTCGACGCCGCGCGATGAAGGACTGCGGCGGGCTCACTTGGCCTTGCAGAAGCAGCGCATTGATTTAGTTCGACCCAGCGAGGATTCCATTGCCAGTTCCAGACTTTCAAACCTTGATGCTTCCGGCGCTTCGCGTTCTCGGGCAGCAGTCGCCCCGGACGACTAGTGAGGTCAGGCAGGTTCTGTCAGCAGAATTTGCCCTTAGCGCTGACGAACTTGCCGAGCTGTTACCAAGCGGACGTCAAACGACTTTCGCGAACCGGGTAGCGTGGGCCTATTCCTACCTGAAACAAGCCCTGCTGATTAGCTCGCCTCGTCGTGGGGTCTACGAAATCACCGGGCGCGGCCGCACTGTCCTCGCCGAACAACCAACACGAATCGACATTCAATTCCTTTCCCGGTTTCCGGAATTCCAGACGTTTCGGCAACCGGCAGCGAGTAGCGAGGAGCTTCCGGCGCCACCAACCACCGTCATCGCGGCGTCCCTCACGCCGGACGAGCAAATTCGCGCCGGGTACAAGCAGCTTCGCGCAACACTCGCGGGTCAGCTGCTGGAGCGGGTCATGGCAGTGTCGCCAGCCGGATTCGAGCAACTTGTGGTCGACGTCCTCGTTGGCTTGGGATACGGTGGGTCGATTGCGGATGCAGGTAGTGTAGTCGGCGGTGGCGGTGATGGTGGTATCGACGGCATCATCAAGGAAGATCGGCTGGGACTCGATCTTATTTACGTCCAGGCGAAACGTTGGCAAGGTTCGGTCGGGCGGCCGGAGGTCCAGCGCTTCGCAGGTGCGCTCCAGGGTCAGCGTGCGCGAAAGGGGATCTTCATCACGACGTCGACCTTCACCGCCGACGCTGTCTCGTATGCAGCGGGCCTGCAGGTGTCAATCGTGTTGATCGACGGCCGCCGGTTGGCGGAGCTGATGATGGATGCACAGATCGGAGTATTGCCAGCTGAGGCAATCACCATTCTGCGGCAGGACGAGGATTACTTCGAGACTCTTGAGGCAAGTTAGTGCATATGGCGCGATTCGCCTTCAAGGTTGTTCGAGCGGCCTGCAATTGGATCAGATTGAACGAGCGCGCCGCGTCGCCACACACGCCCCGTGGCAGAGTCACTCACTTGTAAGTACGCAGAGTCGCATAAGCACGGGAGCTACCGATGGCATTGAACTACATCCGCTCAGAACCAAAACGGCTCAGGGACTTGGGCTTCGATGAGAAGTGGCTTCAGGATCGAATCAATGAGGATCCGTCGATTCTCGGCCTTGGGGACCTTCTCGTTATCACCCGAGAGCATGCGCAGCCGACAGGAGGTCGTATTGACTTCTTGATGTATGAACCTGAGGAAGAGGCACGTTACGAGATCGAGGTCATGCTCGGGCGCGTCGATGAGAGTCACATCATCCGGACGCTAGAGTACTGGGACATCGAGCGAAAACGATTTCCGAGTTTGCAGCATCGCGCTGTGATCGTCGCGGAAGAAATCACCAATCGCTTCTTCAATATCATATCCCTGCTCAACCAGGCAATTCCCTTGATCGCTATCAAGCTGAGCGCGTTTGAGTTGGAGGGCAGAGTCCTACTTCACTTCACCACGGTCCTGGACCTCCCCGAACCCGAATCAGACGAGCAAGGCGCCGGGAGCGAGAAGGTCGACCGCCTTTACTGGGAGAAGCGAGCCAACCCGGCTTCACTCAAGATCGTTGACCGAATGCTTAGCCTTGTTCCGAGCACGGTCGGCGCGCCACGCGTAACGTTCAACAAATATCACATTGCGGTGGGAACAACCGGACAAAACTTTCTCTGGCTTCACCCGCGAAAGAATGCGCTGCATCTGCACATGCACTTGAAGATCGAAGGCGAGGCAAGGCCGGCGATGTTACAGAGGCTGGAAGCAGCGGGTATCTATTCTGGGCCGCGCGGCAAGGAAGTGAAACTTCGCCTATCCGGTAACGAGCTGTCAGATCATGAAGCATTGATCCGTGAAATCGTGGCGGAAGCGGAGCGTCAGTCGCGTGAATAGAGGGGTCTAGCCAGCGCTCCTCGCCGGCGGCGCAGCAAAGAAGCAGCGTTGCGCCATGGTGCCCGCGGAAATGAGGCGTCGTCAGTTGTCAGCCAACGTCTGAGTCGGACGGGGCGCGGGCGGCCACCGTGCGGGCGTAATCTGTTTAGGCGTATCCGAATCGGAGATCGTCCTTGGGAATGATCGAATGCGTTTGCGGTGAGAAATTCCACTACGGCGACAGCCAAATCGGGCGTAGCGCCAGATGCCGGTGTGGTCGCGTTGTAACGTTTCCTCCGCTTGCCGTCGCTCCTAGCGCTACCGGCCGCCAAGTGTCGCCGCCGCATACTGCAAGGAGGCATCGCGGAAGGCTTCTGGCTGCCGGTCTAGCCGTTGTCACCGGAATGATGGCGCTTATCCTATTGTCAAACCGTGGCCAGATTCCGAAGGCCCCGAACACGAATCCAAATGCCGCGCCAGCGCTGGCGCAGGTACCGATTGCAGAGCCACTCCTGTCATCAGCCTGCTCGGGTGGCGACTCCACGGCCGACTGGAGGCCCGTTCGAAACGGATACGAACCGCGTCAGCATTTTGTGCGCGGAACCGGGAGGTTGACAATCGAAAATGGGACGGCTTCCGACGCAGTGGTCAAGTTGGACGATCGAACTACGGGTAGTACCGCTCGGAAGATTGTTGTTGCTGCAAGTCACACGGCGACCATCAACAACATCGCGTCAGCGCGATTCGGTGTCCAGTATGAGGTTGGTTCAACATATCTGCGAAAGAGCGGTCGCTTCTGTCATCCCGACGGGGTGTTCGAGTTCGAAGAGACTCTCGATTTCACTGACTCTGAACACGTGGTCAGTTACACGCTGACGCTGCACCAGGTCATCGGCGGGAACGCGCGGGCCCACCCTGTCGGCCGCGCCTTTCCAATTGAGCCGGACGATACGGTTCCATAGTTGGCACTGCGGCTTCCTGCCGGTCACGTGGCGCAGGCCGACGGAGATAGAATTGGCGCGGGTGGGGCTGAAAGTGGATCCATGCAGAGTTGCAAGAGCACGACGTTGCCTACCGCAGTAGTTCGTTCCATCGAATCGCCTCAAGAGGACCCATGGAGAACTCACAGGTCTTACTGGATCAGGTATTGCGGTTCCTTCGGTCGCACGGGTACCCGGACGACGCATTCGCGCTGGAATGGGCCGTATCCAAGTCGCACCGGGCCGATCTTGCGGTTGTGGACACCGTGTCGGGAAAGCCTATCGCACTTGTTGAACTCAAAGCCACCGACGCAGAGGCATCGTTGCGGATGGGGCGTGAGCAGCTGAGGACGCTGCAACGGGAGCTCGGCGCGGATGTTCTCCTCTTTCTCGCGTATCCCCGTCGCGGCGGCATCTCGCCGGTGATCGAGCGTGTCATGCCGGTGGAGCCCTCGCCTATCGAGGCGCATTCTGAGATCGTGCCTTCCTTCACAATCGCCCAGAGCACGCAGCGAACGAAGGAGCAGGCTGCGCTTGTTAGCGAGCGCAAGCAGAGCGTCGACCGTTTTGCCGTCACCTGTTGGATTGCGGCCTTTGGCGTGATGGCACTTGGAGTATTGGATTACCTCGACATCTTGCCGCTTACCGCTGAACGGCTAACCGTACTTGGTATCACCATCGGACTTGTAATCCTCCCGTTCGCGAGCAAGCTCAAGTTCCTAGGTTGGGAGTTTCAGCGGCTCCAGCAACAGAAGTCGAACAGTGATCGTCAGTCATGACTGGGTCGCCCGATCCGACCCACGTTTCGGCCCTCGTTCGTGCCGCCGTCGCGCTAACGACGTCGGACGGTACTCCGGTTGAGGTATGGGAGCTGCGCGTGGACCCGGACGCGTCGTATATGGCGCCCTGGGCTTCAGGCTTCCGCCAACACTATTGCGATGACTCGGAAATTGATCAATTACGTGAGGGAACAGGACTCTCGCGATCGGAGTATCTAACGCAACTGGTGTTTCCCGATGAGCACGCCCCGCCTGGGCCGTCGATTCGTTCTGGAGATTTCGCTGAGCTGCTCATCTCGGATTTTGTTGAGCATGTCTTGGGGTACTGGGTTCCCCGCGACAAGTTTGCCGAGAAGGGTGTTCGCAACGAATCGGTGAAAGGCGTTGACATTGTAGGATTCCGATTGCCCGCTCCCTCCTCACCTGCGGCCTCGGATGTACTCATTGCGTTCGAAGTGAAGGCCCAATTGACGGATGGGCAATACTCCGGTCGCCTTCAGGTGGCCATCGACGATTCTGCCAAAGACTTTCTACGCAGAGCCGAAACTCTGAATGCGAGCAAGCGTCGCTTGCGTCGGGCCGGCAACAAAGACGGCGCCCAAATCGTCCAGCGGTTCCAGAACCCGACTGATCACCCTTACGAGTATCGCTCCGGCGCCGCGGCGGTGCTCTCCGGGGCGGCCTACGACGCAGGGTCCATCCAGGCGACCACCGACGCGAGCCAGCATCCCAACAAGCCTCGACTCCAGCTACTAGTCGTCAGCGGAGACGAGCTGATGCGCTTGGCGCATTCCCTTTACAAGGCCGCGGCCGATGAAGCCTGAGTCCAACAGCCGCCGGTTATTTGGGATTACCCGCTCCAAAGGCAAGATGTACGAGCTTGGCGTGCCTGAGTCATCGCACTTGGCGGTGCCAAGTGGAACCGACCCGCAAGAGTTGTTCGTGCTTACGATCGGAACGCTCGGCGATGCGGCTGCCCAATTGAACGACCTCGGAAGTGAAGTTGTCGACCTAGAAGGCGCAGCCCTGGATGACCTTGAATTCTCGGCAAGTTTCTTTGATGCATTCGTCCGAAGCAGGTTTGCGGCCAGGTTGTCGCGCGAAACATGCCTCCTAGCGTCGTCGGCGTACTATCTGACGGGACGACCAGGAAGCAGTCTCGTTTTGGCACGGTCCCGTCGTGAGATCGAGGGGGAGGCGGCACTAGATCGGGTTCTCCATTGGGTGCTACTAGCGCGGTGGGCCTCTCCGCCTGCCGCGCGCACGGCATTCTTTGGCGGTGCGCTCGATAGCCTTGTGGCGTTGCTGTCCGCGCATTTCCTGGATGGTGTCGACCTCGCGGAGATCAACTCAGCGCTAGTAGCACTGCGGCGGCGAGCATACGATGGTGGGTCGGCACATGACGTCCTGTTTGTGGACATACTTGCCGCGGTTGCCCGTAAGCGAGTCGCCGGGTCCGCCTGGACAACGCTGCCTGGGTTCACCGGCGTTGACATCACCGCATGGGCGGGCGCGATCCGTCGCCCAGAGTTTCCAAAGGAACTTTGGCCGTCGCAGCTCCGTCTCGGTCGTGCTGGGATTTTCGCCGGAGCGTCGGGAGTTGTGCAGATGCCGACGAGTTCTGGTAAGACACGCTCGATTGAGATCGTGCTTCGGAGCGCGTTTCTGGCGCGGCGGACGAAGGTGGCAGTGGTCGTTGCTCCTTTTCGTGCGCTTTGCCACGAGATCGGGGGCGCCCTCCGGCGCGCCTTTCTGCAGGACGACGTAAGTGTCAATGAGCTTTCGGATACGCTGCAGTTGGACTTCTTACAGCAAATTGCCGAGATCTTTGGTTCGGAACCCCCGGTCACACAATACGTACTTGTATTGACGCCGGAGAAGCTGCTCTACATCCTACGGCAGTCGCCGGACCTTGTAACGCACCTGGGAATTGTCATCTACGACGAAGGTCACCAGTTCGACTCGGGCAGCCGAGGTATCACCTACGAACTGCTTCTTACCGAAATCAAGGCGCTATTGTCGGCGCATGCGCAGACGATCTTAGTGTCGGCCGTTATTCAGAATGCTCAGGCGGTTGGCGATTGGCTCATTGGCACCGGAGCGACGGTCGTTGACGGCCGCGGCCTCTTGCCGACAACTCGCGCCGTAGCCTTCGCCAGCTGGCGTGACACCCTCGGCCAACTGCGCTTCTTCGAGCAGCAAGACTTCACAACTCCAGACTACTTCGTTCCTCGTGTCATTGAAGCGCAATCGCTGACAAATCGTGGCAAGGAGACAAAGGCGCGTCTCTTCCCAGAGAAGGCTAAGCCGAACGACGTTGCGGGATACCTTGGAGTCCGCCTCGTGCCGCAGGGTGCAGTGGCGATCTTCTGCGGCCGCAAGGATACCGCGAACAGCATAGCGAGGCGGCTAGTAGAGGTGTACCAGCGTGGGTTTGCGCTTGCTCCTCCCGCCGACTCAGCTGACGCCGAAGAATTGCGACGAATGAAGAACCTATTGTACGCCCACTTCGGCGCAGGTGCTACTGTGAGCGGTGCGGCCGCGATTGGCGTATTCGTGCACCACGGCGCAACACCCCATGGCGTGCGGCTCTCTATCGAATACGGAATGCAGCAGGGGCGCTTGACGTTTGTCGTGTGCACGTCGACACTCGCGCAAGGTGTCAATCTGCCAATTCGTTATCTGATCGTCTCCGGCACCCAGCAAGCCGGTGAGCGGATTAAGGTTCGCGATTTTCAGAATCTCATAGGCCGGGCCGGTCGCGCCGGAGTACACACTGAGGGACTGATAATCTTCTCCGACACAAGGGTGTTCGATACTCGCTCTTCTGAATCATGGCGATTCAACAACACGGTTAGTCTGCTGTCGCCTGAGAATTCGGAAATCACGACCAGTTCGCTTCTGGGCCTGCTTGCGCCATTTCGTTCCGTTTCCGGGGCGAATGCCGTGTTCTTGCCCCCGGCCGATCTTTGTTCGCTGTTGCTCCTAGGTGAGGCTGAGTGGGTTGCGTGGGCGGATGTAACCGTCGCGACTCAACCTCATGTCGGTGTCACCCAGGAATTGCTTTTGAAAGACATGCAGACGCGGCGCCAGCTCCTTCGCGCCGTTGAGAGTTACCTCATGGCGAACCGAGGTGCCGCACCGCTCACGGAATTCAAGGGGGCTGCCGAGGAACTTGCGACAAGGACTCTGGCATACCACCTTGCCGACGACGAAAGTCGGACAGGTCTGAGACTGTTGTTCGTCGCAGTCGCGGAATACTTGGATAGGCAGCAACCCAACGCCGGACGACAGGCGGTATATGCCAAGACTTTGCTCGGCGTGGACAGAGCAAAGGCAGTCGAGCAATGGGTGGAGGACAATCGCGCTGACCTCTTGGCCCTAGAGTCCAACGAGCAATGGATTACGGCCGTGTGGCCACTTCTTTCCGCGCTATCCGATCCTCGTTCCTCGGATTCGTTGCAACCGCCGACACTTTCGTTCGATCTGGCCAAGCTGTGGCTCGAAGGACGGCCGTACAGCGCGCTGTTTCAATTCTCCGTCGCCCAGCAGGGTACTAAGGCGTGGGGCCTGACCAAGCGAGCGGCTCTCACCGACGACGATATTGTGGGGTTTTGCGAGAACACTCTGGGTTTCGAGTATGGCCTAATCGTGGCAGCCGTCGCGCAGTTCTTGCATGGGCGAGTGGATATTCGAGCAGATGGGGCGAACGCTCTGGGGCGCTTTCAGAAGGCGCTGAAGTACGGACTTGCGGAGTCCCTGGCGATTTCCTGCTATGACTTCGGTTTTGCGGACCGCATTGTCGCTCAACGCGTGGCGGACGCGGTCGCCGCTGATGGGTTCGTGGGCGACCGTTTTGGAGCGGCTGTCGCACCACACTCAATAGCGATCGGGCTGGTACTGAATGACCTTCCATCCTATTTCAGCTCTGTGGTCCCGAGCCTGACTTAGTGTTCGGTCGCGATTCCTGGGATGCCGCAATCGTTTGTGCCGCCGAGATTGATGCAGCAGTTTCAGTGATCGTAGCAGCTTCCCGTACGAACGCCTCAGGAGCGATAACGCTGAATTTGTTGCGCGCGTCGGATAGCTTCTGACTGACTAGGTACTCTAGGTCAGTTCTCGCGGTTTCAGCCAAGAACGTCTTCACCTTTTCGAGTAACGGTGCCCCAAATAATTCGCCAAATCGCTCTTGCTTAGCCTTGGTGAACGAACCAGAGGCGACAACCGCTGCAGCCGCCGACCAAAGCATGACTTCCTCTCGCACGGCTTGGATCAACTCGGACGCCGGCTTATCGACATACCGGTGAAGCTCGCGGCTGATCTCCTGATCGATCCTTGCCAGATGTGGAGAATCGATGAATTCCAATCCTCGCGAGAACCCCTCATTCATCGAAAACCACAGGAGCGCGCGGCACCGAACCAAAATCGACGGGTGAGTGGAATACGCCAGCGCTGTGCTTGCCTCCGCGTGCTGCACCTGAGCCAAGAACGTGGTCATATCCAGGCGGATATGTCGTTCAGAAAGCCCGGACGCGATTTTCATCATTGCGCCCAACGCACTGCTGAGCGACTTGCAAGCAAGCAAGCCGATTCGGTCAACTGAAATCTCCCTGGCTCGCTGCAGGATCAGCCGTTCAACATTCTCCCGGTTGCCTTCCCCAGCTGTGTCGTGGTGATGAAAAATAAAGTGTCCAAGTTCGTGGCCAACGACGAACTCGAATTCATTGGTTGTCAGGAGATCGACGAGTGCCGAGGAGAAGCGGACAACACAGCCTGCCGTGCTGGACCCGACGCACTGTGCTTCAACAAACGGGGACGCGTACACGAAGGCTTCCACGGCTCGCGGCGAAAGACCTAGTCGGACCACGACGCGCTGCAGCGCACCCCAAAGTTCCGGCGCGACCGATTCAGTAATTAGCAACTCGCCTTGGACGAAGTGCTTGAGGAGCACCGTCGCCGGGCGCGCGACGTCTTCGGCCGTTGCCGAGGGCCGGTCTCCAGTGAAACGAACCTTTCTGAGCGACCCGACGATATCATCCATACTTTGTGCGAGCTTCGGAGATCATATCAAGCATGCGCTGCGCGTTGGCGCGCTCGTTCGCGTCTGCGAGTGTCGTAAGTCGATTGTTCCATTTCTGGAATTCGGTACGAAGGTAGGCCTTTACTTGAGCAACATCCCAGAGCGGGTCAATGCCCAACAGAGTTTCGATTCCTGCCTCGGTCGAGACGGTGGCTCCGCTTGTCACCAGGCGCTGGTCTTGAATTCGTTCAAGTTCTGCTGGCTCAACGCCGATTGCCGACGCGATAAGGCGCGCAAGCGCGACTTCGGGCGACGTGGACGTACCGCCAGCAGCTGCGACGTCGAAGCACAATTCAAGGCAGGCTAGCTTCTGAGTTGTCGGGCCGATGTCGCGCAGCCTTGCCGTCAGATCGCTGATCGCAAGCTCTCCGTTAGTTGCGAGATCAAACGCATCTCGCAGAGCAAGATTTAGCCTCGACTTCAGGCTCTCTTGATACGGACCTTCGTCATAGTTGCCGACGACTCTGGCCATCCACCGCTTAATCGTTTCACCTTCGGCGTCGGCAAAGGCCCCGTCTACGAAGGCAACGGCGACCGCGAGTTGAACCGCGAGTGCCCTGGCCTCGTCGCGCGCTTCCATCTCCTCTTCATAGCCTTTGTTGACGTACTCGTACTCGGTGAAATGAACCCGAGCGCAGATCATGCCGGCATGCTCTGGGCAAAAGCCGTTCCGTATCGGAGGAAGGTCAGCCTCGTCGACAATCCGAGCAATCAGCGCGTACCGACGTTTCCCACTCTTTGGCGGCTGCAGATGGCTTAGGGGAATGACGCCCGCCCTAACCCAACGAGTAAAGCCTTGGTCAGGGTTACAGTCCCCGATGGGGTTACGATCCTGAAAGCAAAGAGAATCGGGTTCCTGAAATGCGTCGATTGACGATATGACAGCTTGCCAATTGGAGTCGTCCGTCGCGTCCAGCACGGACGCTACAAACCCGATCTTCCGCGGCCTATCAATAGGGATGAGGCCCTGAACCTCAAGCTCAAGATATCGCTCGCCGGTGGGGTCGTTGTTGACGAACCGCTCAGTCGCCCGCAGTTCCAACGCAGTCATTGGCTTCGGCGCCAACTCGGCGCGGCGCTTCATCCTGGACGCGTTCCAAGCCGCGAGCGCGAACCATATCCCTAGAATGATGATCCAACTCATCATTCAACCAAGAAGCGATCTACCGCGCTTGTATCTAGCCTTCCGCTATTCCCCATCGACAGATCGATAGCAGTCTCGCGCCCGGACGCTTTATCAATGAACGAGCATCGCATCATTTGGTTGACGTCGTACGCGAACGTTACGACTACCTCTTGATTGGTTGGACGTCCTGCGGGAAGTGCCAAGTCGCCTCGCCAGATGACCTTGACGAAACGCGGATCCTTTTCCGGTGACGTTGACTCGGTAACATCGCACGTCACGACTTCCTGTCCCTCGCGAATCGTGTAGAAGGACTTAGTGACAGAACATGGGATTTTTGCGCCCTTGCGAATCAGCACGGCATTCTCCATGACCGCTCCTCTAGCGGCGTCATGCGTCAGAGATAGCGTGCCAAAGCACTTGCTCGTCGATTCAGTAACGGCGATTCGCCCGATCGCGCTCTGCTGTACTGGCGAGAGGTGCGAACGATCTCCCTTGTATGCGGCATACAGCGCGGCACCGAGGGCGACCACCTCATCCACGTTAGCAGTCGATTCTGGTTTCATCTTGAATACCCGCTCAACGCTTCGCTGCACACTTGGAATGCGGGTACTTCCGCCGACGAGAAACACGCTCCGAATGTCACTAAGCGCCACGCCTGCTTCTTCGACGGTTGCCTCGCACAACATTTCTGTTTGGGCAATAAGGGAAGAAATGGCGGCCGTGAAATCCTCGCGAGAGATCTCGATGTTGTGCTGACCGACTCTAACCTTTACTGTCTCGCGACGCGAAAGCGATTTCTTGTCTTCCTCGGCTTGGTTCTTCGTATAGTCATTCAGGTCAAGCGTCATACCCGTGATCGACTTGTACTTCGCGGCCACGATCTTCTGAATGATCTCGTCGAAGTCGTCGCCTCCGAGCCGTGAGACACCGTTACTCGCTAGAACGTCGATATCTTGACCGTCAACGCGGATGACCGATACGTCGAATGTTCCACCGCCAAGATCGTAGACCGCGTACACGCCACCAAGCTCCGTGCCACTCTTGAAGGCGTAGTAAAGCGCAGCAGCAGTAGGTTCGTTGATAATGAACTTCACCGGGAGACCTGCAGCAGTCGCGGCAGCCATCGTCGCTTCACGGGCCTCATGTGAGAAATTTGCTGGCGTCGTTACGACCGCTTCAACGATGTCGCCGGTAGCAGCAATCGTATCTGCTCGGAGTTTCCGAAGTACAAAAGTGCTTAGGTCTGTTGGGCTGAAGGATTGATCACCGAGTACCCAAGTCCGCGATGTTCCCATATCGCGTTTGAAGCGTGCAGCGACATCGGTGCTGTCGACGCTCCATTGTTTGCGCGCCTCCTCTCCAACCACGATTGCGTCCGGACCGGAGCGCCAAACTACTGAGGGTGTAATGTTCGCCCCGATATCGTTGTGTACGATTGCGGGACGGCCGGTGTCGTCGATGTGTGCAACTGCGGAGAACGTCGTTCCCAGGTCTATTCCGACGAAGCTTGCCATTACTGCTCCCTTACTCTGTGCTTGAAGATTTCCACGGTTGCCGGTACAAGTAGAGTCGCCGAACCGTCGGCCAGCTCCAGCCGGTACCCCTCCGCTAAAACTGCGGCAATGAGTCCATCCTTACCTGCGTCGTCGGTCTCCCGGATCCGGGGGCGGTCGGCGACACCGTCCGCTGTCCTATAGTCGGAATCGACGGCCGGGGTAAACTTTGAGACCCCGCACTCTTGAAGCGCGTCCCATAAAAGTTCTTCCATTTGACCGAGCGCAGCTTTCGGTTCCATGCCCCG
>Ga0163162_10002424_pt1 | contig 17566 bp, 15 predicted proteins | sample S55metaG_FD_115310 | JGI IMG/M metagenome (GOLD analysis project Ga0163162, IMG submission 115310) | Switchgrass rhizosphere microbial communities from Kellogg Biological Station, Michigan, USA - S5-5 metaG | ecosystem: Host-associated > Plants > Roots > Rhizosphere > Soil | place: USA...
CGCACGAATGGCAAGCTCTTACGCTTCGCCTGGAAATCGCTCAGCTTCGTACGCACCGGCTATTTTGTCGTTCAGCACAACGCATTCATCGCGTGTACTTCTCCACGACAGCGATCATTTCTTTTCTCCATACGATGGAAATCGGCGGTTCGGACGAAATCGCCGCAGTCGATCGTGAAGGAATGACCGGCGTTCCGATCTTGACTGGCGGCGGCGATACCATGCCGGCACGAGGGGCTACGACCGGCGTCAATACCGCGTTTCGTTTGTCGGAATCATTCCAGCGAATAAGCCACCCGTGAACGTCGCGGTGTCGACCGACCGTTCGCAGCACCGCTTGCATTCGGTGGCGCGGCCGCCTTCGTCGACATCGCCACGCAGACGATGCACCTGTTCAACGTCATGCCCGACCGGACGCGGGAGGAGACGAGCGGGCCGACATCTCCGCCGAAGTCGGCCGTACAGGCTGATCTGCGACTCACTTACCTTCGAATCGCTCGTGTACGCAAGCAGTCGCACGTTCAGTAAGTCGGCGTCTTGGTGTATCGTTCTCAAGTCGGCGGGAGACTGTCTGCAGTGCATGCGACAGGTAGGCACTGACCGTTCGATCTGGCACTTGCATAACAATGGCCGTCTCTTTCAAGCTGAGCCGCTCGGCAAACAACAACAGCACGGCGATACGCTGCGGATCGGATATTTGTCCGACCGTCTCTACAACCCAGCGATTCGAGTCGTGTGTTGCGGCGTCCCGCCCCCGCGTGCGGATGTCGATCGGCAGCATGTTACGAATCGGAACGCGAATATCCGCACGCTTGCTGGAAGCTGAAAGCTCGTTTGTCCAAATATCGACCATAAGACCGAACGCCCCAACGAGCACAGGTATGTCGTGGTTTCAGCTATCCACTTGGTCAAGCGCTCGCACACAGGCCCTCTGTACGAGGGTTTCCGCTTCGTCTTCAATCCCCGAAAGGCGAAATGCAAACACCCATAAGCGTTGCAGGATGGTGGGGAGCGTCGCTGCAATGCAGACAACGGCGGCCTGCGGTCGCTTTTCCCCTGTCGACAGTTCTTCCGACATAGATCACATTTAGACATGTTCTTTTAACGAAATATATGATGCGATCGGATACGGCTAGAGCGGTTAAGCACCGCTCGTCGGCAAGGTCATGAAGGCCTTTCATATGGCTCGGTCCGGATTGCGACGTCCGTATAGAGTACTCCATCGAGGTGATCAATCTCATGCTGGATAATTCTGGCATGGAAACCCTCTGCCACCCCGCGTAGCCTCTCACCGTTTCGGCCCCGGCCTATGTAATGAATCCGAGTCGCGCGTGGAACCCAACCACGCAGCCCTGGTAGGCTCAAACATCCCTCCCAATCTTCCGCACGCCCCTCGCGTTCAGTGATCACGGGATTAATTAGCACGGTGGACGCGATCGGAGCGGTGTCGGGAGCACGGTCGCCACCCTGGAATTCAAACACAATGACTCGCTGTGAAACACCGATTTGAGGTGCCGCCAGTCCAACGCCGCGGCTGTGGCGCATTGTGTCGAACATGTCTGCAATCAGTGCGTCTAGCGCGCTAGATTCAAATCGCTCCATGTCGTGTGCCATCGCTCGGAGAAGTGGCGCATCCGCGGATATAAATTGTCGTCTCATCGATTCTACCCTCAAACATGGATTCACATCTTTCGAATAACTTTACAAGGCCCTTAGTTTGAAGAGGCGGCAGTTCGTTTCGGTCGACGCTTCTGAGAAAGGTGACGCATCGTCTTCCGAAGATACCTCCGCTAACCCTTCAAAATGTTTTCATAGCCAATACCGCTGCTCGCGCATAAGATTTAAAAACAGTTAGTTCTATGACTCTATCGTGTGATACATCGGCCCTTCTTTAGAAGATCCGTGATCCTTCTTGTTTCATAGGCCATGTTGCCCGCTGTCTGCATCCCGGTCCCGAATCGGGATGCCCTAGGTTATGTGCAGAGGTCGAGATCCTCCCTCCTTAGTCAAAAGGTCAATGCGTCGCAGGCGTGATCCCTTGGGTTGGAGAAAGCACCGATATGCCGCGTACGCTTCGTATAAGAGACGCAATATGCCCGATAGCTTCGCTCTGGCATTTGGCAGCCTTCTGAGCAGTAGCCAGCGACCTGGGCCGCCATTCCGTCTGCCATGCGCTTGTCGACGGGATCGGCGCGCGTGTCGGAGGCCGGGGAGCATTCATTGCGCACTCTCCGTCACCGGGCCACGCGCGAGCAGACTATACGAGACCACCCCCGCGCCATAGTGCACCGCAGCGGCCACTGTTCAATCTCGGCGGTACGCTCGACCCTGACGTGGCGCAGCATCGTGTATTGACACGGTGCCTTCATGCCACGCCGGGCGCCGCAAATGGCGCGCGCAACGTGACCCTAGCATTCCGGCACGGCAACGATGAGCATACCCACCGTGCGACGCTGAAACATTGCTCGCCGCTCGCCGCAGAACAGATTCATCAACCTTAGTGTTCGACCGTGTCCGGAACGACAAGGCAGGTTCACCTCCTCAGCGGGCCTATCACGCACTATATCTAAAGACGATTCATGGCTCTTTCTGGCCGGGCCCATATCCGGCACCATCATGCTTTGGCCACCAATGCTATCGCTGAGTGCGTTCCTGTTATTGCAATTTGTCTTGACTGCAACAAGGCATCACCCAACGTCGATCGAGCCTTCATCCGCATATATGTCTGTCTGCAGAGCTTCAGCCTCACTCGAGCCTTCAGCGATCCGGGGTATTTCGAGGCTTCCCGGAGCAATGGTTGCGCATACCGCATAAACGGCATTCAAAGGTTTTAATCTTCCCGCGATCGAATCCAACAAGACCTCGGCCGCCATGCCTGCGCTCAAGTGCTACGGTCCAAATTTCGGCCGCTCGGATAGGGCAGGCGCGATGCCGTTCGCCCTGGCGGAAGGCGTGTACTTGAACCCGCTGTGCGCCAAGCCATTACTGATCAAAGGAACGAAGCAAATGAAAGTGAAGCCCGCACACCAGTTGATGGCCCGCGGAGGTCCGTTGTGTCGACTTCCCGGGGCATCCCGCCCTTTGTCTTGTGGGATTCTCGCGTTGACCCTTCTTCTTACCGCTTGTCAGGATGAATGCCTGGCGGCAACCAGCACACCGCCCGCGAGAGTAGATGTCGCCGTAGCGCTATCGAAGAAAGTAACGCTCTGGGACGAGTTCAACGGGCGGATCCGTGCCATCGACTCGGTCGAAATTCGGCCACGGATAAGTGGCTATGTCCAGCGCATCGCCTATAAGGAAGGCGAGGAAGTGCGTCGGGGCGACCTTTTGTTCGTGATCGACCCGCGCCCGTATCGTGCCGCGCTGAACAGCGCCACCGCCAGGCTGGATCGCGTCCGCGCCACCGCGTCGCTGGCGCGAGCGCAAGACCTGCGCGCGCAGACGCTCTTGCAGGCGAGCGCCACGTCCAAGGAAGAGGCAGAGACGCGCCATGCGAACTTTGTGCAAAGCGAGGCCGACGTGCGTGACGCCGAAGCGGCAGTAACCGTTGCCAGGCTGAATCTGGAGTTCACTGAAGTGCGTGCGCCGATCGCCGGGCGCGTGGGTCGGGCCATGCTGACGATCGGGAATCTAGCGGTGGCCGATCAAACCTTGCTGACATCGATGGTGTCGCAAGACCCGGTCTACGTTTATTTCGATCCCGATGAACACAGCTACCTACGCTATAGCACGCAGGCGCACCAACACAAAGGTAGCGTGGTGGCGACCAAGGTGCGTGTTGGCCTTGCCAACGAGGCGGATTTCTCACACGTGGGCACGGTCGATTTTATCGACAATCAAGTCGACGCGACGACCGGCACCATTCAAGCGCGCGCCAGACTGAGCAATGCCGACCGCGTATTCACGCCTGGCTTGTATGCGCGAGTGCAATACGCCGGCGGGAATGAAACCGAGGTGATCCTGATCAGCGACAAGGCCGTGCTGACCGATCAGAACCGCAAGTACGTTTACGTGCTCGGGCCCGGCAATAAGGCGCTGCGCAAAGACGTTGAACTCGGGGGCGCGAGCGACGGGCTTCGCGTGGTCCAGGCGGGCCTGGTTGCGGGCGATAAAGTTATCGTCGCGGGGATGCAGCGGATCTTCTTTCCCGGCGCTCCTGTGACGCCGACGGAAGTCTCGATGAGTGTGTCGACTGCAAACTTGCCCGGATCAGGCATCGCAAGGAATGCAGCGAAATGAAAAAACCCTCGATGGATTTTTCGAAGTTCTTTATCGACCGGCCGATCTTCGCAATCGTGCTGTCGATCATCATCTTTGCCGTTGGTCTGATAGCGATGCCCCTGCTTCCGGTGAGCGAGTATCCCGAGGTGGTGCCGCCGAGCGTGGTGGTGCGTGCGACCTATCCGGGCGCCAATCCGAAGGAAATTGCCGAATCGGTGGCCACGCCCCTGGAGGAGGCAATCAATGGCGTCGAGGGCATCATGTACATGAAGTCGGTCGCCAGTTCCGACGGTGGCCTTCGGGTGGTCGTCACCTTTGTTCCTGGCGTCGATCCCGATGCGGCAGCCGTGCGCGTGCAGAATCGCGTCAGTCAGGCGTTGACACGGCTGCCGGAAGCGGTGCGCCAATATGGCGTGAGTACGCAAAAGCAGTCCGCCACGCCACTGATGTACTTGGATTTGTCTTCTCCCGACAATCGCTACGATTCGATGTATCTTCGCAACTACCTGACCTTGCATGTCAAGGACGAACTGTCGCGCCTTAACGGGATTGGGGACGTCGCGCTGTATGGCTCGGGCGACTACGCTATGCGTATCTGGCTCGATCCGGACAAACTTGCCTCGCGCGGTTTGACCACCGCCGACGTTATCAACGCTGTGCGCGAACAGAACGTGCAGGTCTCCGCTGGGCAGCTTGGCGCTGAGCCCTCGCCGAAGAGCACGGACCTGCTGGTTTCGATCAACGTGCGCGGTCGCCTGCGCAGCGAGCAAGAATTTCGCGGGATTGTGGTCAAAAGCGGGGCCGACGGCCAAGTCGTGCGTCTTGCCGACGTTGCCAGGGTAGAGCTGGGTGCCGGCGACTACACCCTGCGCGTGTTCGAAGATAAGCAGAATGCGACGTTCGCCGGCATCTTCCTGTCACCCGGCGCCAACGCGCTGGAAGTTGCCGATGCGGTATACGGAAAACTGGACGAACTCTCCAAGAACTTTCCCCCTGGCATCGCTTACCGCGCGGTATGGGATCCGACCGTGTTCGTGCGCGAGTCGATCCGCGCCGTGGAGCACACGCTGATCGAGGCGGTGGTGCTGGTGGTGCTGGTGGTGATCCTGTTCCTGCAGACCTGGCGCGCCTCGCTCATTCCATTGGTCGCGGTGCCAGTCTCGGCGATTGGTACGTTCGCTTTTCTGTATTTGCTCGGCTACTCGATCAATACATTGACTTTGTTCGGCCTCGTGCTGGCAATCGGCATCGTGGTCGATGATGCGATCGTGGTGGTCGAAAACGTCGAGCGGTATATCGCGAAAGGCTTGAGCCCGCGCGATGCTGCACATCAGGCGATGCGCGAAGTGTCCGGCCCGATCATAGCGATCGCGCTGGTCCTGTGCGCAGTCTTTGTGCCGATGGCGTTTCTTACCGGCGTGACGGGCCAGTTCTACAAGCAATTCGCGGTGACGATTGCAATTTCGACGGTGATCTCCGCGATCAACTCGTTGACCTTGTCGCCAGCGTTGGCCGCGAAACTGCTAAGGCGGCACGATGCGCCGAGGGATGCGCTGGCGCGCGCCATCGAAAGTGCGTTCGGTTGGCTGTTCCGTCCGTTTAATCGCTTCTTCCAGCGCAGTGCGGAAAACTATCAAGGCGCGGTAGCACGCAGCTTCGGGCGACGAGGCGCGGTGTTCGCAGTCTATGCGGGCCTGCTGATCGCCACCGCCTTTCTGTTCCACACGGTACCGGGCGGCTTCATCCCGACGCAGGACAAGCTTTATCTTTTCGGCGGCGCCAAGCTGCCCGAAGGTGCCTCGCTCGGCCGTACCGATGCGCTCACGCGCCAGATGGGGGACATTGCGCGCAGCGTCGAGGGCGTCGACGTCGTGGCTGCCTACGCTGGTTTCAATGCTTTGCAGTGGGTGAACACGCCCAACACCACGGCGAGCTATATCATCCTCAAGCCGTTCGATGAGCGCAGTCGTAGCGCGGCGGAGATCAACGAGGAGCTCAACGCCAGGTTCGCCGCGATCCAGGACGGTTTCGCCTTCGCGCTGCTGCCACCGCCTATCCAGGGCCTGGGCAACGGCTCAGGCTATTCGCTATACCTGGAAGATCGCGCCGGACTGGGCTATGGCGCCCTGCAGGATGCGCTAAACGCGTTCCAGGTCGAGATCGCAAAAACGCCTGGCATGACGTTTCCGGTCAGTGCCTACCAGTCCAATATCCCGCAACTCGAGGTGCAGGTGGACCGCGTCCAAGCCAAGGCGCAAGGCGTTGCACTGACCGATTTGTTCGACACCCTGCAAACCTATTTGGGTTCGGTCTATATCAACGACTTCAACATGTTCGGCCGCGTCTACCGGGTCATGGCGCAGGCCGATACTTCCTTCCGCCAGCAAGCGACGGACATCGGCAAGCTGCGTACGCGCAACGCACGCGGCGAGATGGTGCCGATCGGCGCGATGGTCACCATCGTGCCGAGCTTCGGGCCTGATCCTGTGATTCGCTACAACGGCTATCCAGCCGCCGATGTAATTGGTGACTCCGATCCGAAGGTGCTCTCGTCGGCGCAGGTGATCATCAAGCTGACGGAGATTGCCGAACGGGTATTGCCCCCTGGCATCAAGCTCGAATGGACCGACCTCAGCTATCAGCAAGTGACCCAGAGCCATGCGGCAGCGGTCGTGTTCCCGTTGGCGGTGATGCTTGCGTTCCTCGTACTCGCTGCCCTATACGAGAGCTGGACATTGCCACTCGCAGTCATCTTGATCGTGCCGGTGTGCATGTGCTCGGCCCTGCTCGGCGTATGGCTTACCGGCGGCGACAACAACGTGTTCGTGCAGGTCGGCCTGGTCGTGCTGATGGGCCTGGCGTGCAAGAACGCGATCCTGATCGTCGAATTTGCTCGCGAGCTGGAGATTCAAGGCAAAGGCATTGTCGAAGCCTCGCTTGAAGCGTGCCGCCTTCGCCTGCGCCCGATCGTAATGACCTCGATCGCCTTCATCGCGGGTTCGGTGCCATTGTTGCTTGGCCACGGCGCCGGCAGCGAGGTGCGTCATGCCACAGGCATTACGGTTTTCGCAGGCATGCTCGGTGTGACCTTGTTCGGCCTGTTCCTGACCCCTGTGTTCTACGTGATGCTGCGCATGCTGGCCACCCGCCACGAAAAAAGAGCGCCGATGCCACATGAGCAGCTCAGACCGGAGTTCGATCATGAATAAGCACGGATTCGTTGCGACCGTACTGCTCACGAGCACACTTGCCGCCTGCGCGGTCGGGCCGGACTATCAACGGCCGGATTTGTCTAGCCAAACACTGGAGCATTTCGCACGCTCCGATTCGAGCACCGAGAGTGCTTCGGCTCCGCCAGCCCGAGATACCAAGTTCTGGCGCAGTTTTAACGATCCGAAACTGAGTGCGCTGGTCGCGCGGGCACTAGCGACGAACAACGATTTGCGCGTCGCCCTGGCCCGCTACGACAGCGACAACGCGCTGCTGCGCGAGGCAAAGTTTGACCGCTATCCCACGGTCACCGCTAGCGCACAGGTGGGCCACCAACGGGTGAGTCAGGACCAGGCTTACGGCTTCCCGCGCAGCGCCGACGTCTACGGTGTAAGCGCTAGTGCGAGCTGGGAGCTGGACCTGTGGGGCAGGGTGCGACGCAATGTCGAAGCACAGCGCGCAGAGACGGCAGCCCGATCCGGCGACCTGCAGGCACTGCAGATCAGCATCGTGGGCGAGGTCGCCAACGCCTACGTTCACTTGCGCGGCGCGCAGGAGCGGCTACGTGTAGCGCGCAATAACGCCGACAACCAGCGCGAGACTCTTCGTATTGTCAACGTCCGCCTGAACGCCGGTCGCGACGCCGATTTCGATGCCGCGCGAGCACGGGCTCAGTTCGAATCCACGGCGTCGCGAGTGCCCGTCCTCGAGGCGCAAATCGCCGTAGACGAGCACCGACTTGCCGTACTGACCGGGCGGGCGCCCGGAGCACTAATCGCCGAACTCGATATGCCCGGACCATTGCCGGCCCTGCCGGATCGAATCGATCCGGACACGCCCGCAAATCTGCTGCGCCGGCGGCCCGACGTCGCCGCGGCGGAGGAACGTCTGCATGCGGCGACGGCGCGCGTGGGTGTGGCTACGGCCGATCTGTTTCCTCGTCTGACGCTGGAGGGTATGATCGGCAGTTTCGCCTTCGGGGGGATTTTCAATAGCGGGAGCGAAACCAATCTGGTTGCACTTGGGATTGATTGGTCGTTTCTTGACATCGGCCGGGTCCGGGCGCGCATCGCGGCGAGCAATGCCGACGCGTCCGGTTTGCTTGCGCAGTACCAGCAGACCGTGTTGCTGGCGCTCGAAGATACCGAAAATGCTTTGGTGCGCTATTCGAACACGCATAGAGAAGACGAGCACCTCGAACGTGCCGCGGCCGAGAGCACACGGGCTGCGCAACTGGCAAGAACACAGTTTCAGGCCGGCACAATCGGGCTCTACGAAGTACTCGACGCCGAGCGTGTCCAACTGCAAGCGCAGGACGCCTTCGCTGACGGTCGCACGCGCGGCGCTATGATAGCTATCGCCCTGTACAAGGCGCTGGCCGGCGGTTGGCCGCAGCCTATGCCGTCGAGCGAAGAATAATCACGGTCGGGAAGGGCAACGAAGCTCTTTTGTACAAATCGCGTGCGCACGAAGATGGACGGATAAGCAAGGCCTGCAGCAGCTCTGGCGATCGGATGGGCATCTTTGAAAGCACCGACACCGAATCGCTTCTGGGTAGTCTTACTAAATGAGTTAATGGTAATTTTATGTACGAAGAGCTGCCACCGCGGCGAAGGTGGCGGCTACAACCGCTGCTGTCTATATTGCCGCTGCGCCCCCCACCATCCTTCAACGGCTAGAGTTGTTTGCATTTCGGCTTTCAGGGATGAGAGAAACGCGGAAGCCCTGTTGCAAGCAACTTGTGCGAGGGGCCGGTTCGAGACGGCGCATTTGAACCCGACATACCTGCGCTCGTTTAATTTAGAAGGGCGTCCAGGGGTGGACAGCCGTGAGGGAGAACGTTATCGCGCGTACGATCGGCAAGATCTTCGGCGATTACTTCGTGTCCGACTCCCTTTAGTGAAGCAACGTAGTATAACAAAACGAGCGCCGGGATAGCGGCTCGTGCGGAGGTCAGTTGTGCGGCTTCGTCCGGCCCGTCCTTACCCGGGTGGGTCTTTGACGTCGAGACCGGTATTTTATTCTTGCACTGCAGACATATGTCAGTAAAAGCCATCGTCGACCCGATCAATCTTATCGAGTGGAGGAGCGATCCGGCGCCCTTCGCGCTTAGGTGGCGTCTCGTGCGCGCCTCACTCTGTACCGCAAACAGCTCGCCGTATACATCGGCGCATGAGATCGCGTCACTGAGCGCACCGGAGATTGGTTTGCGTTTCGTAAATAAGGCGTGTCCCGGCCGTGATTCGATATCAACACTCTAGCGTGACAGCGCCGATGAACTTAGCGCCTATCGTTAGCCGTGCGCGGAAAAGACCGGTCATGATTGTGTCTATCGGCATGTTTAGAATTTCGGCTGCTTCCTGATAGCTGAGTCCTTCGACGACGATCAAAAGCAAAAGGGTCCGCTGGGCGTGAGGCAATTGGTCAACGGCCTTGAGGACCTGACGGTTTATCACATCCGCGTCCGGACGGCGGGCCGCCGGGGCCGCCGCCGTCTCCAGAAAGCTGTCGCTCGACTGTATACCGGTGCGGCCGCGCACGCTGCGGGTGCGCAACTTGTCGAGCCAGACTGAATGGACGAGGGAGAACATCCGGTTCAACGGGGAAATATTGGGCTTCAGTTGATGCTTGCGTTCGAGCGCGTGCAGGCAAGCGCGTTGCACTAACTCTTCGGCATCGCGCTGGTTCCGAGAAAGGCGTAGCGCGAACGCCCACAATCTCGGCAGCAGTTCAGGGAGGATGCTGAGTACATCTGCCTCGTACATCGTCGTAATTCCTCGCGTAGTTTCAACCCTAACTGCAGTCGTCCGATCCGGACGCGAAGTGCGCCGACGCCTGTTGCAATCGTTCTGCCGGCGGGAAGGAGAAGCCGCGTCGGCTCGTGTCGATGAGGCTGAGCTAGCCCGTAGGCAGGGAAAGTTCCTGTGCCACGCAGGTAATGGCAGCAGCGCATTTATCGACCGGGAACTGGCATGCGGCAAGGCTGATCGATGATCGTAGTCGCTGCCGGGCGGTGGGTGTGCCCGACAGCGTGGAATTTGCAACCAAGCCCCAACTTGCGCGCCGGATGCTGGAACGGGCGCTGGATGCGGGCGTACCCTGCGGCGGCGTAACCGGTGATGAGGTGTATGGCGGCGACCGTTCCTTACGGTTGAGGCTGAGTCGCGCGCGCAACCGTTTGTGCTGGCGGTTGCGAGGAACGAACCGGCGTGGTAGCAAGGCCCCTCTTCTGCACGTGCCGACAGGATCGCGCAGGCCTTGCCACCGCAGGACGAACCAACCGTCGCAAATTGCAATGAAATCAAGGGTAGGCCGTCATCTGGCGCGGCTCTCTTTCGCATGTGATTACCGAATCGGCTCGGGCCTTCGACAGAACGTGCCATGCAGTCCGCTTGAGAGTGGAGAAACCCTGGTTATGTGGCCGAGGCGCGGATGCGCGATCTTCGCATAGGGCGGGGGCGCTTTTCATTGGAATAGGGCAGCGTTCTCGAACTCCAAGCTATTCAGGCTTGACGAACTGTCTCGTCGCAAGGCGCTTTTGGAAGCATTCGAAGATTCAGGGCTCAACGCTCGTGATGCGGATAGCGCGGCACGCAAGGGTGGCGCAACGCGGTGAGGAAGGCAATCACTATCATCGCGGTTGCGGAAGAGGTCCGCTTAGTAGCCGATTGACCCGTGGCCCACCGGCACATCACGTTGCCGCTTTGACCAGAGCGACATAGATTTTTTGATCAAGCTCTTCGGCTACCGCAGTCACTCTTTCGTCCCCATATTGACCAAAGAGCGAGGACGGTCGATCGTATTCGAAAGTCGCAAATCCAGATTTGGTTTCGTAAAGGATGATTCTGAGCGGAGCATAAAGTCCCGCTGCCAGTTCATACTGTGTCATGCGAGTAGAGGTAAGCACATTTCCGATCACATACTGGACCGCGTTAGCTTTCCTGGATCGGATCGCTAACCAGTCACCATGCGTCGCGATGGAAAAGATGACGAGACCTGCATCTCCCTGAATTTTATGCAACTCGGTAGTGACGCGACCGATCTTTCCATTGTCGAGATGAGCGCGAATTCGGTCATCAAATGTCGGAAGCTTCTCGAGCGCCGCCCTGGCCTTCCAATAAGGCTTGTTCGAATCGATGCGAATATGTTCAACGAAAACCTTGGTGCGATAGACTTTTGGCTCATTGGTAGACGCTGCAGCTTGAACGTTAATCGTATCCGCACGGTCTTGCTTCACAAACGAGTATGCCATCATGTTCTCCATCCGCCAGCTGCGACGTACGGTGCGTCCACCCGACACTGATCATCGACGTCGTCCGCATTGACCGTTGAGCATTGCAGACGATCATGAACATGGGCAACCGGTGTTCGATCGATCTGCAGGCTGAGCAATTCTGGGCGACTGAAGTGGCCGCGAGAATCCATCAAGCGTTTGCGCTTATCGATCAAGGAGAAGTCAAGATTGGCAATAACCGCTCCTTCACCGGCCCGCAACGGCTCTCCTATCAAATCACCCTGCGGCGAGACGATTGCAGTAAAGCAGCCGCCGGAAATGGGTGCTATCGGGCAACCCGTGTCCTGCATGATGCGGGCCTGCTGGTCGGCGTCCAGCCAAGCCGTGGCGTTGACGACGAAGCAACCGGATTCCAAAGCATGTTGGCGAATGTTGATCTCGGTCTGCTCAGAGAATCGTTCGCCTCCAAACGAACCAGGGTACATTGCGACGTGAATCTGCTCGCCATCGGCCATGAGGGCGTAACGAGCCAGTGGGTTGTAATGTTCCCAGCACACCAACTGACCGATCCGCCCGACGGCGCTGTCAACAGCTTTCAGCCCTGAACCGTCGCCCCGTCCCCAAATCATGCGTTCGTGGTGGGTCGGGGTAATCTTGCGACGGCGTTGGATCAGGGAACCATCGGCATTGAACAATAACTGAGTGTTATACAGCGTGCCTCCATCGCGCTCGTTGACGCCGATGGCAACTACCATGCCGGCTTGCCTGCAGGCGTCAGAGATCGTCAGGGTTGAGGCCGATGGAACAGTCACGGCCTGTTCCATCAGCTTGAGGTGTTCCGTGACCATCTCGAACGGCGGCTGCACGTAGGAAAAGTAGGGGTAGTAGGGCACGAGCGCTTCTGAGAAAGTCGCGAACTGAACGCCTTGGTGGCCAAGCGCGACAATTTTTCGGACGACCTTGTCCACGGTTTCGTCCCGGCTGTAGAGCACTGGGCTGATCTGCACGGCGGCAGCTTTGATGATTGTCATAATAGGCTCCCTTTCATAGTCGGTTGTCGAAGCCGTCGTTCCGTGATGGGCGGGCACAACGTTCTCGACGGGCAAGGAGAAAGCGCTCGTCAAGTTGCTTGCCGCGCACCAAGCGCCGCTCGCATGACGAGGTCACGCGTATCGAATGCCTTCGCTGTCAAGGGCCCTTCCGGTTGGAAATGTAGCTCGCCGCAGACATCGTTCTCGTCCCGCAACCCTGATCCTTCACCCTACCCCCAAGAGCTTAGGAAGATCCGTCTGTCGCGGACAGCGGCAGATAGCACTTCTTTTGCGGTAGCAGATAAGCCGATACCGGCGTGGCCGGGCAGGAAAAGCCGATCCGCGAGGAAGGGGTGCAGCAAACGGCGAGTCGCGGGTTTTGTGGCGAGAGTGCCAACTCCTTTGAGACCCGGTCACCCGGCGAACCGCCCTCCGGGCATCTCTCAGGTCGCGACGACGTCCGTGGCTGCGGCGTAAGCTTGGAGTTCCGCTTGCAACTCGAACGGGCTGGTCATCGGGCTTTCGGCTTCGCACCGCAGCAGTCACGTCGATCAGTGTGTGCAAGCGCAGTTCTGATCGGTGTACCGTGTAGCCTCTTCGTTCGCAATCGAAGATGAGATGAAAAGCCGCTCCGTTGCGTCGTGTGCCTGGCACGTCGCGTTGAATGCTCGGTGGTCGTCCAAATGAACCTACGAGTGCACTCGCCGGAGGCTCTGTATCGGCGTTGCATGATGGAATTGTGCTGAGCAATCTTGGCAATCCATCACTTAAGCGGAATGCAGATGAGGTGCGGAATCGAACAAGCTGGTTCTCGATCGAAAGACGGGGTAATCTCAACATTGGCGAAGGGGAATTTCGATCGTTTAATTTGGACTACGATTCCTGATCATTTTTCGCCCCGAGCGTCCTGCCATCGTATCTGGCTCCCCCGACCAATACATAGCGCTTCCGATCGGCTTCGGGCTATCCTCGTGAATGTGCGGTGAAACCCGTAGCGTTCGTGATGACGGGCAGGGCCTTCTGGTGTTCGACTTTACAACTAGAGCTCAGGTCTTGGTCGGCTCGCGCGACACGTGAGCGTCGTCGCCAGGAATTCGGTTCTGAGAGTTTACGCGGGCCAGTCTCCACAGCAGCTCCCCGAGTACCTGCATTGCGCTTTCTATTTTCGGACTCCACGGGTGCCCGAAGTTCAACCTCACATAATTCTCATACGCGTGCTTGGCTGAGAAGATCGGACCGGGCGTAATGTTAATGCCGTGATCGAGCGCCGCTCGGTGCAACTGCATCGCGTCGATCTCTTCTGGAAGCCTGAGCCACAGGAAATACCCTCCCGTAGGCCGAAAGAACTCGATACCGGGTGGAAGCCAGCGCTCGATCGCGTTTTCCATAGTGACCAATTGGGAACACAGAGCCCCGCGAAGTTTTCGCAGGTGCCTGTCAAGACCCCCGTGTTCAAGGTAATCGGCAATTCCCGCCTGAACTGGGACGCTCGTCGAGACGGACGTCATCAACTTCAGTCGCAGGACCTTGTCGGTAAAGCGTCCCGCGGCAACCCAGCCGATTCGGTAACCGGGGGCAAGGGTCTTCGAGATCGAGGTGCAATGCATGACGAGGCCACGCGTATCGAACGCCTTCGCGGGCAATTGCCGCTCCGGTTGGAAGTGCAGCTCGCCGTAGACATCGTCCTCCAAAAGCGGCACTTCGTGCGCGGCAAGCAGCTCGACGAGCGCCTTCTTCTTCTCCATCGAGAGCGTCGTGCCAGTCGGATTGTGGAAGGTGGTCATGAACCAGCAGGCGCGGACTGGATGCTTTTGCAGGCCTTCTGCAAGCACTCTCAGGTCGAGACCTGTTCGCGGATCAACTGGAATCTCGATCGCGCGCAAGCCGAGCCGTTCGACCGCCTGGAGCGCCGCATAGAAGCAGGGCGATTCGATCGCCACAATATCACCTGGCCGGGTGACGGCCATGAGGCACAAGTTCAGTGCTTCCATCGCACCATTGGTGACAACGATTTCGTCGATTGGTTGTGGGATGCCCATGCAGATATAACGCAGATCAATCTGGCGACGCAGGTTTTCGTTACCTGGCGGCAGGTCGACGACGGTGCTCCAGGGACTGAGCATGCGCGTTGCGTGAGCGAGCGACTTGGCAAGACGGGGCAGGGGAAACAGTAGCGGGGACGGGAACGCAGAGCCCAGAGGCACGATGTCCGGGTGTTTGACCGCCTCGAGAACCGAGAACACCAGGCTGCTAACATCGATCGCGGTCGGTTCAGTCAGCTTCGCCTGAGTGACTGTAGCGGCGAGAGGAACCTTCGCGCCCGGGGCAACAAAATACCCGGAACGCTCGCGGGCCCTAATAAGTCCCCATTCCTCGAGAAGGTAGTACGCGCGAAAGACAGTGGACTGACCAACTCCATACTCGGCGGTGAGATGCCGAACCGATGGCAATCGCGTGCCGACCGGCATGCCGCCGGCGCGGATTTCGGCAGCGATCGTATTGGCAAGAGTCTCGTAGCGCTTCATTAAATTCTGCTCGATGCAAGGTTCGAGAGCCTACAAGACCGCGATCTGCGCGTTCGCGAACGGGCGTTATTTTCCTCGTGCGCTCACGCTGGTTAGAAGGCTTCGCGTAGAAGACTTCATTCTCCCACAACCGTTGTGAATCGACGCCTTGCTGGCTCATGCACTGCTTTTCGCGCTCCAATAGGAGGCTCTGGGTCGTGCCCGTCTGCGACCAAGCCAGCGCTTCAAGGATCTGACGATGTATGGCACAGACGGGAGCGAATCCAACCGATTGACGGCCAGTGGGGGCAACAGTTCGCAGCGAAGCCGTTGATACTCACGGGTCAACCGGAGCGCACGGCCGGTCCGCTTCCATTCGGAATTCCATTTACGATACCGCTCCCGACCGAAGCGGGACATCCCCCGGCGAGCCGCTTCCAGAGGCGCTCCGTCTCAATATGGTATGTCCTCTGGAGCCCAGCGCTTCCGCGTCAAATAGCCATCTTCCATCTGCTACACCAAAAAAAGCGATATCTGGCACTGTCGCAGGCAGTTGCATCTTTATATTCTTGCAGCAAGTGAAACGATCTGTGGGGCGGCAACCACGCGTTCCACCAATGCTGTTAACGAAACTCTCGGTGTTCGCGAGCAGCGTTTCTAGACATAGAGAGTTAAACAGTCTCGTAAAGACGCCAGCCTTCGCGGCGCGGATATGTCATCGCGAGATACCAGCATGAGCGGATCGAGCGCCCTTAAGACCCACCTATGCAGGGCAGGACGTTGAGGGCAAGGAGGTGTCTATGGGAATGACGTTGGAGGGGAGCGCGATGTTTAAGGCGGACGGATCTTTGCGGAACTTAGTCGAAAAGTGGCTTGCGCTCACGCCGGTTATGCCGATTCATGTGACACGATTCAGACGGACACGTTCGTGTCAGCGACTATACGTGCGTGTAGAGGCGTCGCAAGCGACGAGCATCCTAACCATTTACTTCTTCCGTCACGGCGACGGGACTTGGTGCGTGTTCCCGCCCCCAGGGGGAGCATCCAACGATGAGTGTTCGCTGACTCACCGCGCAGGGCGAAGATTGAGATGTACCTCCGGCGCCGCACAGTTGCGTCAACGTCTATTGGAGGAAGACAGCGCTGGACTGTCGAAGTCAAGTCGGTGGTGCATCTCTGAAGATGCACAACATGATCAGCGAACCATTTTAGGAAGCTATAGTTATTCGCGGGGACGGGCGCCTGTGTACACCGTTGAGTTCGCGGCCGAAGCGGAAAGACGCTGAGAGCATCTTGGAACGGTTTTCGATCGGCGCAGAATAAATTTGGAGTAGCAACGAGTTATCGCAATTGGAATCGAGCGTAAGTTGAGAGCTACGCGCTCATTTGATCAAGGGAGTATTCGATGGCTACCTACCAGGCCAAAATCACGGCCGTGCTGTGTGTGGATCTGTACAACGATTTTCTGAGCGAGGGAGGCAAGCTGTTCCCCTGGGTCAAGGACATCGCAAAGGCAAACAATATGCTCGAGAATCTCCGTACCGTCGTCCGCACGGCGCGAGAAGCGGGTATCGCAATCTATCATGTGCCACACCACCGATGGGAGTCAGGTGACTATGTCAACTGGAAGTATCCGTCACCCTATCAGTTGGGCGCGGCTGAGCGGCAGGCGTTTGCCAGAGGCAGCTGGGGCGGTACCTTTCACGACGATTTCCAGGTACAGCCCGGCGATATCGTCGCCACTGAACATTGGGCTTCGAGCGGTTTCCCGAATACGGATCTCGACCACCAGCTCAAGCGTTACGGGAAGGAAAAGATCATTTTGATCGGTCTTCTCGCGAACACCTGCCTTGAGGCGACCGCCCGGATCGGCATGGAATTGGGGTATCACGTCACGCTGGTGCGCGACGCGACCTCGGCGCGATCGCACGAGGCCCTGCACGCGGCCCTGGATATTGACGGCCCTACCTATGCTCACGAAATTCTCACCACCGCGGAACTGGTAGCGGCGATGAAAACCTAGTAGATACGATTGGGCAACCATGAGCTCGGGCTGGGAGTAGCCTGGAGGTTCAAGCGTCACGGGAATCTGTCGGAGGGGTACTTCATGCGCCTACGCTGTGTATCCAGCCGACGTTCCAATAACAATCTTGGACCCAGCTCCAATTTTTGTTTTTTGATATTCGATGTAGGTCACAAGATTTGCAGACCGACCTCTTCAGCTGGAGCGACCACCTACATCAGCATCGCCTCCCGGGCAGCCAATTAACTTCTCCGTATGAGTGACCTTACCCCATTGAAGTAACCCACTGTAAAGTTAGTGGCAAGGCTGGAGGAGAGACCTTGTCATGAAGAAGTCGCGGTCC
>Ga0163162_10002426_pt1 | contig 17563 bp, 14 predicted proteins | sample S55metaG_FD_115310 | JGI IMG/M metagenome (GOLD analysis project Ga0163162, IMG submission 115310) | Switchgrass rhizosphere microbial communities from Kellogg Biological Station, Michigan, USA - S5-5 metaG | ecosystem: Host-associated > Plants > Roots > Rhizosphere > Soil | place: USA...
CCCATCTGACTTATACTGGGTTTTTTTCTCCCACCGGACTCTTTGCCATGCGTTTCGAAGGCTCATCGCAATACGTCGCCACCGACGACCTCAAGCTCGCGGTCAACGCCGCGATGACGCTTCAGCGCCCGCTGCTCATCAAGGGTGAGCCCGGCACCGGCAAGACTCAGCTGGCTTTGGAGATTGCGCGCTCACTCGAACGGCCACTCTACGAGTGGCACATCAAGTCGACGACCAAGGCCCAGCAGGGCCTCTACGAATACGACGCGGTGTCGCGCCTGCGCGACTCGCAACTCGGCGACGAGCGCGTGAAGGAGATCCGCAACTACATCGTGAAGGGCGTGCTGTGGCAGGCATTCGAGTCCGATGAGCAGACCGTGCTGCTCATCGACGAAATCGACAAGGCCGACATCGAATTCCCGAACGACCTGCTGCGCGAGCTCGACCGCATGGAGTTCTACGTCTACGAGACGCACGAACTCGTCACCGCGAAGCGGCGCCCGCTCGTCATCATCACGTCGAACAACGAGAAGGAGCTGCCCGACGCGTTCCTGCGCCGCTGCTTCTTCCACTACATCAAGTTTCCCGAGCCCGCGACGATGAGGGAAATCGTCGAGGTGCACTTTCCGGGCATCAAGCAGGAACTGCTCGCCGCGGCAATGCAGAGCTTCTTCGAGCTGCGCAACGTGTCGGGGCTGAAAAAGAAGCCGTCCACGTCCGAGCTGCTCGACTGGCTGAAGCTGCTGCTCGCCGAGGACATCCCGCCCGAAGCATTGCGCTCGTCCGACCAGAAGCAGATCGTGCCGCCGCTGCACGGCGCGCTCCTCAAGAACGAGCAGGACCTGAATCTCTTCGAGCGGCTGCTCTTCATGAACCGCAACAACCGTTGACCGTTCCCGGGAACGGCCGGCCGCGTGAGCGCATCGGAGATACCGGCGCAAAACACCGGCCAAACTACCGGCCCGAAAGCTGGCGCGGTTCGCCCGGCAAGCCAGCCCGACTCTGGAGTCCGCCCCCATGCTGATCGATTTCTTCTACTCGTTGCGCGGCGCGAAGCTGCCGGTGTCCGTCAAGGAATACCTGACGCTCATCGAGGCGCTCAAGGCGCAGGTGATCGCGCCCTCGCTCGACGAGTTCTACTTTCTCGCGCGCATGACGCTCGTCAAGGACGAGAAGTACTTCGACAAGTTCGATCAGGCGTTCGGCGCGTATTTCCACGGCGTGACGAAGCTCGACGAAGCAGCGTTCGACGTGCCGCTCGACTGGCTGAAAAAGCGGCTGGAACGCGACTTCACGCCCGAGGAAAAGCGGCAGATCGAAGCGCTCGGCGGCCTCGACAAGCTGATGGAGCGCCTGAAGGAACTCTTCGAAGAACAGAAGGAGCGCCACGAAGGCGGCAGCAAATGGATCGGCACGGGCGGCACGTCGCCGTTCGGGCACGGCGGCTACAACCCGGAAGGCATCCGCATCGGCGGGGACTCGTCGGGCAACCGCACGGCGGTGAAGGTATGGGAGGAGCGCGCGTATCGCGATTACGACGACCAGGTCGAGATCGGCACGCGCAACATCAAGGTCGCGTTGCGGCGGCTGCGCCGCTTCGCCCGCGAAGGCGCGGCCGAGGAGCTCGATCTGCCCGACACGATCCGCAGCACGGCGGCGAATGCCGGCTGGCTCGACCTGAAGATGGTGCCCGAGCGCCACAACAACGTGAAGGTGCTGATGCTGCTGGATGTCGGCGGATCGATGGACGATCACATCAAGCGCGTCGAGGAACTCTTCTCGGCGGCGAAGGCCGAGTTCAAGCATCTCGAGTTCTTCTACTTTCACAACTGCGTCTACGACTATCTGTGGAAGAACAACCGGCGCCGCCATGGCGAGCGCACGCCCACCTTCGACGTGCTGCACAAGTTCACGCCGGACTACAAGCTGATCTTCGTCGGCGACGCGACGATGAGCCCCTACGAAGTGCTGCAGCCGGGCGGATCGGTGGAATACAACAACGCGGAAGCGGGCGCGGTGTGGCTAAGGCGCCTCGCCGACCAGTTTCCGCGCCACGCGTGGCTCAACCCTGAGCCGGAGCGGCTGTGGGAGTACCGCCAGTCGATCTCGGTGATCCGGCAGGTGCTCGGCAACCGGATGTACGGCCTCACCATGGCCGGGCTCGAAAGCGCGATGCGGGCGCTCTCGAAGTGAGGAAGTGAGCGGCAGGCGGGCGCGCCGGCGTTGCGACAGCGTGGTGCGAGCGGGTAACATCGCGCTTCGGCGCTCGCGGCCTGCAACCTGTCGCGCCGTACCGTACCGCCCGCCCGGCTCCCTCGCCCCACTTCAGCCCTCCCGCCGCCTTGCGCATGAACCCGCCGTCGAATCCCCCCGCCCTCGCCCCACAACCCCTGCGCCCGCTCGCCGACACCTCCGCGTCCGCCGTCGTCGCGGGTTTCGTCGCGATGATGACGGGCTACACGAGTTCGCTCGTGCTGATGTTCCAGGCGGGACGCGCCGCGCATCTCACCGACGCGCAGATCTCCTCGTGGATCTGGGCGCTTTCCATCGGCATGGCGATCTGCACGATCGGCCTGTCGCTGCGCTATCGCGCGCCGGTCGTGATCGCCTGGTCGACGCCGGGCGCCGCGCTGCTCGTCACGTCGCTGCCGAACGTGCCGTATGCCGAGGCGATCGGCGCGTTCGTCGTGTGCGCGGCCCTGCTGACCGCGGTGGGCATGACCGGCTGGTTCGATGCGCTGATGCGCCGGGTGCCGGCTGGCATCGCCTCGGCGCTGCTCGCGGGCATCCTGTTCGAGATCGGCATCGAAATCTTTCGCGCGGCGCAGTACCAGACCACGCTCGTGCTCGCGATGTTCTTCACCTACCTCGTCGGCAAGCGGCTCGTGCCGCGCTACGCGATTCCCGCTACGCTCGCGGCCGGGATTTCGGTCGCGGGCGTCCTCGGGCTCCTCGATTTCAGCCGCTTTCACGTCGCGCTCGCGCATCCGGTCTTCACGATGCCCGCTTTTTCGCTGACGGCAACGATCAGCATCGGCATTCCGCTTTTTGTCGTCGCGATGGCGTCGCAGAACGTGCCGGGCATCGCCGTGCTGAGGGCGGACGGCTACACCACGCCATCGTCGCCGCTCATTTCGACGACCGGCCTCGCGTCGCTCGTGCTCGCGCCGTTCGGCTCGCACGGACTGAACCTCGCGGCGATCACGGCGGCGATCTGCACCGGCCGCGAAGCCCACGGCGACCGAAGCAAGCGCTACATGGCCGCGGTCTGGTGCGGCATCTTCTACCTGCTCGCCGGCGTGTTCGGGGCAACGATCGCCGCGCTGTTCGCTGCGTTTCCGAAGGCGCTGGTCGTGTCGGTGGCGGCGCTCGCGCTTTTCGGCTCGATCATGAGCGGCCTCGCCAATGCGATGCACGACGCGCGCCAGCGCGAGGCGGCGCTCGTCACGTTCATGGTGACGGCGTCGGGACTGACGCTTTTTTCGGTCGGGCCGGCATTCTGGGGACTGGTCGCGGGCATCGTCACGCAGGTCGTGCTGAACGGGCGCCGCGCCTGACGATCCGGCCCGCCAGGCGCGGCCCGGAAACCGGTTTTTGCGCCTGGCACCCAATCTTCACACGATGAACGCGCCCCGCGCGCAGCGGTCGAATCCGGGCCGCCGCCGGTGGTATCGCCGCGAACGGCGCGCGCAGGCATAGAATGGCAGTGAGGGGCGAGCCGCCGGTGCAGTGAACGACGGGCGGGCGGCGTCGCGAATGTGTTCAACGCGGGCATCCGCATCTTTGACAAGGCGCGCAGCGCCTACGACTCGACATGACAACCGCTCTCGACCAGCTCAAGCAATACACCACGGTCGTCGCCGATACGGGCGACTTCCAGCAATTCGTGCAATTCAAGCCGCGGGACGCGACGACCAACCCGTCGCTGATCCTGAAGGCCGTGCAGAAGGCCGAATACAAGCCGCTCCTGGAAAAGACGGTGAAGGCGAACGCCGGCAAGCCGATGAGCCAGATCATCGACCACCTGCTGATCGCGTTCGGCACCGAAATCCTGAAGATCATTCCGGGGCGGGTGTCGACCGAAGTGGACGCGCGCCTCTCGTTCGACACGAAGGGCTCGATCGCGAAGGGCCACGAACTCATCAAGCTGTACGAAGACGCGGGCATCAAGCGCGAGCGCGTGCTGATCAAGCTCGCGTCCACCTGGGAAGGCGTGCGCGCCGCGGAAGTGCTGCAAAAGGACGGCATCAACTGCAACATGACGCTGCTCTTCTCGCTGCCGCAGGCCGTCGCGTGCGCCGAAGCGGGCGCGAAGCTGATCTCGCCGTTCGTCGGACGGATCTACGACTGGTACAAGAAGTCGGCCGGCGCCGAGTGGGACGAAGTGAAAAACGGCGGCGCGAACGATCCGGGCGTGCAGTCGGTGCGCAAGATCTACGCGTACTACAAGAAGTTCGGCCACAACACCGAGGTGATGGGCGCGAGCTTTCGCACGGTCGGCCAGATCACGGAACTCGCCGGCTGCGACCTGCTCACCATCAGCCCCGACCTGCTGAAGAAGCTGGCGGACAGCAACGACAAGGTGGAGCGCAAGCTCTCGCCGGAACTGGTCGCAAACGAACCGATCCAGAAGATCGCCGTCGACGAGCCGACGTTCCGCTTCCTCGTCAACGACGATGCGATGGCCACCGAGAAGCTCGCGGAAGGCATCCGCACATTCGCCGCCGACGCGGTCAAGCTCGAAAAAGTGATCGCCGCGCTGCAGTAAGCGCCGCGGGCATTGCGCCTCTCGGACGGGCTCCGGTGCTTCAGCGCACCGGAGCCCGTTTTCATTGGGTCTTCGCATGACCTGGCCGGCCGGGCCGGAGCTTTGCCGGCTCCTGGTTACCTGCCTCGCCGCAACGCCGTCACCGGAAGAACGGCTGGGCGCCCTCGATGTTCCACATCCGCTCGATTTCGATGAGGCGCAGGCGCAGCCGGTCGACCTGTTCCGCGAGCCGCATCGCGAGCCAGTGCATGCCCTGCGCGCCCTGCACGTCCTGCACGTCCTGCACGTCCTGCATGTCTTCCAAGCCGGCTTCGGATGGCCCCGCCTGGGTGCCCGGCCGCGCCGCCTGCGCCTTCGTCACGGCATGCAGCAGGCCGACGCGCCCGAAGCGCAACGCCCGCGCCATCAGAAGCAGGGTATGGCGCACCGCCCGCTCCTCGTCGCTGCACTTCACCGCGCGAAGCGCCGCGCTCTCGGCGCCGGATTGCGCGAGCAACTCGAGCGCCGACAGCACCGAGCGATGCAGCCGCTGGATCTCCTCGAGCAGCGCGAGGGGCACGTCGATTTCCTTCGCGACCGAATCCATCAGCGAACGCGACTGCACGAGGCGCTGGCTCAACACGAGAAAACGCTTCGTGACTTCGTCCGCGGGCTTCGGACGGCCTTCGAGCAGCGCGCCATAGATCCGCGCACAGTCGCGCAGGTTGTCGGCGAGACGATAGCGCCACGAGTACGTCGCGTACTGCGGCAACACGAACGAAAACGCGAGCGCGATCACGATGCCGATCAGCACGTTCGCCGTGCGCCACAGGCCGACGTCGATCGGCAGGTCGCCGTGGCCCGACACGATCATCATCGTGATCGCCGTGAGGAGCGCGACATAGGCCGGCTTGCCGATCGCGTGGTAGGCGCAGCCGCCGGCAATCACCGACATCAGGACGAACGTCAGCGTCAGCGAGCCGGTGACCCCCTGCAGGAGGATCAGCGCGAGCCCGAAGCCCGCGCCGAGCATCGTCCCGAGCGCGCGCTCGGCCGACTTCTTGCGGATATTGCCGAAGTGCTGCAGCCCGCCGATCACGACGAGCACCGTCACCGAAGCCCATACGCCGTGCGGAATGTCGATGCCGGACGTGAGGCCGATCGATGCAAGCATGGCGAGCCCCACGCGGATCGCATGAAGCAGCCGCGCGTGCCGGTAGCGAAAGTACGGCGAGCCGAGCACGTGCAGCACGCGTCTCGCGTGGCTGCGGCGGGGAAGCGGCGAATCGGTCGAAGACATGGGAAAGCCCCGGCGTCGATTAAGGTCTGCCTGCAAGATACGAGCCCGCAAAAGGCGCGCGCGCAAGACAAAACGCCCGCAACTTCCGTTACGGGCGTTTTACCAGCTTTTGCCGCGGCTGGTGCATCGTTCGCGTCAGTCGATCGGCCGATCAGCCTTCGGCGACGTCGAGATAGTCTTCCGGCCGTGTGCGGTCGCCGGAATGCTGCAGCCCCATCACCTTCACCGCCACGCTGACGACGATCGCCACCACCAGATTCACGATCAGCGCCCAGACCGCCGCGTAACCCGGGATCGCGTAGCCGAACAGCTTGATCGTGAAGATCGAGCCCGCCAGTTTCAGCGATATCGCCATCCACGTTCCGACGCCGATGCCCACCGCCCAGCCGATCAGCAGGCCGCGATGATCGAGCATGCGGGTGTAGAGCCCGAGCACGAGCGCGGGCAGCGTCTGGATGATCCAGATTCCGCCGAGCAGTTGCAGCTGGATCGCGTAGGTGAGCGGCAGCGCGAGAATGAACGCCACCGCGCCGACCTTCACCAGCAGCGACACCAGCTTCGCGACGTTCGTCTCCTGCTCCGGTGTCATCGAGCGGTTCACGAACTCGCGGTGGACGTTGCGCGTGTAGAGGTTCGCCGCCGCGATCGACATGATCGCCGCCGGCACCAGCGCGCCGATGCCGATCGCCGCGAATGCCACGCCCACGAACCACGACGGGAAGTAGTGCAGGAACAGCGCCGGCACCGCGAAATTCGGCCCGAACGCCTTGAAGTACGGAGCGAACTGCGGCATGTCCTTCACGCCCGAGGCGAGCGCCATGTACCCGAGCAGCGCGAGCAGGCCGAGCACCAGCGAATAGGCGGGCAGGAGCGCCATGTTGCGGCGGATCGTGTTGCCCGAATTCGACGACAGGATGGCCGTGACCGAGTGGGGATACAGGAAGAGCGCGAGCGCCGAGCCCACCGCGAGCGTCGCGTAGGCGCTGTAGCCGTTGAGGCTCGCGGCGTCGGGCGCCTTAAGGAGCAGCTTCGCCGGCGGCACCGTGCCGAAGATCTGGCCGAAACCGCCCAACTGCGCCGGAATCACGATGATCGCCGCGATGATCGTCACGTAGATGAGCACGTCCTTCACGACCGCGATCATCGCCGGGGCGCGCAGGCCCGAGGTATACGTGTAGGCCGCGAGAATCGCAAACGCGATGATGAGCGGCAGGTCGCCGATCAGGCCCTTCGTATCGAAACCGAGCGCGCCGATCACCACTTCGATGCCCACCAGTTGCAGCGCGATGTACGGCATCGTCGCGACGATGCCCGTCACCGCGACCGCCAGCGCGAGCATGCGGCTGTTGTAGCGCGCGTGAACGAAGTCGGCGGCGGTCACGTAGCCGTGGCGCTTCGCGATGCTCCAGAGCTTCGGAAACACGACGAACGCGAACGGATAGATCAGGATCGTGTACGGCAGCGCGAAGAAGCCGGTCGCGCCCGCGCCGAAGACGAGCGCCGGGACCGCGATGAACGTATAGGCCGTGTAGAGATCGCCGCCGAGCAGGAACCACGTGACGATCGTGCCGAAGCGCCGGCCGCCGAGGCCCCATTCGTCGAGTTGAGCGAGATCGCCCTTGCGCCAGTGAGCGGCGACGAAGCCGAGAATCGTCACGCCCACGAAGAACAGGACGAAGACGAAGGTGGCGGTGGAGTTCATCATCGCGCGTCCCCCTGTTTGGGGGCCGTCGGAACAGCTTTCGTCTTCACGTAGACGATGGCGGTAAGCACCGCGCTGATCAGCACCCAGAGCAACTGGTACCAGTAGAAAAACGGAAAGCCCCAGAGCACCGGTTCGATCTTGTTATAGAACGGCACCCACAGGACGCCGATACAGGGCAAAACCAGCAGCCATAGCCAATGCTTGTTGCGCGGTTGCGCCGTGCCTGTCGCAGCTTCGTGAGCCATGACGGTCTCCTCTTTGTTCTTGGAATTCACCGCCCCGGACGGATCGATCGACCGGGTAGGACGAGCCGTCGGGAAAGCGTCTCAAAAATAACAGGAGGAGTATATGGGGGTCTTAAAAGGGGTCAAGCAGGGCGAACCCGGGGATTCGCCTGACGTGAAAGACAGATGTAATGAGGCCCGCCGGGGATGTGCGCCTCGTTTGTGCGCTCAGATCGCGAACACTTCGATACGCTTCTCGGCGGCGCTCGCGACAAGCGCCTCGACCCACTCGCGCGCCGGCAGATCGAGTTCCGTCTCGATCAGCTTCGCGCGTTTTTCAAGCGCGTCGAGCGACACGTCGAGCGCCGGACCCGCGAACGCGATCGCGATCCGGTTGCCGTCGTGGACTTCGGGCAACGCGATCACGCGGCCGTCGAAGGCTTCGTTCAGGCGCTTCATGTTGCGCACGAAGCTCGGGTGATCGCCGAACAGATTGATCGTCACGACGCCCGCCTGCGGCGTGAGGCACGCCCGGCAGGCGCGGTAGAACGACACGCTGTCGAGCACCGGCCCGCGCGCGGTCGCGTCGTAGAGGTCGATCTGCAGCGCGCCGATCGTGCCGTGATTCGCGCGATCGTTGACGAACTCCCACGCATCCTGCTCGCTCACCTTGAGTCGGGCATCGTCGGGCGGAAGCGCAAACATCGTGCGCGCCGCGATCACGACGGCCGGGTTCAGTTCCACCGCCTCCACCGTCGCGCGCTTCAGAAACCGGTGGCAGAACTTCGTCAGCGCGGCGGCGCCGAGGCCGAGCTGCACGATGCGCCCGGGCGTCTCGATGAAGAGCAGCCACGCCATCATCTGCTGCGCGTATTCGAGTTCGATGTGGTCCGGCTTTCTCAGCCGCATCGCGCCCTGCACCCATTCCGTGCCGAAATGCAGGAAGCGCACGCCGCCCTCCTCCGAGAACGTCACGGGCGCGTAGCGCGGCTTGCGCGGAACGTCGATGCGAGGCGCGCCGTCGAGCGGTTCGTCGCGCTCGCGCTTCGAGCGCCTGCCGTGATGGTCCTGCCGGTCACGTTGCCTGTTGCCGAACGCGCGCGCTTCGGCGGACGCGCGCTTAATCAGTTTCGTCATGAGTGAGGATGTCGCGCCAGACGCGCAATTTTTGGTCGAACGAGAGAATAGCATTCGCCGGACTCGACGACGGCAGCACGAGCGTCGCGTAACCCGCCGCGCGGATCACCGGCTCGAAGCGGCCCGATGTCTTGCCGTTGAAGCACACTTTCCTCAGTTGCGGCGCGTGCCGTCGAAACGACGCGAAGTCGTTCGGGTTGGCATTGCGGATCGCCGCGTCGAGGCTGCCTTCGCGCTCGCAGGCGGCGAGCACGTCCCAGAGGCCGATGCCGTGCGCGAGCAGGCGCGCGACGCGTGCGTCGTAGGCAAGCTCGTGCAGCGGCTCGCCGATCACCGCGCCGAGAAGGCGCCAGAACTGATTGCGCGGATGCGCGTAGTACTGCGTCGCCGCGAGCGAAGCGACACCGGGGAAGCTGCCGAGAATCAGCATATGGGTCGATGCATCCGCGACCGGCGGAAAGCCTTGCAGCATGACTTGCCGCGCTACCTTGCGTCGCCGCGCACGACGCGCGTCGCATGCGATGTCAGATGCTCGAGCGGCCGCGAGTGCTCGCGATGCGCCGCATGCGGCGCGTCGGCTTCGCGCAGACGCGCCCAGAGCGCGGGCAGCATGCATTCCGTGACCATCAGCGGCGCCCCGTGCCGCTCGAACACCGAGCGGCGCGCGAGCAGCGCACGGGCGCGGTGCGCACCGAGTTGCCGCGCGGCGAGCCGGTACAGCGGATGGCGCGCGGTCAGCCGGCGGCTCGCGAGCGCGGAACGCGCGACGCTGCTGTCGCTGTAGAGCAGTTCCGCGAGCGGGCGCGTCGAGAGACGGCGCATCGCCTGCCAGACGCCCGCGCTTTCATCGAGTGGCACGATGCTGTGCGCCGCGACGAACGGCGCGCCATCGACTCTCAACACCACCTCGCGCACCCACACGCTGCTGCGCGGGCTCACGCGCAGCGCACGCCACTCGTCGGCCCAGGGCAAGGCGACGGCCTCGCGCGTCACCTCGACGCTCACGGCGCCGAGCGTGCGCAAATGCGCGGTAAGCGAGCCGCCGCGGGTGAGCCAGTCTTTCTGGTCGTTGGTGAAGGTGGGAAGCGAAGCGATGCGCCAGTGCGCATCGGCGGGATCGTTGGGGATAGGCATGGCGGTGATTATAAAACCGGCACGCAAATTCGACCGGTACGGCGATGCTTCAACGCCCGTTGTCGGGCAGGCGAAAGCGGCGCGCAAGAAAAACGCGCTGCTGGAACCCCGGCAGCGCGTCTTCCCTTCCAGCTTTGCAACTTCGACCGCTTCTTACCGCGCGAGCAACAGCGTGTTCGTGCGCTTCACGAAGCTCGCCGGATCCTCCAGCGCGCCGCCTTCCGCGAGCAGCGCCTGATCGAAGAGCAAATGGCACCAGTCGCCGAAATTGGCATTCCCGGCGTTCAGTCCCTTCACGAGCGGATGCTCCGGATTCACTTCCAGAATCGGCTGCATTTGCGGCGCCTGCTGCCCGGCCGCCTTCAGCATGCGCTGCAGGTAGCCGCTCATGTCGCCTTCGTCGGCGACGAGGCACGACGGCGAATCGGTCAGGCGGAACGTGAGACGCACGTCCTTGGCCTTGCCCGCGAGCGCTTCCTTCATCTTCTCGACGAGCGGCTTCATCTCTTCGCCGACCTTCTCCTGCTGCTGCTTTTCCTCGTCGTTGAGCGCGCCCAGGTCGAGATCGCCGCGCGCGACGCTTGCGAGCGGCTTGCCGTCGAATTCGTTGAGGAACGACAGCATCCATTCATCGACGCGATCGGTGAGCAGCAAAACCTCCACGCCCTTCTTGCGGAACACTTCGAGATGCGGGCTGTTCTTCGCGGCCTGCCAGCTGTCGGCGGTAACGTAGTAGATCTTCGTCTGCTCGGGCTTCATGCGCGAGACGTAGTCCGCGAGCGACACGGTCTGCCCGGACGTGTCGTCGTGCGTCGAGGCGAAGCGCACGAGCTTCGCGATGCGCTCGCGATTGGCGAAGTCTTCGCCGATGCCTTCCTTGAACACCTGCCCGAACTCGGTCCAGAAGGTCGCGTATTTCTGCTTGTCGGCGTCTTCGGTGGCTTCGGCCGACGAGGAAGCCAGATCCTCCAGCATCGAGAGCACGCGCTTGGTCACGCCTTCACGGATCGCCTTGACGTCGCGGCTTTCCTGCAGGATTTCGCGCGAGACGTTGAGCGGCAGATCGGCCGAATCCACGACACCCTTCACGAAGCGCAGGTACGCGGGCAGCAGTTGCTCGGCGTCGTCCATGATGAACACGCGCTTCACGTACAGCTTCAGGCCGCCGCGGTGGTCGCGGTTCCACATGTCGAACGGCGCGTGCTTCGGCACGTACAGCAGTTGCGTGTACTCGCTGCGGCCTTCGACGCGGTTGTGCGTCCACGCGAGCGGGTCGTCGTGGTCGTGCGACAGGTGCTGGTAGAACTGCTTGTACTGCTCGTCGCTGATGTCGTTCTTCGCGCGCGTCCAGAGCGCGCTCGCCTGATTGACGGTCTCGTCTTCGTCCTTCGTGACCATCTCGCTCTTTTCCGCGTCCCACTCTTCCTTCTTCATCAGGATCGGCAGCGCGACGTGATCGGAGTACTTCTGGATGATCGACTTCAGCTTGTAGGTGGAAAGCAGCTCGTCCTCGTCGGGACGCAGGTGCAGCGTGATGGTCGTGCCGCGCTGGGCTCGCTCGATGTCCTCGACCTCGAAATCGCCCTCGCCCGCGCTCGTCCAGCGCACGCCTTCGCCCGGCTTCGCGCCCGCGCGGCGCGTCTCGACGGTAATCCTGTCCGCGACGATGAAGCCCGAATAGAAGCCCACGCCGAACTGGCCGATGAGCGCCGCGTCCTTCTGCTGGTCGCCGGAGAGCTTCGAGAAGAATTCCTTCGTGCCCGAGCGCGCGATCGTGCCGAGATGCGAGATGGCCTCGTCGCGGCTCATGCCGATGCCGTTGTCGTCGATCGTCACGGTGCGCGCGGCCTTGTCGTACGACACGCGGATGCGCAGGTCCGGATCGTTCTCGTAGAGCGCGCTGTTTTCGATGGCCTCGAAGCGCAGCTTGTCTGCGGCGTCGGACGCGTTCGAAATCAGCTCGCGCAGGAAGATCTCCTTGTTGCTGTAGAGCGAATGAATCATCAGATGCAGAAGTTGCTTGACTTCTGCCTGAAAGCTCATGGTTTCTTGCGCCATGGTCGGTTCCTCTAGTTGGGTTTCGGTGATGATGGATGGCTGCCGCGCGTGGCCCGCGCGGGATCGCTTTGAGCGAATTGGCGTCAGATAGAGGCGGGCCGCGCGTTTTTCAAGGGCCCCGCCTTTTTTCTCACTCACCGGCGTGTTCACCGGCATATGAAACGATTCTCCGGCGCACTCCTCGCCGCCTGTTCCCGGGCGATTGCCCGCCCGAAGCGCGGCAGGCCGCTGACTTCGGGCGAAATCGCGATGGCGCGACTCGTTTTCGCGGACGCGATCGACTATTCGCGCGTGGCGGTGCACGACCGGGGCTATTTTCCGTTCGGCCTGCAGCATCGTCAGACAGCGGTCACGCCGAACGGCAGCATGTATTTTCCCAAAGACTGCTTCGAGGAGGATTTTTCGGCCCGTGGCATCGGCTCGCAGATGTGGTTCATGCACGAACTGACGCACGTCTGGCAGTTCCAGCTCGGCTACTGGGTGAAGATGCGCGGCGCGATCAGGGTCGGCCTTGCCTACGGATACACGCTCGCGCCCGGCCGGCGCCTTGCCGACTACAACATGGAAGCGCAGGGCAACATCATCGCCGACTATTTCGCGCTCGGGTTCCGCGGCAGCGAGGGCCGGCGCCATCTCTACGAGCACAGGTACCGGGCGCACCCCGGCGCGCTCGCGCTGTACGAAGCCGTGCTGGCGGACTTCCTCGACGATCCGGCGAACAGGAGCCATCTGCCGCGCAGGGGCGCGATGCGCGTCGCGTGAGCGCCGCGCAACGCCGGCGCGCTAGCCGCCGCGCCGCCCGGCCTTCTCCAGATGGCCCGCGAGCATCGCGGGAAGGGTCGGATCGCCGCAGTTCGCGATGTTGAAGCGCATCCAGGTCGTCGGCGACTGGTGGGGCGAAAAAAGGCTGCCTGGCGTCAGCAAAAAGCCCGCTTCGTGCGCAGCCGCCGCGAGCGCGTCCGAATCGACCCCGGTGTCGGCCCACAGGAACATGCCCGCCGAAGGCGTCAGAAAGAGCCTGAAACCGGTTTTTTCGAGCATGCGCGTGGTCTTGTCGCGCACGCTGTCCAGCCGGCCGCGCAGCCGCTCGACGTGCCGCCGGTAATGGCCCTCGGTGAGCACCTTGTAGAGCACGCGCTCGTTCAGCTCCGGCGTCGTCATGCCGACGAGCATCTTCTGGTCGGTGAGCGCCTTCGCCACGTCGAGCGGCGCGGCGATGTAGCCCACGCGCAGGTTCGCCGCGAGCGTCTTGGAAAAACTGCCGAGGAAGATCACGCGCTTCAGCTGGTCGAGGCTCGCGAGGCGCGTCGCGGGGTAGCCCGGCGGGCACAGGTCGCCGTAGATGTCGTCCTCGACGACGATGAAGTCGTACGTCTGCGCGAGCTGCAGGATGCGAAACGCCTGCGCCGCCGTGAGCGACGTGCCGGTCGGGTTCTGCAGCACCGAGTTGATCACGAGCATCTTCGGGCGCCAGGTCGCGACCATCGCTTCGAGCGCGTCGAGATCGGGGCCGTCGGGCGTATAGGGCATGCCGACGAGCCGCGCGCCCTGCGACACGAAGCGCCCGAACATCTGGAACCACGCCGGATCGCCGACGATCACCGTGTCGCCGGGCTTCACGTAGAGCCGCGCGATCAGGTCGATGCCCTGCGTGATGCCGGAAACCAGCACGATCTGCTGCACCGACGCGCCGATCTCCAGTTCCTCCAGCCGCGTCTGCAACTGCTGGCGCAGCGGCAGAAACCCCTGCGGCGTGCCGAACCCGAGCAGCTGCGCGCCGCTCTGGCGGCTCATCGAGCGCAGCGCGTTGGTGATGAGTTCGCCGTCGAGCCAGTTTCCGGGCAGATAGCCGAGGCCCGGGCCTTTCGCGGGCGTCGACGTGTGCAGCATGTTGCGCAGGAGCCAGACCACGTCGATGGTGTTTTCCACCGGCTCGCGCTCGGCGCTCGCCCCCTGCGCCGGCGCCGCGTTCGAGCCCGCGCTCGCGCGCTCGCGCACGAAAAAGCCGGAGCCGCGCCGCGAGTCGAGATAGCCGTGCGCGACGAGCCGCTCGTACGCCTCGACGACCGTGAAACGCGACACGCCCTTGTCGAGCGCGAGCTTCCTGATGGACGGCATGCGCATGCCTGGACGGAACACGCGTTCGTCGATGCGCCTGCGCCCCCACTGGACGAGCTGGTCGACGAGCGTGCGTTGCGGCGCGTCGTGCGGCGCGGGAATCTGGTCGAGCGGAACGGACATGTCGCGGCCTCCGTTTGGGGTGCTGCCCCGGCGAAAACTGTACTGAATAGTATTGGTCCGATTGTACCGTTACTGTGCAGGTGATAGGCGCTACATTTGTCGTTCGGAACGGTTTTCGCGCCGCGAACGGTTATGCTATCGGCCCCGATTTCTCCTGATTGCCATGACCGCTCATCCGCTGAAACTGGACCATCTCGTGATCGCCGCCCGCACGCTGGAAGAAGGCGCGCGGTTCGTCGCGGCAAAGCTGGGCGTCGAGCCGGCCGGCGGCGGCGCGCATCCGCTGATGCGCACGCACAACCGGCTGCTGAACCTGTTCGGCGGCGTGTATCTCGAGGTCATCGCGATCGATCCGGACGCGCCTCCCGCCGAGGCGCCGCGCCCGCGTCTTTTCGCGCTCGACGACCCGGCGCTGCTGCGCCGGCTGGAAGACGGCCCGCAGCTTGTGCACTGGGTCGCGCGCGTCGACCGGCCGAAGGGGCTCGCGCGCTGGCAGGCGCAGTATCCGGAGCGCATCGCGCCGGTCGTCGCGATGTCGCGCGGCGCGAACAGATGGGGCCTCACGGTGCCGGACGACGGCGCGTTTCCCGCCTGGCAGGGCGCGGGCGACGGCGTCGCGCCGTCGCTGATCCAGTGGGATACGCCGGCGCATCCGTCGTCGGCGCTGCCGCAGACGGGCATCGCGCTCGTTTCGCTGACGGGCTTCCATCCGCGTGCCGGGACGGTCGCGGAGCAGCTCGCGTGGCTCGGCGCGGCGCACCTGATGCGCGTTCTCCCGACTTCCGGCGCACCGGCGCTCGTCGCCCGGTTCGAATTGCCGGACGGCGGGATCGTGACGATCGGCGAATCCGCGGAATCGGTCGAGGAAGCGCGGCGGATCGAGGCCGACGCGGCCAATGATGCCAATGAGGCGAAGAAGCCGCGCAGGCGCGCGAAAAGCCGCAAGGCGGACGACGAAGCGGAGACACCCGCCGGGTCGCAGGGAGAAGCAACCCAGCCGGACGAGGCGCAAGGCGCCCCCGCCGGCGAGCGAATTCCGCCGCCGGACGCCGCAGCGGAGCAAACTGAATAACGGATCGCCGGGCGCTCCCCGTCGATCCCCGCAACATCGCAGACGGCGCCCTGAGCGCGTCGCGAAACAGACGAACAAGGAGACTCGCCCCCGATGAAGACCCGCGAAACCGAAGGCATGCTGCTCGGCTTGATCGGCGTGATCATTTTCAGCCTGACGCTGCCGATGACGCGCATCGTCGTCGAGGAAATTCACCCGCTTCTCAACGGCCTCGGCCGCGCGCTCGTCGCGGCCGTCCCCGCGGCCGCGCTGCTCCTGTGGCGCCGCGAGCGCTGGCCGACCTGGCCGCAGGTGAAGAGCCTCGCCGTCGTCTCGCTCGGCGTGATCATCGCGTTTCCGGTGTTTTCCGCCTGGGCGATGAAGACCGTGCCGGCATCGCATGGCGCAGTCGTCAACGGGTTGCAGCCGCTGTGCGTCGCGATCTACGCCGCCTGGCTCTCGCACGAGAGGCCGTCGAAGGGGTTCTGGCTCTCCGCGGTCGCGGGCAGCGCGATCGTGGTCGCCTTCGCGCTCCAGGCGGGCGGCGGCGTGCAGGCGGGCGATCTGCTGATGCTCGTCGCGGTCGGCATCGGCGCGCTCGGCTATGCGGAAGGCGCGCGGCTCGCGCGCCAGATGGGCGGCTGGCAGGTGATCTGCTGGGCGCTCGTGGTGTCGGCGCCGTTTCTCGTGCTGCCGGTCGGCTGGCTCGCGTGGGCGCACCATGCTGCGCACCCGGAACCGCTCGCGCTGCGCACCTGGCTCGCGTTCGGCTACGTCACGCTGTTCTCGCAATTCATCGGTTTCTTCGCCTGGTACGCGGGTCTCGCGATGGGCGGCATCGCCCGCGTCGGGCAAGTGCAGTTGCTGCAGATCTTTTTCACGATGGCGCTGTCCGCGCTCTTTTTCGGCGAGCACGTCGAGACATCGACCTGGATTTACGCCGCGGCCGTGATCGCCACCGTCGTGCTCGGCCGCAGGGCCTCCATTCGCACCGCGGCGGCACCGGTTGTCGCCACGAGCGCGCGGCCGACGAACGCAAGGTGAGGCGCGCGAGCGATAATGGATGATTACGGATTCGGCCGCGCCAGACCCGCGCGCGCCGATCGTTGCGGCAATGCATGACCGCTCGTGAACGCCGTCCAGCAGCGACTCATAACAAGACCCATAGCAAATCCATAGCAGCACTCCACAACCCGAGCCCCACCCACAAACACCACGCAGCCCCGCTGCCAACGAGACGACCGAGGACATCCATGAACCAAGCCGATCTTCACGCCACGCCGTGGCGTCTTTCCGAACGCGCACGCAAGCTGACCAGCTCGGCGATCCGCGAGATTCTGAAGGTGACGGAGCGGCCTGAAGTCATTTCGTTCGCGGGCGGGCTGCCCTCCCCCGCGACGTTCCCGGTCGAGGAAATGCGCCGCGCGACCGACCACATCCTGCGCGAGCATCCGTCCGCCGCGCTGCAATACAGCGCGACCGAGGGCTTCCTGCCGCTGCGCGAATGGGTCGCCGCGCGCTACTCGGTGCACGGCGCGAAGATCCGCACGTCGCAGGTGCTGATCACGACAGGCTCCCAGCAGGCGCTCGACCTGCTCGGCAAGGTGCTCATCGATCCGGCGAGCCGCGTGCTCGTCGAAACGCCGACGTATCTCGGCGCGCTGCAGTCGTTTTCGCTCTTCGAGCCGCACTACGTGCAGGTGCCGACCGACGAGCACGGCCTCGTTCCCGAGCGCCTCGACGCGAAGCTCATCGACGGCGCGCGCCTGCTTTACGCGCAGCCGAACTTCCAGAACCCGACCGGCCGGCGCCTGCCGCTCGAGCGCCGCCGCGCGCTCGCCGCGTTCGCGCAGAAGGCGCCGTTCCCGGTGATCGAAGACGATCCCTACGGAGCGCTCGACTACGCCGGCGCGCCGCTGCCGCACCTGCTCTCGATGGCGCCCGAGCACATCGTGCATCTAGGCTC
>Ga0163162_10002427_pt1 | contig 17557 bp, 18 predicted proteins | sample S55metaG_FD_115310 | JGI IMG/M metagenome (GOLD analysis project Ga0163162, IMG submission 115310) | Switchgrass rhizosphere microbial communities from Kellogg Biological Station, Michigan, USA - S5-5 metaG | ecosystem: Host-associated > Plants > Roots > Rhizosphere > Soil | place: USA...
GATTTTCGCCATGCCACCGGCCGTGCGTCTGACGAGCCTCGGTATCCGTCACGTGAATCGCGAGATCGTCGAAGCGGGACAGGCGTTCGGATGCACGCCGTGGCAACTGCTCTACAAGGTGCAATTCCCGAACGCGTTGCCGTCGATCATGCAGGGCGTCAATCAGACGATCATGCTCGCCCTGTCGATGGTGATCATCGCGTCGATGGTCGGTGCGGGCGGGCTGGGCAACGATGTGCTGGCCAGTATTCAGCGTCTGGATATCGGACTGGGCTTTGAGAGCGGCCTGTCGGTCGTGCTGCTCGCGATCATTCTGGATCGTATCACCGAGAGCTTCGGCCGCTCGCCCGGCGATACCGCGACCCCGCGTTTCGCAGGCTTGCGAAACGTGATGCGCCTGCGACGTGAGCGGGCAGTCGCGCAGAACTGACGCGTAGAGAGCAACACCCCGTCGCGAAGATGACCAACGATTCGCGACGACGACCAGACATACCTGTGCATGATGGAGAGTGACGTGACGTCAGCCACGAATGAATCGCCGCTGGAAAGCCTCGCGCATTTTGGCTTTCTCACGCTGCGCAATTTTTCGATGATCGCGTTCACGAACGCCGTCGAAGTGTTGCGCATGGCGAATAGCGTCGGTCGCGCGCAGCATTATCGATGGTCGATTCTTACGCCCGATGGTGTGCCGGTGCGCGCCAGCAACGGCATCGCGGTCAAACCGGCACGCACGCTTGAAGAAGCGGGGAGGCCGGATGTGCTGATCGTCTGCGGCGGAACCGGGATCCGCAGCGCGGTGGATAATAGCGTCAGGGCGCTGCTCGAGGATGTCGCGCAGCAGGGCCTGCCTCTCGGCGGCATCTGCACCGGCGCGTACGCGTTGATGTCGGCGGGGTTGCTCGACGACTACCGCTGCACCGCGGATTGGGAAGGCCTGTCCGAGCTGCACAAGGAATTTCCGCGGGTGCATTTTGTAGACGAACTGTTCGTGATCGACCGCGATCGCCTGACGAGCGCGGGCGGTACCGCGCCGCTTGATCTAATGCTCAGTCTCGTCGGCTGCCGCCTCGGGCAAAACGTTGCCGCGCAGGTGTCGCAGCAGTATAGTCTTGAGCGCGTCCAGCGAAATTAGCGACCGCTACTAGCGGTCCGATGAACACCGCTATCCGAACTAATGAACTTCCAACGATTGGCGACCGAGGAAGACTAGTATCGTAGAGCGAACTGGATTAGGAATGAGTTGCAGGCGGTCCATGTCCATCGAACTTGCTGCACCCTTATAGTGCACTATCCGCGGACCGCGCCGGTCGACGGGGCCGTCACGCAAAGCATGTCGTTGATTGCAATGAATGTAGTTTCGTAGCGGGCCCAGGGCTAGTCAAAAAGCGCGCACGCATGACGGCGGCACCCATGCCTCAAAAGCCTCAGAGTCATGGGCGTGCACGATTCGCGCGGTGCTGATAGATTAGGCGCTAGCTGAATCGTTGATCGAGAGAATCCAATGGCCGGCAGACCCGATTCCCCCGCATCCAATGTCCGTTCGCTGATCGTCATCGCCGTTGTCGTGGCCGCGTTGGTAGCGGCCTTCGTGTACACGGCGGGCTGGCTTTCGCCTGGACGGCTCACGCCCGCGAAGCTCGTCGACAGTCTGGCGCCGCCCGGCGGCCCGGCGCTAGGCTTTCGCCGGAACCACGCCAAGGGCATCTGCTTCACGGGCGAGTTCGAATCCAATGGCGGGGCCGCGCAGTTGTCCAAAGCACGGATGTTCGCCGCCGGCACCTATCCGGTCACGGGGCGCTTCAATCTCGCCACAGCGGACGCGAAAGCGTCGGACGCCATGGCGCGAGTGCGTGGCCTGAGCCTGCGCATTGTCATGCCGGACGGCAGCGAGTGGCGCTCCGCGATGATCGATGCGCCAATCTTTCCCGTGGCCACGCCGCAGGCGTTCTTTGAATTGCAGCGTGCGCTCGCTCGCAAGGACGATCCGAACGCGATGAAGAACTTCGCCGCCGCTCACCCGGAGATTGGTGCGTTCGGCGCATGGGCCGGCAGCGCGCCGTGGACCGCGTCCTACGCGGAGGATCGCTACAACAGCCTAAACAGTTTCGTTTTCACGAATGCCGAGGGGCGCGACGAAACCGTGCGCTGGTCGTTCGTGCCAGCGGTTAAGCCCGAGAATCTATCCGCTGACGAATTGAAGCAGCGGGGCGCCGATTTTCTTGACGCGGACATCGCACAGCGCGTGGGCGGCGCGCCGCAGCGCTGGTCGATGATGGTCACCGTCGCCAATGCGGGCGACCCGACTGCCGATCCGAGCAAGGCCTGGCCGGAGGATCGGCGCACGGTGGAGGCGGGAACGCTGGTGGTGAAGGCCATCGAGCCCGAGCCTGACGGGCCGTGCCGCGATCTCAACTTCGATCCCACCGTTCTGCCGCCGGGCATGCGCGTCTCCGACGACCCGTTTCCCGCCGCGCGCTCAGCCGCCTATTCGGTTTCGTTCAACCGCAGGACCGCCGAGGACAAAGACTATCCGCACACCACGGCGGAAGGAGCCAAGTGATGAACCCGATCCACACGCGGTTCTCGCCACTACAGCGCGCCTTGCACTGGGTCATGGCGATCTGCATTCTGGCGATGCTTTTTATCGGCGTGGGCATGGTGTCCACGGTCAAGCCCGATTATCTGACACTGGTGTCCATCCACAAGCCTTTGGGTGTCGTGATACTCGTGCTCGCGCTGATTCGCCTGGTCGTGCGGCTCGTGCGCGGCGCGCCGCCGCTGCCCGCAGACATGCCGGTGCCGATGAAGCTCGCGGCTTATCTGTCGCATCTTGCTTTCTATGGGCTGATGATCGCGCTGCCGTTGCTGGGGTACGGCATGCTGTCGGCGGCGGATTATCCGGTCGTGGTGTTCGGCGTGCGATTGCCTTCGGTTCTGCCGCATAGCAATGAGCTGCATACGGTGTTGTGGAATGCACACAGGTTCCTCGCGTTGTGCTTCTTCGCGCTGATCGTCGTGCATCTGGCGGCGGCGCTGTTTCATGCGCTGGTCAGACGGGATGGGGTGTTTCAGGCGATGGCGCCGTGGCGGTGAGAGAGACGCTTTCGCGTTGCTCACGCAACACGCGCTGAAGGAGCGCACCGGCGAGCGGTTCGATAAAGGCATCGACGCGCGCTACGCGATACACCCGGTTTCCGGGCGGATACCGGGACACACGGTGCTCCTGCGCGGTGCGAACGCTCCTGGTTCCCGCTCATGCGAGGCAAACGCAGATCGCCTGGAGCAGGTCCTGGACAAACCATAGCGGCACTGACCGGCGGCTGGTGGTTGACCGTGTCGTCGCGATGACGACGAGTATCACCGCGTCCATGCCGATGTCGCTCACTCTGATTGAGGCTATCGCCGGCTGCGATCTCGGCCTCATGCACCGGGAGGTTCGGAGCGAGTCTTTTTGGGGCGCTTATTGCTCGGTCGACGCGGGCCGCACGATGTCCGGCAATTCGTCGAGACCTGACAGGACATGATCGGGACGCGCACCCAGTTCCTCGAACGTGTTGCTGCTGCGATTGATCCAGCTGACCTGGAAACCGAAATGGTGCGCGCCCGACGCGTCCCATGCGTTCGACGAAACGAACATGATCTCCGAGCGATGCAGTCCCAGGTGCTTCTCCGCCAGTTCGTACACCGTGGTGTGAGGCTTGAAGATCCGCACGGCGTCCACGCTGATCAGATGCGCAAAGCGGTGCTCCAGACCGGAGTTCCCTACGACGCTGTGAATCGAATGTGCCGATCCGTTCGAGAGAATCGCGAGCGGCAAGCCGAGCGCCTGCAGGGTTTCGAGCGCTGCGGGCACTTCCGGATACGGCTTGAGCTTCAGATACTCGTCGCATAACTCGGCGCGCGTCCTTGCGGACAAGTCGAGCTTGAGATGATTGCTCACATAGACGAGAGCGTCCCCGGTGCCCTGTTCGAATGAGATGTACTGTCCCATCAGGCTGCGCAGCCACGTGTATTCGAGCTGCTTCTGGCGCCAGAGGAGGCTGATTTCAAGCCCCCGCCCGGGGGCATGCTGGCTGCACAGTTCTGCGACGCTATGCACGTCGTACAGCGTTCCATAGAGATCGAATACGATGCCTTTGATCTGTTTCATGTTTGTATCCAAAGAGAGGTTGAGTGGCGAATGGCCTGATCCCGGCCGGCTGCTGCAGCGTGGCTCCGTGACTTTCAGGGCTCAAGCGGGTGTCGAGCTGGAGTAAGGATGTCGGCTGCATCGCGGAAGTGCTCGATCAGGCCACGGCCGCCAGGAGGACCACTCCGTGCGCGCCGGCTCGCGCAATCGCCGTCGATCACTCAGCCAAGCCGGTAGCGCTGGACCGCGTCCTCGTTCCACGTCATTCCGTTGCCCGGGCGCTCCGGTATGAGGGCCATGCCGTTCTCGATGCGTAGCGATTCTTCGAGTACCGGGTTGGCCCAGTCGACGTATTCGAGCCAATGGCCGGTCGGCGTGGCCGCAAGCAAATGCGCGCTCACCTCCGGAAAGAGGTGAGAGGACACTTCGCGTCCGGCCGCCGAAGCAAGCCCGCACGCAAGGCGCCAACCCGAAACGCCGCCGATACGATCGAGATCGAACATCACGTAATCTGTTGCTTCGCACTTCAGCGCGTCGAATAGTGGCGCAACGCCGATCATGTTCTCGCCGAGCTGGAGCGGCGTCGTCGTGCTCGACGCGATCAACGCGGCGTGCGCGAAATCGTCGTGACGAATGGGCTCCTCGATCCAGTAAATGCCTTCTCCGTCGAGCCGCGGACAGAACTCCATTGCCTGGGCGAAGCTCAGTGCCTGGTTGAAGTCCACCATCAGCTTCACATCATCCGGCAAGCGCTTGCGCACGGCGCGAACCGCAGCGAGGTCGTCATCGAACGTGGGTCTTCCCATGCGCATCTTCACTGCGAGGAAACCGCTCGCAAGCAGTGCCTCTGCTTCGTCGGCGGCCATTGCAGGGGACATCAGGCCGAGGCCGTTGCTGTTGTACGCTCTCACGGGTTCGAGTGCGCCCCCGAGGAACGCGGCGAGCGGCATGCTCGCGGCAGTCGACAGCGCATCCCATGCCGCGGCATCCACGGCCGATGCGATCATGCAGAGCGGACCGGACAGACCGGTCAGCCTGAAATAACGGGCGAGCGATTTCGCAAGCTGAACCGGCGCAACGGGATGGCCTGCCAGGAACTTGTCCAGCTCGCCGATCATCGACTGCATTGCACGTGCGACTGGTTCGAGGTAGCAGAACGCGTACGAGCGACCCAGCACTCCGCCGTCCGTCTCCAGAGTGAGCAACAGCAGGGGGGCGCTGCGGATCGTTTGCGCGCTGGTGCCTAGCGGTTTTTGCATGGGCACGGACACGGCCACCGCACTGATCGAACGGATCGCAAGGGGAGAGGAGGTCATGTTCGGGTCTCCTTCAATGGGGCGTGTTGGACGATACCGCGAGTGAGCGTGTGCAAAGGCGCTACGGCTTCGCCCTGGTGGCCGTTGCCCGTTGGCGCACGAGCGAACTAATGTGTGCCCGCTGCATATAGTTCGAGAATGTCCGCGATCGCGCTATTTCTGGGTGTGGCAATGTTCAGCGCCTTGCCGAAATCCGCTACGCCGCCGCTGAGCCATGGCAGTTCCATGCGGTTGCCGCGTTCGAGATCGTGATGCATCGACGAGGTCATGGTTGCGGGGAGACTGTCGCAGAACGCCAGGCGGTCTTCGGCGTAATTCTCCGGAAGGGCCACTCCCTTGGCTCGACCAATTGCGACCGCTTCGTGCATGACATCGAGCAGAAAGGCGCGCGTGTGGGGATTTTCGCGGATGGGACCGATCGGCTTGCGGATCGATGCGGTCGTTCCGGATAGCCCGACCAGAAACACGTACTTCTCCCAGATCAGGCGACGGATATCCCTGCTCACTTCAGTCGTGATGCCCGCCTTTTGGCAGGCTTGATCGAACGCTTCGACGCGCGCCGATCGTGTTCCGTCATACTCGCCGAACGCCAGCTTCTGCATCGTGCCGCTATGGGCAATCACACCGGGCTCGGAAATCACTGCGGCGATGTAGCACACGCCGCCGATGATTGCCTCTCTCGGCAGATGGCGCGCGAGGACGTCGTCCTTTTGAACGCCATTCTGAAACGAGACGACCGCAGCCCCCTGCGCGACTACGGACTTGAGCGACCGCGCCGCTGCTTCGGTATCCCATAGCTTCACGGCGAGCAGCACGAGATCGACCTTGCCGATCGAGTCGATCTCTTCGACGACCTTTGGATGCTCTATCACGAGATCGCCCAAAGGGCTCGTCACGCGCAAGCCGTTCTTCCTGATCGCCGCCAGATGCTTGCCACGCGCGACGAACGTCACGTCGTATCCTGCCGCAGCGAGTCTCGCGCCGAAATATCCGCCGACACCTCCGGCTGCCAGGATCGCGATCTTCATGCTGTGATTCCTTCGATGACTCGATTAGCGACACGTGTTTCGAAGCTCTTCTGTCTTGACTCGAGGCCTTGGAGATCACGGCCATCCGTTGAATCTGTTCTGCCTACGAGCCTGTACCGTACCGACAGATTGCGTCGCGGCAGTTGGTCTTAGAGAACCACGTCCGGATAATTCGAGGGAAACAGTGCACGTTTTGTCTCTTCGTCGTTGACCCGCTTGAATGCATGGTCCTGTCCCACGGCGCGCGCACGCACGACCGCCGGTCGCGCGTCGATACGCTCGAACCAGCTTTTCAAATTCGGGAAAGCCGCTAGCGGAACGTCCTCGCCCTTGAGGACTCGCGCGGCGCGGTCGAGCCAGCCCCAGGCCGACATGTCCGCGATCGTATATTCGGCGCCGATGAAATACTCGCGTCCGGCCAGGTGACGATCCAGCACCCGGTAGTGCCTCTCCGCCTCGCGGCGATAACGGTTGATCGCGTAGTCGAGCCCTGCCGGCGCCGCGTACTGGAAATGAACTGCCTGCCCCGAAAATGGCCCCACGCCGGTGGCGATCAACATCAGCCACGACAACAGTTCCGGCCGGTCGGTTGACGCACCGAGGAACTTGCCAGTCTTCTCTGCCAAATACAGAAGGATCGCGGTCGAATCGAACACACGCACCTCCGTTCCTCCAGGCCCGTCCGTATCGACAATCGCCGGCACCTTGCCGTTCGGATTGACCTCCCGAAATTCCGGCTTGTGCTGGTCGCCTTTGCTCGTATCGACCGGTATGACCTGATAGGGTAACTGCGCCTCCTCCAACAGCAGGGCGACCTTGGCAGGATTGGGCGTCGGGTGAAAATAAAAGCGGATCATAACGGTGGTCGCTCGTGGATGGAGACGTTTGAGTCAGGGTTCGTCATTGTGGCGGGAGCATAGGCTGCCGAATTCTCGCAAAGCACAATCGCTGCGATGAGGCGCTGTCGCTGAATACCTGCTCGCGCGGAACGCGGCAGGTGAGGCGAGCATGGTGCACGCAGCGGTCATCAAGGCCGTAGGCACATTGTTTGCAGCGGCTTCACCGGACCAGCACCCATTTTAGATTGACCGTTATAGAATAGATTGAAATCCCAGTTGCGGCAACCCGCATTTGCGTTGATGATGGTGCTCACACGCGGAAGACGCCAGATACAACGACACTTGGCAAGATGGCAAGACCCAGAGAATTCGACGAAGAGGCAGTGCTCGACGCGGCAATCGAGTGTTTCTGGTTGCGCGGCTACGAAGCCACTTCGATGCGCGAACTCACGGACAAGATGGGCATCACTGGCCCGAGCTTGTACAACGCCTTTGGCGACAAGCGGTCGCTTTATCGCAAGGCGCTGGCTCAATATGTTGAACGGAGTTTTCGCGACCGGGTGCGCCGCTTTGAAGGACACCTGCCACCGCGCGAGGCCATCAAGGCCTTCTTCGATGAAATCATCGCGATGTCTCTTAAGGATCCGCAGCGCAAGGGCTGCCTGATTTTCAATTCGGCACTGGAAGTAGCTCCTCACGATCCCGAGTTTCAGCAGGTCGTCGCTGACGTTACGAAGCAGATGGAGGCGTTCTTTTATCGCTGCGTGAAAGCCGGCCAGCTCGACGGGACGATCAACACCGGGTTGTCACCCAAGGACGTCGCCCGTCTGCTGCTGGGCGTGCTGGTCGGCGTGCGCGTCCTTGCGCGGACCAGGCAGGAGCGCCCGCTGCTGGAAGGCATCCTGCGGCCAGCATTGGCATTGCTGGATGAGCCGGATAGCGCGACACGAAGGTGAGGAAGTGCGGCGGTATCGCGAGATCGCCAGAAGCATCGGTCGGCATGCCTCGACGATTTCTCGGGACGCGCGTCAAAACGGTGACCCGAAGCGCGTATGCGAGCATGGTGCAACGACCGCCACCACGTTCTCTGCGTTGTGACGGGTAACAACGCACGACGAGGCGTCAGGGCACTCTGTTGCTGCACATGATCCCGACGATATCGGATTGCGTGAGCATGCCGATGACTTCATCATCGTCGAGCACGACGGGCAGGTGATGGTGTCCTTTCGAGGTGAACAGCGGCAAGACGTCTGCTACCAGCGTCGTCGCAGCAACCGTTACGACAGCGGTGGAGAGCACGCTGCGAACCGGTGACAACCTCCATTCCCTCGCAGCGCGGTCGCTTCGCGACCCGTGCCCGATGTGCCCCATGGGATCGAGATCCACGCGCGTGACGACGCCGATCAGCCGATTTCCGGCTTTGACTACAGGCAACAGCTTGATGCGGCGCCTGTCGAGCAAAGCCAGTGCATCTTCGATACGCTGGTCGCCTGTGACGCTAGTGACGGGACTGCGCATCACGTCCGCGCACGTCAGTTCCATGAGCGTGCGGAAGTGCGCTTGCTGTTCGAAATGGTCACGCAACTTCTCCAAGCGGACCATGTCCGGCTGGCACGGCTGCGAGCGCCCTTGAAGAAACTGTCGCGCGTCGAGCAGTTCAGTAGCCCGGCGAAGACCGGCAAGCCACCGGGAGAAGTCAAACTGGGCTGACATGCCTGGCTCGCGCTGGTTCGAGATGGCGTTCCGCCACCGATGACTTCGCGCCCCACGCCACCTCGTCTCCGAGTCCGGACAAACGCCCGTGCTTGTCAGCCCGGATCAGGACACTGTGGGGAAGAAACGCCGCCACCGGGAACGTAGCGAAAGCCCCCGATGCCAGGATGACGATCGACACTACGATCAGCACGTCCATGTATGCTCTCCGATCTGACTGATTCATCGGCTTGATGCGCGCGTTGCCGCAAGCCGTGAGCAACGTTCGCCGCCCCCCGGCGATCGTGCCTGTCCTGGTGCAGCCACTCCCATTCTGCCGGGCACGACATCGGCCGTCCAAGACGGGATTAGAATGGAGTCGATAAGAAGCCGTTATCGAGACCCGTCTGCCACTTCGTCGCTCCACTATCTATCGCGGTGGCCCGGCCAGGGCAATGCCGCGGGTCCACGCTTTCTGACCCGCCCCCGGTATGCTGCAGGTACCGCGTTCAGCACCGTCGCTCTGTGTTTCAGAGACGCGAACTTGCAGAAACGCCGATCGCGATTCCTGTTCGCCACGGGAAGGAGCAAATTGCATGCGGACTTCGCGCATCCTCGATCTGGCTGCGGCGCTGGAGCGCCACGTGCAGGTGCTGGCGGGGGACATCGGCGAACGCAACGTGTTTCGGCCGGACGCGTTGCATGCGGCTGCAGACTATATCTCGCAGCAATGGGCCGGGCGCGGCTGCGTGGCGACCCGTCAGAACTATCAGGTTCAAGGCGTTTCCTGCGCCAACATCGAAGTCGCGCTCGCAGGCTCCGTTCACACTGATGAAATCATCGTGCTCGGCGCGCATTACGACACCGTGCGCAACAGCCCCGGGGCCGACGATAACGCGAGCGGCGTCGCCGCGCTGCTCGAAATCGCGGGCATGCTCGGGGCTTTCCCGCCACGGTACACCGTGCGTTGCGTTGCGTTCGTCAATGAGGAAGCGCCCTTTTTCTTCCGCCGCGACATGGGTAGCCTGAGGTACGCGAGGGCAGCACGGCAGCGCGGGGACCGCATCCGCCTGATGCTTTCACTCGAGATGCTGGGCTACTATCGCGACGAACCGGGCACTCAAACGTATCCGCCTCTGCTGCACCGCTTTTATCCAGAGTGTGGCAACTTTATCGGTTTCGTTTCCAATCTTCGCTGGGCGCGTCGGCTGCGATGGCTTGTCGACGCGTTCCAGGCTTCATCCGATTTTCCGCTCGAGGCGGCGGCGCTTCCATGGTGGGTGCCCGGCGTCGCGTCGAGTGATCACTCTTCGTTCTGGCGCCAGGGCTATCCGGCCGTGATGGTGACGGATACCGCCTACCTGCGCAATCCGCACTACCACACGGCGCACGACGTCCCTGCGACGCTGGACTATGTTCGCATGGCCGCAGTGACACGCGGCTTGGCGGAGAGCGTCGCTCTGCTGGGACCGGGAGCCGCGAATCCGGCACGGGCACGGTCCGCTTGACGCGATGCATGATGCCTGATGCGAATCGAGCCAGATCTGGCGCGAGCGGCGGCGTCGGCATTTGCCGCTGAGCCGTTTGCGCTGTTGCCCTTGCTCAATCGAAACTGTGCAAACTGTGAATTGCGCCCGACTCAGGATCGACGAAATGGATCTGAAAAACGCGCTTGGCCAGATCAATGCCTATGGTCATGGGTTCCATCTGGTTATCCTCGGCGCCCGACGTGCCGAGTCAGCAATGTCGCACACTGTGACCCGAAGACTGCAGCAGTTCGAAGAAGAGGAGTGCGCCGGCGCGCCCAAACGCGCACCGGTTCAGGAAAAGGGAGGCCGGTGCGATGTACCCGACGATCGCACCGGCGAGCAGGCGGCGACCGGCGCCGCCTTCTTGCTCACAGATTTGGATCAGGGCGTCAAATGGGTCTTGATCTCGGCCGACATCTGACGGATCGCGGCTTGGGGCTCAGGGTCCGTCTGGATGCCGTTCAACAGGACGAAGTCGTGGATCATCCCGTTGTAACGGGTAGCGATCACGGAAACCCCGGCCTCCTTGAGCTTGCGGGCGTAGGCCTCGCCTTCGTCGCGCAACGGGTCGTTTTCCGAGGTCACGACCAGGGCCGGCGGAAGTCCATGCAGTTGCTGCAAGCTGGCGCGCAGCGGCGAGACATAGGGGTTACTGCGCTCCGCAGCATCCGGTGCGTACAGATCCCAGCCGTACTTCATGAAGGCGCGGGCCAGGAATCGCCCCGTGCCGTATTGATGGTAAGACGCGGTGTCCACGCTGGCGTCGGTCGCCGGGATCATCAGAACCTGGTAGCTGATCTTCGGGCCGCCGCGGTCTTTGGCCATGAGCGTCAGCGCCGCGGTCATGTTGCCGCCCACCGAGTTGCCGGCCACTGCGATCCGGCTGCCGTCCGCGCCGAACTCGTCGGCGTGGGTCGCCACCCACTTGAGCACGGCATAGGATTGATCGAGCTGAGTGGGGAAGCGCGCCTCGGGCAAGGACGTGTACTCGACGAACACGCCGATCTGGCCGGAGTTGACCACGAGATCCCGCAGCAGACGCTGATGGTTCTGGAAGTTCCCAACGATCCAGACGCCGCCGTGAATGAACAGCAGCACGCCGGGCTTCCCGGTAACCTGCTCGGGTTTCATGATATAGATCTTCACGGTTTGACCATCCTGGGTGATGGTCTGCTCGGTCGTCTTCACCCCGGACATATCGACCGGGGTCTTGTTCTGAAGCGCTGTCAGGATCTCTTGTGGCTTTGGCTGGGGGAGTTCCCAGAACGGGCTCGAATCCTTATTGATTTCTTGCAGGAAGGCGCGAACCTCGGGGGCGATCCGGGGATCGGTGGCGGCATCCGGGGCCGCAAAGACGGTTTGCGTCATGAGAGCTGCTCCTAGGGTTATTGTTGCGAGTGAAAACACGAGCTTCATGGTCATCCTCTCCAAAGTTTGTATGGAGTGGTGCAGTTTGCTCGGGAGAAGGGGGCGCCCGCTTCTGTCAAATGACCAGTCCGATGACAGATCGGCCGTCAATCTCCTCGGTTTTCAACGTCGGCAAGAATAGAGCCCAGCGAAGACCGGGACGTAATCCCGGTCTTCGCAAAGATCTGGTGCAGGTGGTATCCAACAGTTCGGTGAGACAGGTACAGCCTGATACCAATTTCCTTGTTCGAAAGCCCTTCAGCAGCGAGCTGCGCGACGTGAAGCTCCTGCGGGGTCAGCGTCTCCCATACACGCTCCGTTCGCCGGCGGCTGGATTCGCCCGAAGCACGCAGTTCCTCGCGCGCGCGGTCGCTCCAGGGCGAAGCGCCGAGCGCATCGAAGATATCGCGAGCCTCGCGCAACGGAGCTCTTGCGTTGGCGGGCCTGCGCTGGCGACGCAGCCATCCGCCGTAAGCCAGGAGAAGGCGTCCTCGCAAAAACGGCCAGTTCTTCGCGGCCGGCCCCAGGCCTTGCAGGAATAGGCGCTCGGCGTCCGCCGGCTCGGCGAGCAGCGCCTTGCCATAATGCAGCATCGTCTCGACCCACGGCACCGGCATCGGAGCCGAGACATGCTCCATCTCCTCGATCACGCCACGGGCCGCCTCCGCATTGCCGGAAAAAACGCAGGCTTCCACGAAATCCGCGAGCCCGAAGAACTGAAGATCGGAATTGAAGGCCGGGTCGGCAGGGGAGAAAAGGCGCCGCAGCTGTTCGTACGCTTCCCAATGCCGGCCCGCTCCGATCGCCGATATACCTCGCGCGATCTGCAACAACGCCAGCAAAAAGCTGGCGCCGATGGATAGAATCAGGCGCTCCGCCTCCGCCGCATGCGCCTCGGATTGCTCCAGATTACCTTGCATGCCTGCAAGCCTGGCTTTCACGATCGTAGCCGCGGCGATCCACGGGATCCCACCTGTCTCTTCGGCCAGGCGGACGGCTTCCTCGACCTCGCGCATCGCCCTCGTCCAGTGGCCGACCTCCATCTCGGCCCACCCTTGCGCAAAAAGTACGCGCGCGAGGTCGCCGAGCCGCCCCTGTTCCCGCAGCGCGACGCTGGACTCGGAGAGAAAGCTCACGCCGAGGTCGAAGGCGCCAATGACATTCGCCGTGCTGCCGAGGATGCGCGCATCGGCAGGATCGCCATCTCTTGTTTCAGAAAGCCGCTGGAGCTTGACGTGCAAGTCGCCTCCCAAGCGAAGTGGTTCGACGTAGGCGTAGATTGCGATCAAGCGGGGGTCCGTGTCCGGCAACTCAAGTCCGTTTGCCGCAGCGAGAACTCGCGCGCGGAGTTCGCCGCTTGCGCTGCTCCACCAGCAGCGTTGCGCGGCGCGCAACAGGAGATTTCCCGCCAGATCCTTCGCGCCGGCGGCGTGGGCCTGGGCAGCGAAGCCAGCCAGAGCCAGGATTTTTCCGGGATCATTGATCGAAGGAGGCTGGCTTATCTCTCGACACCAGCCGACCCGTACCTGCGCGAGCTGATCCGATTCGTCCACATCGGCCTGCCGCAGCAGACGCTCCAGCAGTTCCGGCTGACCCAGATCGGCGGCAAGTTCAGCAGCCCGCAAAAGGCGGTCACTCCTGGCTCTCGCCGTGCTGCTCAGTCGCGCCGCATTCTCAAGAACCTCGATCGCCATCGCCACTGCGCCCCTGCGCAGCGCCCTCGCCGCCATGCGCTCGTAGTCGTCCGCGAGTTCGTCGTCGCATCCGATGGTTGCTGCCGCACGATGCCATAGCCGACGATCGAGTTGATCCTGAATGGCCGCCGCGAGCGCCGCATGAATTCTTTGGCGCGTCGCCAGATCAGCCGCCTGATGCATCGCGGAGCGAACGAGCGGGTGCCGGAACCGCAGCTCCGTTCCGTCGATCTCGATCAGTTTGGCGGCGATCGCCGGCGCCAGGGCGTCGATTCCCGCGCGCTCGCCGAGTACTGCTTCGCCGGCGGAGAGGATTTCGTGGAGCGAGGTCCCGTCGTTTTCCGCCGCCACGAACAGCAGCGTTCGCGCCGCATCCGGAAGATCGGACAAACGACTGGAGAAGGCTCGCTCCAGGCGTTCCGTCAGGGGAAGCCACGGCGTATCTTGAGCCTCCGCGGCCCGCTTGCCGCGAGGCAGTTCCAAAAGCGCCAAAGGATTGCCCGATGCCTCTTTGAGAAAGCGGCTGCGCAGGTCGGCCGAGAGATCCTGGGCGTGGGTATCCAGCAGGCGCTCGGCATCGGCCTCGTCGAGTCCTGAAAGGCGCAACCTTAGGGTGGAAGCGTCGCCGAGCGAACGGTTGAAGTCATCGCGCATGGCCACAAGGAGAACGACGGGGTCAGAACTCAATCTGCGCGAGACGAAAGCCAGTACTTCAAACGTTGCCTGATCCAGCCACTGGGCATCGTCAGCAACGAGCAGGATAGGCTTACGGGTTGCGCTTTCGGTCAGGAGAGTCAGCGTCGCGAGTGCCACCAGAAAGATATCCGGCGCCCCTGTGTCGTCGCACTTGCCGAGGGCCGCCAGCAAGGCGGATCGCTGGCGAGGGACCAGGGTCGCCGCGCGCTTCATAAGCGGACGCAGTGCCTGCTCGAGTGCCGCGAACGGCAAATGGACTTCGGCCAGGACGCCGGTCATCGTCAATACGGTGACCCCGTGCTCACGCGCTCGATAACTGGCCACCTCGAGAAGCGCAGATTTCCCGATCCCGGGCTCACCGCTGATAACCAGTGTCGATCCACCCTGATCGATCCGCTCGATCAGATGCTCGATCAGAGCAATATCCCGCTCTCGGCCCTGCAAAACGAGGGGCACAGATTGGTTGGCAGCCGTGCGCCGCTTCGGCTGCGGCAAGTATGCCTTTTTCGACCGTTTGGTCATCCCACAACCGCCTCAGAGGCGTCGCCAAGACTATGTTAAGCCTGGGCACATCCTACCATCTGCCAAGTGGGGTGCCCCGATGTACTAGGCTTGCCTGTCGACTTCGGGCAATGGCATCGTAGCGATTTCTTCCGCTTCTTCGCGGACCATGCCCAGCCCTTGCAGCGTCATTGCAGCAACGGCGTTCGGAAAGCTGGCCGACGTGCGCTCAACGAGGGTCGCCCGGATTGCTGCGCCCAAGGTGCCGATGCCCAGCGCGACAGCCGCTTCAACCGATGCGATCTTGAATCGGCCAAGCTTGCGCCCCCGGCGGATATCCGCGAGTACCCCGCGTCGCATTCCCTCGCTCCAGCCGCCAGACGTATCCGGTAAGGTATGCACCAACACCCATCCCCAGTCCGGATTGCGTTTGCTGATACGAATGAAATGCCGTATTGCAATGGCAATGCGCTGGGCCGGGTCATCGATGCCCTTGAAAAGCTGCAGGATCTCTGCGTCCACCGAATCGGCTACGTGACCGGCCATTGCGAGGAATAGTGACTCCTTCGTCTGGAAGTAGTTGTAGAACGTGCCGCGTGCAACACCCGCGGCGGCGATGAAATCGTCGAGTGTCGGCGCTTCAAATCCGAACTGTGAAACGACTCTCAACGACGAGTCGATGAGTGCTGCCCGCGTTTTCTCCCGCTTTAGTCGTCCGATCTCAGCGCGTCGTTCCAGATCTATTGTTGCCATGTTGTCTTCACTCGTACCTATCCTAAAAGCTAGCCCGTTCGGCACATGATGCAACCGGAGTTCAGCGTCATTTTACTCAAAGCCATCGTGCGAATGGCTGTCATGGCCTCCAGCATGTTCCGTGGTTCATGACATGTGGAGGCATGGCGTATGTCATGGGACTCGCCGAAGATTTTCCATTCGAGCAGCTTCCTCTCTTCAAACTGGCGGAAGCTAAAAAGGGCTTTGTCCTGCTACCCCGGCTTTGGCGAAGCACATCATGTCAGACAGTTTCTCATGTCGGAATGACAGTCAATCTCAATTTGACAATCTAATTCACATCGAGTTTAATTGGTCCACGGTTGATTGCGGGCGCAGCACCCATGCTGGGTACCGCTGTCGATCATGCGGAATTTTCCTCAACGCTCAACCAGTATGTCATCAGATGAATTCGAATGAAGAATCTCAAGAATTCGGATGTTGACGTGCCGGTCCTCGCGCTCGGCGCCGGGTTAGCGGTACTCACAGCGACGCTGCTACTCGAGGGGCTCGGGGTGAGGGCGCTCACAGTGACCCGCAGCGGCTGGTGTTGACGTTCGTTGATTGCTACATATTCACGGCATTTGCTCGCGTAGGAAGGGCCGCAGCCCGCGCCGGACAAGGCTGGAGGCCAGATTGCCCGTTCTGTCACCCGCTGCGCTTCAGCAACGGGTGAACGGCATCAACTGGATCATCCCGACCAGGAGTTGAATCAACAAGACACTTGGGTTCCCCTGACGGCCGCGCCGACAGGGAGCGTACTAACTTCATCCACTGAGGTACTCCGCATGTCGCTTCGACTTACACGTCGCTCGTTTCATCGTCTGACCGTCTGCGGCGCGGCGCTCATCGGCAGTCATGCGCTGTGGCCTCTGGCCAGGGCCGACGAGCCGGCAGATGTGCCTTGGGTTTCAAACGATCCGCACCTCAGCGGCAACTTCCTTCCGGTGCAGCGCGAGGTCGACGCTCGCGACCTGCGGGTGATTTCGGGGCGGATTCCCGCCGACTTGCGCGGCGTCTACATGCGCAACGGACCCAACCCGGAGTTCAAGCCAATCGGCTACGCCTATCCGCTCGACGGCGACGGCATGATCCATGCCGTCTACATCGAGAGCGGGAAGGCTCACTACCGCAACCGCTTCGTGACGACGGAAAGCCTGACGGTGGAACGCCGCGCCGGCCGGGCCGTCTTCGGCAGCTTCACGCATCCGGTGCCCGTCGATGCCGGCGTGTTCCTTCCGGGTGAAGTTCCGTCGCAGCTCAAGAACGGCGCCTTTGTCAACATCATCCGGCACGGCGGCCGATTGATCGCGCTCAACGAGGCCACGACCAGCTACGAGATGAGCGTAGAACTGGACACCCTCGGCGAGTGGACCGCAGGCGGCTCCGAACCGCTGCGCCTGGGCGCTCACAATCGGCACCACCCGCGCACGGGCGATCTCTATGCGCTCGAATACAGCTGGCGCACGCCGACGGTGAAGTTTCATCGCATCAACGCTTCCGGGGTGCTGGTGAACACGAGATCCGTGGAACTGCCGATGCCGACGATGATCCACGACTTCATACTGACCGAGCACTACGTGGTTCTCATCGCCGGGCCCGCGGTGTTCGACGCCCAGGCGGCGAAAGCGGGTCAGTCGATGCTGCAATGGCGTCCTGATCTAGGCATGCGGATCGCATTGTTGCCGCTGGACGGCGGCGACCCCATCTGGATCGAAGGCGAGCCGTTTTTTGTCTTTCACTTCGCCAACGGCTTCGAGCGCGGCCGGCAAATCGTCGTGGACTATGTGCAGCACGACAAATTTGCCTTGGTGAGCGGCCCTATCCCCACGTTCAAGCGCATGACCATCGATCCGGCGCGCCGCAACTTCAAGGTAGCCGGTTTCTCGAACGAGATCACCGAATTCCCGCGCTTTAATCACCTGCGCGAGGCGCTGCCCACTCGCTTCGTCTAC
>Ga0163162_10002428_pt1 | contig 17556 bp, 18 predicted proteins | sample S55metaG_FD_115310 | JGI IMG/M metagenome (GOLD analysis project Ga0163162, IMG submission 115310) | Switchgrass rhizosphere microbial communities from Kellogg Biological Station, Michigan, USA - S5-5 metaG | ecosystem: Host-associated > Plants > Roots > Rhizosphere > Soil | place: USA...
ATCCGCGCTATAGGCCTTGCCGTAGATCCGCGCGGCCGCCTGCTGCGCGTCGGCCTCGGTCTTCGCGGCCTGCTCGCGCGCGGTCGCGACGACCTCGCGCGCCTCGCGGTCCGCGTCGGCGCGGATCGCGGCGGCCTGACGCAGGCCTTCGGCCGTGCGCTCCGCCGCGACGGTCTCGCGCTCCGCGCGCATTCGCGACACGGTCGCCGCGAGCGTTTCGTCGGGCAACGTCATGCGCTCGACGCCGACCTGACGGATGTCGATGCCGTAGGTGTCGAGCATCCGTTCCGCGACCTGCTCGCGCAGCTGCGACTCGAACCCGTCGAGCTTCACGCGGCTCGCGTCCATGTTGACGAGATCGGTGAGCTCGAAGTTGCTCGAGATGATGTGCATCGCGGCGCTCACGAAGCTGCGCAGCTGCTGCGCGGCCTCGTCGGGTCGATTGTTCACCGAGCGCAGGAACCTGCGCACTCGATCGGCGTCCGCGGGCACTTCCCAGGCGACGTACGCCTGCACGAGGACGCGCAGTCCGTCGCGCGTGCCGACGTCCTGCAAGCCGGTCGAGGTCGTGCGCAGACGCAAGTCGACCGGGATCGTGCTCTCGAACGGCACCGGCAGCTTCCACGCGAGGCCGGGCTCCGTCACGACGCGGTTCGGATTGCCGAAGCGTGTGATGACTGCCGCCGTGCCGGCCGGAACCATCACGACGCACGCGGCCGCGACGGCCGCGAGCAGCACGAGCCCTGCGACGCCGAGCCGCAGGTAGAAACGCACGTGCTCGTCGTGATCGTGATCGTCGGGATCGTTCGGGCCGTGGTGTGATGTCAGCATGGGGTCCGCCAGAGTCTCAAAAGTTGTGATGCGAACGCGCCGTCAGCGCGCGTCCTCGATGCCGGGCGTCACGGTGGGCTGGGCGGGCGCGGGCGCTGCCGCCGGCGGTGCGCCCGGACGACTCGCTCCGGCGCCTGCGCGCAGGTCGATCACCGGTCCGTCCGCCGCCGGCAGGCGATGGTCGATGATCGTGAGCGGCGCCTTCGCGAGCGCGGTGCGCAAATTGCCGTACGAGCGCTCGAGCAAGAACGCCTGGCCGCCATCGCCGTACGCGCGCCGGTCGGCGCCGAAGCGATAGGCTTCCGCGTCGGCCGTGTGCAGCGTTTCGGCAGCCGACGCCTTCGCCGCCGCGGTGAGCTGATGCGCTTCCTGCTGCGCGATGCCCGCCGTGCGCTTCGCGCGTCCCGTCTCGTCGAAGATGCTCGCGTTCGCGTTGATCTCGGCGGCTTGAACCGCGTGATACGCGGCGGCCGCACCCGCGGGCGGATGAATCTCCTCGATCAGCACCGAGACGATCTCGATGCCGGCCGAATGCGCGTCGATGTCGCGCTGCAGCGCGTCGCGCAAAGAGTCGGCGACGTTCTCGCGGCGCGCGCCGAGCACGGTGTCGAGCGTGCGCGAGTTGAAGAACTGGAGCACGAGCCGGTCGGCGACGCTCTTCACGAGCGCCGGCGGATCGCTCACCGCGTAAACGGACTTGAAAGCCGCGTCGTCCGTGAGCCCGACACGATAGAGCACGCTGATCTCGGTGCTCACGCTCTGGAATCCCTGCTGGCCCGTGCCCGGGCTCGGCACGAGATAGTTGGCTTGGCCAGGATGCGCCGTCTCCCAAAGCCGGTTCAGCGCGACCGGCGTCGTCTCTTCGGCGCCGAGCGCGATCTCCTCGGCCGCGGGCTCGTTCTGATCGACGCCGACGGCGAGCGCGTGGATCGTGCCGTACTCGACGGGCCGCAACCGGCCGAGCGGCCACGGCAGGAGCATGTGCAGACCCGGGCCGAGCACCGAGACCGGCGCGCCGAAGCGCTCGTAGACGCCGCGTTGCCCGAGGTCGATGAGCTTCAGGCCGCTCAAGCCCCAGCAGAAGAGCCCCGTCGCGAGCACCGCGGGCAGTATCGCGGCGGTCAAGAACTTCAGCGCCCAGCTGCGCGCGAAGTCCAAGCCGAAGTGCGTCTTCAGCAGCGTCGCGGGCGCATGCCGGCCGCCCGTGATCAGCGTTGCAAGAATGCTGTCGGTCGCGGCGCGCGCGTCGGCGGCGCTGCGCGGCGGTAGGAACAAGCGTGCGAGCGCGTTGAGAGTGAGCTCCGCGGCGATCACGCCCGGCACACAAATCAGCACGAGCTCCGCCCAGTACAGCCAGAACCAATCGATGCCGGCTGCCCGTGCGAACTCGACGCACGCCGCGAGCCCGAGCACGATCGTCGCGAGCAGCAGAATGCGGCGCAGGTGCGGCGCCTCGGGCAGCTGCGGCTCCGGGAACTCGTAGATCACGCGTTCGGCCACGAGCGACACGAACGCGAGGCCCACGGCGAACGCGCCCGCGATGTTTGCGGCCACGCCGGAGGCGGTCGCCGCTCCGGACGGCCACAGCATCCGTACCGCGAGCCAGATCAGCAGCGTGGCCGTGGTGACGACGATCGCTTGGCCTTGGCGCGCGGCGAAGCCGGGGTCGGCGAGCGACCAAGCGCGCGAGCCGCGCGCGGCACGCTGCGCTGCCGGCAGCAGCGAGTAACGCAAGCGCGCGGTCGTCAGCGCGAACGTGCCGAGCAGCGTCGCATTGGCGAGCAGGAGTGCGGTGAGCACGGCCGCGCCGCCGCTGCCGTCGACGAGCTCGCGTGCGATCGCGTACATCTGCGGGAACGTGCTCGCGGGCAAGAACGCCGCGCATAGCAGCGCGACGGTCGCCGCGAGAGCGGAACCGTAGACGATGAGAAGTCGTCTGATCAGTCGATGGGAACGCGGAACGACGTCGGGCGACTGAACCGAGTGACTCTGGGCCATCTCCATACTTGTTGCCCGGGGTTTCGAGCGCCGACCGTGTCAGTGGCGACCCGCGCGGGGCGTCACTATAGTAGCGCAACGTCCGCACTGCCACAGTGCGCCGCCGTCTTCGGAAACCTTCGCATTCTGTTACGTCGCCTACGGTGGACCCGCAAACAACAACGCGTCGCAATCGTCTAACGCGAGCGTCGTGGAGATGGCTTGCGCCGCTCCTAGTGCTCGCGGTCGCGGGCGGGATTGCATATGCGCACGAGGTGCGGCACCAACAGTGGCGTGATCGTTTATTGAGCACGCTGCCGAACGACGTTCCCGACGACCCCGCGCTCGTCGCGTTCGCGCGCGCCGAAGCCGCGCCGCTCTTCGCGCAGCACTGCGCCGCGTGCCACGGCGCCGATATGCGCGGCCAGCCCGCGATCGGCGCGCCGAGCCTTGCGGACAACGTCTGGCTCTACGGCGACGGTGGCGTCTACGAGATCGAGCGAACGATCCTGTACGGTATCCGCACCGGCAACAGCAAGTCGCGCAGCGTCACCGACATGCCCGCGTTCGGACAGCGCGGGGTGCTTTCCGACGCCGACATCCGCAACGTGGTGCAGTACGTGCTGAAGGTCAGCGGACGCCGCTACCAAGTGGAGGCCGCGAACGAGGGCCGCAGGATCTACACGGGCAACGCCAACTGCGGCGACTGTCACGCGGGGGATGCGCGCGGCGACACGTACTACGGCGCGCCGAACCTGACCGCGAACGTCTGGAACAGCGGCGGAGAGCCGGACGATCTCTACAAGGCGATCTACTTCGGTCAACACCGCACGATGCAGGCATGGTTCCCGACATTGAGCCTGTTTCAGATCCGCGCGCTCGCCGTCTACCTCTACGCGGTGTCGCGCGAGCCGGCCGCGGCTGTCGCTTCGAGGGGCACGCCGTGAGCGCCGCGCCGGCGGACGGCCAGGCGGCTGTGCGGCGATCGTGGCCGAGGCGCATGCTCGAGCGCGCGCTCGCACGCCCGGGCCGCAGCTCCGTGCTGCCGCTCGCGGCCGTCGTGCTCGGGCTCGCGCTCGCGGCGCTCGGAATGTTCCGCGGCGCGCCGGCGCCGCTCGTCGAGGTGCCTCCTGGCTATGTGGCGCTCGTGAACCAGAAGGGCGTTCTCGAGAGCGACCTGATCTCGCAGGTCGAGAACGCGACGATGAAGCGCTTCGACGAGGCGACGCCCGAGGAAAAGCGTCGCGTGCTCCGCAGCATGATCGACGAGGAGCTGCTCGTGCAGCGCGCGCTTCTGCTCGACTTGCCCGAGACGACGATCGAAGTTCGCGAGGCGATGCAACAGGGCGTCGAGGCGCAGGTCGCGGAGCCGTATTGGTCGCTGCCGCCGAGCGACGCAGAGCTCCGCGCGTACTACGACAAGACCCGGTCGGACTACACGAACGACGGCACGATGATCGTGCACGACCTCGTGATGCACGTCGGCGGCTTTCAGAACGCGAATCAGAGCACGCCTCAAGCTCTGTCGGACGCGGCCGATGCGGTCTATCGGCTCCGCTCCGGCGCGTCGGTCGACTACGCGAAGGAGCACTACGGCTTCGTCGACTCGAACCGGTTGCCGGCGGTCGAGGAGCTCGACTTCGTCGTCAAGATGCGGCTCGGGGACAAGCTCTTCGAAGTCGCGTCGGCGCTCGGCAACGGCGAGATCTCCGACCCGGTGGTCGACGTCGACGGCGTGCACGTGCTCGTGATGGACATTCGCCGCCCGGCGTCGGTCGCCGACTTCTCGAGCGTGCGCGACAAGGTTTATCAGGCGTACCGGCGCGAGCAGGGCGAGCGAGCTACGGCGGAGAACGTGCGCCTGCTGCGGAGCCAGGCGGAGATCATCCTCGCGCCGGGGCAAGAGGAATGAGAGTCGCCGCGGCCGCCCTGCTCTGCGCGCTGGGTGTCGCGTCGCCGACGCTCGCCGACAGCCACAGCGTGAGCTACTCCGACTGGACGATCAGCGGCGAGATCACGACGCTGAAATTCGTGCTGCCGCGCGTCGAGGCGCAGCGGCTCACCGGCGTCGACGTGCCGCTCGCGACGACGAAGAGGCTCGGCGAGTACCTGCTCGCGCACGTCGCCGTGCAAGGCGACGGTGAGAATTGCGCGCCGATCGATCAAGGCTACGACATCGGCCTCGTCGACCCGCTCGCGGTCGGCGGCGGCGCGTTCGGATTCGAGATCTTCTTCAGGTGCCCGACGGCGAATCCGCGGGAGCGCGTGCTGAAGAACGCCGTGCTGTTCGAGCGCGTGCGCTCGCACGTGAACTATGCCCGCGTGCGCGCGGGCGGCGGCGATTGGGCGCCGCAGCTCTTCACGGCGGGCCGCGAGGAAATTCGCGTGCCGGACGCCGGCGCGCCGGACGGCGGCGGCTGGCTCCGTTACGTGTCGCTCGGCTTCGGCCACGTCTTGCAGAGCCTCGACCGAATCGCGATCGTGCTCGGCTTGCTGCTGCTCGCGCGTCGACGCCGCGAGCTCGAGCTGCTCGCGGTCGGTCTCGCCGGCGGCTACGCGCTCGCGTTGCTCGTGACGGCGGGGAGCTGGGTCGCGCCGCGCACTTCGTTTCTCGAGGGCTTCGTGGGCTTCATGGTGCTGTGGATCGCGGCCGAGCTCGTCGCGCGCGAGACGAGCCGATCGAAAGTCGCGGCGATTCTCGGCTTGGGCTCCTGCGCACTCGCCGCGGTCGCGACGCTCGTTTCGGGTTGGGCGGCGGGGCTCGTTCTCTTGGGCTGCGCTCTGGTGGCCGCCGGGCTGCTGCCGAGGACCGGCGAGTGGCTCGAGCGGCGTGAATTCTGGGTCGCGACTGCCGCAGTGGCCGGCTTCCTCGACGGCTTCGTTCTGCCGTCGCAGGTCGCACCCGCGGAGCCGCCGAAAGGCGCGTTGCTCGCAATGTCGGCCGGCTTCGACGTCGGCGCGTTCCTCGGCGCGGCCTTCCTCACGTCGCTCGCGATCGGCGCACTGCTCTTGTTGCGCCGCCGGCGAATCGAGTTACCGCGGCCGCTCGTGAGCGACCTCGCGGCCACGGTGCTCGGCGGCTGCGGCGCGTTCTGGCTCGTGACTCGCTTCTACGGCTAGCGGCCGTCAAACGGAGCGCGCGGCCAGCGCAGTGAGTCCTTCGTAACCCACGTACACGCCGAGCGCGAGAATCAGCACGCTCGAGAGATAAGGAGCCGTCGTCGCAAGCGTGCCGAACCACGGCACTCGCTTCGCCGCGTGCTGCGCGCCGAATGCTGCGGCCGCGCCGACCGCGACCAGCGTGAGCGCGAGGCCGATCGAGAAGCAGAGCACGAGCGCGACGCCGAGCACGAACCGGCCCGTCTGCAGGCAGAGCAGGAGCACCGTCACGGCCGCGCCGCACGGAACGAGGCCGCCGGTGAGGCCGAACATCACGATCTGTCCGGTCGTTACGTTGCGGTTCGCGAAGCGCCGTTGAATGTCGTTTGCGTGCGCACGCGCGTGCGCGTCCAGTGGTCCCTCGGACACGAGGTCGAGCTCGCGGCGATCGGCGCGAGCCGCGTATGGCGCGTGCCCGTGGCTCTGAGCGTGGTCGTGGTCGTCGTCGCGACCGTGGTCGTGGTCATGACCATGGGCGTGATGATGATCGTGAGCGTGCGAATGGCCGTGATCATGCGAATGCGCGTGCGCGTGTTCGTGCGCGGCGTGCTGCTCGCGTCGTGTGCGCCACAATATCCAGAGAGCGATGCCGATGATCAGAACCGCGGACGCGACTTGGAGGTAGGGCTCGAAGCTCTCCGCGTCGACGCCTTGCCACAGATACATCCCGCCGAGCGCGACAACCCAGACGATCAGCGTGTGCGACAACGTTGCGCACAGCCCGAGGAGCACGGCCTGCGCGACGGTGCCGCGCACGGCGATGATGAACGCGGCCATCATCGTCTTCGAGTGCCCCGGCTCGAGCCCGTGCAGCGCGCCGAGCAGCACCGCGGTAGGTAAATAGAACCATGCGGTAGTCGTGCCGTGTTGGAAGATGTCGGTCAGCATGGATTGCTCTTCGCTTAGTCAGAGGTACTTCGCGATCTCTTTGAACTCGTCGATCGGCTGTCGGCGTTGCCGCGACAGTGCGCCGACGGCGTCCTCGAGACAGTGATCGAGGTGGTCCTGGATCAACGTCTTCTTCGCCTGCGCGATCGCCTTCTCGACTGCGTGCAATTGCTGTGCGATGTCGAGGCACGAGCGGCCGTCCTCGATCATCTGCACGACGCCGGCGAGATGGCCGTTTGCCCGTTTCAACCGTTTCACGATGTCGGGGTGACTGTGGTGCAAATCGGCGTTGCTCATGGTTATATCCTATGCCCCTAGAGGGGATGCGGATAGCGATTGTAGCTCAGTCAGCGTAGAGTCGAGCGCCTTGTAAACGAGGGCTGGTCATGAAGATCTATACGGTCGCGAAGGGCTCGACGAGCTTCGACGGTCTCAAGCGCGGCGAGCGAGACGAGCCGAAGCCGGGTGCAGGACAGGCCCTCGTCCGAATGCGCGCCGCGTCGCTGAATTTCCGCGATCTCGCGATCGTGTCGGGCAAATACATACGCGGCCCGGTGACACAGGACACGATTCCGCTGTCGGACGGCGCGGGCGAGGTCGTCGCAGTCGGTGCCGGCGTGCGCACCCTCAAGGTCGGCGATCGCGTCGTTGCGACGTTCACCCAGGGCCGCCCACCGGACGCGCTCGGCTCGCCGCTCGACGGCGTGCTGACGGAATTCGCGGCCTTCGACGAGGACGGTCTGCTCAAGATTCCGCCGCACATGTCCTTTGAGGAAGCGTCGACGCTGCCGTGCGCAGGCGTGACCGCGTGGAACGCGTTGATGCACGGCAAGACGCTGCGCGCGGGCGAGACCGTGCTCACGCTCGGTACCGGCGGCGTGTCGATCGTGACGCTTCAGCTCGCGAAGATCGCGGGCGCGCGAGTGATCATCACGTCGTCGAGCGACGAGAAGCTCGAGCGCGCGCGCAAGCTCGGAGCCGACGAAACGATCAACTACAAGCAGCATCCCGATTGGGAGAAGAAGGTGCTCGAGCTCACGGGCGGGCAGGGCGCCGATCACGTCGTCGAGCTCGGCGGAGTCGGCACGCTGCCGCACTCGTATCAGGCTGTGGGCTTCGGGGGCGAGATCGCGCTGATCGGCGTGATGACACGGCCCGATGGCGACCTCTCGCCGTATCCGCTGATGTTCAAGGGCGCGACGCTGCGCGGAATCTTCGTCGGCGCGCGCGAGCACTTCGAGGGGCTCATGCGTGCGGTCGGCGTGAACGAGCTGAAGCCCGTGATCGATCGGACGTTCACGTTCGATCAGGCCGTCGAGGCGTTCAAGTACCTGAAGTCGGCGCAGCACTTCGGCAAGGTGGTCATCAAGATCTGAGGATGTGAAGCGCTGCGGGCCGGCGTTTCAGCTCAGCTCGGCGCGACAGCCGTCGTCGCCGCGTTGATCTCGCGGAACTGCATGGCCTCGATCGCCGCGCTGTAGTCCATCCGCTCGCCGAGCCATTTGCAGCGACTTGTATTCGCGTCGATCTTCGCGCGTCGATCGGGATTGAGCTGCGCCACGATTCCGCGGAATCCTTCCGCCGCGACGATTCCGCGGAATCGTTTAGCCTCGTCGGCCGCCGGTACCCGGCCACTCTCCGGAATGCGCTTCCGGTCCGGCCGCGTGAACACGAACACGCCGTCGTCCGTGACCGTGACGCCATAACCGCCTTCGTGCACGAGCTGATGGTGGAATGAGCAGAGAGTCGATTGACATAGACTTGAGCGATCGCTTAACTTGCTTGAGTGATCGCTCAACTCGACCCCAACGGCGCCGAAGACACGCGTCACCGTATCTTGCGGATCGCGTTCCAGCTATTTCACGAGCAGGGCTATCACGCCACCGGTGTGGCGACGATCGCGCGCGAAGCCAACGTCAACCCCGGAAGTCTGTATCACTTCTTCGAGAGCAAGGACGCTCTGCTACTGGCGGTCCTCGACTTTGCTTTGGACTATCTCGGCCCCGCCGTGATGGACCCGGTCGAGCAGGCAACGACCGATCCGGTCGAGCGTGTTTTTGTCCTGTTACAGAACTACCGACAGCGTATGGCGCGAGAGAGCTGCCGGCTCGGCTGCCCAATCGGCAACCTGGCGCTCGAGGTAAGCGACGGCAATCCGGCAGCTCGCGAGCTCCTGCACAAGAATTTCGAAAACTGGACGGGGCGAGTGGAGCGGTGGTTGACCGCAGCCGGCGACCGGTTGCCGCGCGACGTCGATCGTCGTCGGCTAGCGCGTTTCGTATTGACCGTCATGGAAGGCGGGCTGATGCAGTCGCGCGCCGCTGGTCATCTCGGGCCGTTCGACGAAGCGACCGCCTTGCTGCGCGACTACTTCAGTCGAGTCGGCGTCAGTACTGCCCGATCTCGACGCGGCCGCAAGACCAGACACGCGAAAGGAAAGGTGACAAAGCGATGAAATCACTCTCGGCGCTCCTGTTGTTGTTCCTGTCGGCCATTGTTCAGTCGCAACAGCCGGCGACATCCGAGTCGTTTGTCACAGAACGAATCCTAAATGGACCGATAGACGAGGTGTGGAAAACGTGGTCGACGTCTGAGGGCTGGAAGTCTCTCGGCGTCGCACTTGCCGACGTTGATTTCCGCCTCGGCGGCTTGATTCGCACGCGCTATGGCGGCGACGGTTCACTGGGCGACGCCGAGACGATCGAGAACGAAATTCTCGCGTTCGAGCCGCCCCGCATGATCGCGTTCCGCATCCACAAAACGCCGGCGAGCTTCCCGTTCAAAGAGGCGTGGAAGCAGACATGGACCGTTTTGACGCTGACGCCGCTGCCTGACGGGCGTACGCATGCACGGGCGGCGAGCCTCGGCTACGGCAAAGATCCCGAATCGATCGCGATGCGAGAGTTTTTCGAGCGCGGAAACGCGCGCACGTTCGATATCTTGGCCGCTAATCTCGAGCGGCGCGCGGCAAAGTAGGTCTTAGAGCACTCCGTCCGGCTTCTGCCCGAGCTTGCTGCCGTCCGCCAGCGTGATCGAGATGTACTGCCCGCCCTTCTCGTCGTTGCGAAGCGGGTGCACGACGATCGAGACCTTGTCGCCGGGCTTCACGGTGGTCGACTTCCAACCCGCGCGCGCCAAATTGGTCGCGGGATCCATCTCGACGCCCCAGTTGTCGACGTGGCCCTTATCGTCCTTCACGTCGAGATGAATCCAAGCGTGGGGGCTGCTCCACTTGAACTCGGTGACGACGCCGGTGATCGTGACTTCGCGCGTGCGGTCGAACACGATCGGCGAATGGTGTGCGAGGCTCGCTCCCGAATACAGCGAGGCCGCGGCGAGTCCAACGACCATTAGCTTGCGCATACTCGAGTCTCCGCTCACTTGACCAGCGACTGCGACGACGTCGCCGGCAGGTTCTCGTTCAAATCGGGCGTGCACTCGACCTCGGCGATGTCTGTGTCGTGGAGGCGATTGAAACGTTTGGTCATCACCCAGTCGCCTTTCCAGCCCTTCGGATCCGTCATCGTGTATTCGATCTGCAGCGTCTCGCCGTTCTCGATGAGCTTCATTCGCTCGACGATGTGCAGCTGGTCGCTCGCCGGGATGCTCGCGCCGCCCTGATCCATCCAGTGGTGGTGGCCCGGGAAGTACTTCGTGTCGACGACGAGCGTGTCGCCTTCGAAGTGGCCGATCGATTCGCCGTTGAAGCTCGCCACGACGACGTCCGGATCGCTGTGCGGACGGCCGTCGAGGTAGATGATCCGCAGGCTGTTCATGAAGCCGCTGATCATGTAGATCGCGGTCGGCTCTTGGAGCAGCACGAACGGCCAGACGCGCGTCATGATCAGCGGCATCCCGGCCGGCCAGCACTGGCCGATGTCGTCGCGGTAGACTTTGTTTTCCGCGAGCGCCTTCTTGCCGGCGTCGTAGTGCTTCTGTGCTTCGGGCGTGAGCTCGAACTTCTCGGGCACGAATTTCCACGACTGCGGGCCCTTGAGCTCGTGCTGCCAGGTGCCGGTCAAGTTGAACGGCGCGGCCTTCTGCTTTTTGAAGTTTTCCGGCGTCAGCGCGCCGACCGGCGCCCCGGGCTGCGCGGCGGCGTGAAACGCGAGCGCGAGCAACAGCGCGGCCGCGACGCGGCCGAGGCTGCGTAAGACCGATAGGCTCATGAATCCCCCTTCCGGCACGAGCCGCCACTCTACCACCGCAGCCCCCGGCCGCTCGCGCCACGGGGGCCTCAAGAACCGTCGAGTCCGTTGCACGCGCCGGGCTCGGCTGAGTATCCTCACCGCACCCTGTCTCGACGCGTTCGCCGCCCGGCCCCGCCGGTCTGCGGCTCCGCGGAGGGCGGGTTGGAACGACCGCGGTGCCGCTTGTCTAAACGACAGCCGCGCTACCGCGGGCCAGAGGGCATCCGGAGGCTTGCTGCTGAATGGCCGTTTACCAAAATTATCTTCGCGACCGGGGCGGGAAGCTGCTGATCCTCGCGATCATCGCCCTGATTACCCAAGTGATCTTCACCGCATACGTGCGGCCCGCCGGCGAGAAGTGGCGCGCAGAGCAGCGCGCCCTTGCCGAGCGCACGCCGGGCTACCGGCCCCAGCGCACGCTGATCGTCATCATCCAGGATCCGGAGCAGGAGGCGACGATCATCGTCGCGACGTGGGCGATGCTCCTCGCGTTCCTGCGTTTCCGCGAGCTCAAGGAGCAGCGCGCGCTGCTCAGCGTGGGCCTCATGAAGCAGGCGCCCGGCGTCGTGATCCTCCCGAGCGACGCGCGCGAGTACTTGCGCACACTCGAGCAGATGCCGCCGAAGGAGCGCGACTCGGTCGTGCCGCGCGTGCTCGCGGCGGCGCTCAAACGTTTCAGCGCGACCGGCAATGTGCAAGACGCGTCCCAGACCGTTCACAACGTCTGCGAAAGCGAGAACAACCGCCTCGACGCAGAGCTCGCGATCTTGCGGTTCAGCGTCTGGGTTACACCGGCGCTCGGGTTCGTCGGCACGGTGCGCGGTATCGGCCTCGCGCTCCAGGGCGCCGAGCTCGCAGTGAAGGGCGACACGAGCGCCGTGACGAGCGGCCTAGGTATTTCGTTCAATTCGACGCTCGTCGCGCTGACGCTCAGCATCGTGCTGATGTACACGCTGCACGAGATCCAACTGGCCCAGGAGAGGCTCGTGCTCGACGCTGAGAACTACGCGGACGAGGAGCTGATCAGTCGTCTGCATAGCGTATAGTGATGGAAGCGGCATAAGGCCCGCGGTATCGAAGGGGGACTCGACAATGACGTTCTTTAGTTGGGCCCGGCGTGCGCCGGCGCTCCTATTCGTCGCGCTCGGGCTATCGGCGGCTTCCGCTGCCTGGGCTCACCATTCGTTCGCGATGTACGACAACGAGCACCAGGTCAAGCTCAAGGGCAAGGTCACGGACTTCCAGTGGACCAACCCGCACGTCTACATCGAGCTCGACGGCGTGGATCAGTACGGCGAGGACAAGGCGGTGAAGTCCTGGGTGATCGAATGCGCGAACCCGGGAATCCTCGATCGCATCGGCTGGAAGTTCAACATGATCCACAAGGGCGACGAGATCACGGCAATCGTCGCGCCGCTGCGTAGCGGCGAGCCCGGCGCGTTGCTGAAGCAAGTCACTCTGGCCGACGGCAAGCAGTTCGGTAACGGCGCACCCGCCGGTCCGGCGCTCATTCAATAAGGAGCGTTCCGATGCGAAGAGCTAGACGCGACACGAACGTGTCGACGGGTCTCCACTCTCGTCCGCTCGCGGTGCTCGCGGCTGCGCTTGCAGTCGCATTCGTCGCGGCGCCGCATGCGAGCGCGCAGGCGCAGAGCGCACAAGCGCCGGCCGCGAAACCCGCGGAGCCCGCAAAGCCGGCTCCGAAGCTCGCCGGCAAGCCCGACTTCACGGGCGTGTGGGACCGCCAGCAGAATCCGGTGTCGCAGCCGACTGCGCGCACGGGCGGCTCTGCGCAGTCACCGACCGGGCCGCAGTTCGCGGGCCAGGCGCCGCCGATCAAGCCCGAGCTCAAGGCCGCGTACGACGCCGAGGTGAAACGCCTCGCCGACGCCGAGCAGCGCGGCGAGCCGACGACGAGCCAGAACACGATGTGCCTGCCGCAGGGCATGCCCGCGATGATGCTCGCGATCTTCCCGATGGAAGTGATCCAGACGCCGAAGCAGGTCACGATCATCGAGGAGGCGTTCACGCAGATTCGCCGCTTCTACATCGGCGAGGATCCGCCGAAGGTCGAGGACGCGGAGCCCGGCTTCTATGGGCACACGGGCGCGAAGTGGGACGGAGACACGCTCGTCGGGGAGACGGTCGGCATCAAGACGAACGTGCTCTATCGCAACGTGCCGCACTCGGAAAACCTGCGCATCCACGAGCGGCTCAAGATGATCGACGCCGATCACTTCGAGGACGAGGTTACGTACGTCGACCCGCAATACCTGACCGGGCCGTGGACGTGGAAGTGGACGTATCAGCGGCGTAACGGGTACAAGATGCTCGAGTACGTCTGCGAAGATAACCGCGAGTTCGCCGATCCGGTGACGGGTCAGCAGCGCATGCGGTTCAAGACCAAGACCGACACCAAGCAATAACAAGCAGCGGCGACCCGCGGTGCGGCCGCGCGTCCGACGGGCGCCCGGAGGAACTCACCATGGATCGTCGCAGTTTCCTTGAGCTCGCCGCGCTCGGCTCGGCCGGTGCGCTGTCGCTTCTTCGGCCGCTCAAAGCCGACGCGGCCGTTTCGGATCTCAAGATCACGCGCATTCGCGTGTTCAATCCAACGGACAAGACCGACCTCAGCGGTTTCCTGAATCTCGGCAACATCGTCGTCGCGGTCGACACCGATGCTGGGATCACGGGCTGGGGGCAGGGCGGCTCGCCGGATCTCCTTAGGTACGCCGGCGGCCGCATGATCGGCGAGGATCCGTTCCGGATCGAGTACCACTGGCAGCGGATGTACCGCGGCTCGATTTATCCGGCCGGCAGTGAACGGCTGCTCGCGGTCGGCGCGCTCGACTGCGCGCTGTGGGACATCAAGGGCAAGGCGCTCGAGCAACCGGTGTATCAGCTGCTCGGCGGTAAGGCGCGCGAACACGTCGAGTGCTATCACTCGTTCGGCGCGCTCACCAAGGGTCAAGCTAAGCAAGAGGCGCGCAAGGCGATGGCCGACGGCTTCCGCGCGATTCGCTTCCACACGGTGCCGGCGAATTCGCAGGAGTTCGACGTGCGGAAGATGATCGACGCGTTCGTCGCGATCTGCGCCGAGCTTCGCGAAGGCGTCGGCCCGAACGGCGATTTCATTCTCGACGCGCACACGCGCTTCGACTTCGCCGACATCGCGCGGCTCTGCGACCTCGTCGCGCCTTATGCGCCGCTGTTCGTCGAGGATCCGCTGCGCTCGATCGAGGACATCACGGCTTACACGAACCTGCGCCGGCGCGTGACCGTGCCGCTCGCGGCCGGAGAGCAGTTCGGCGACCTGCGCAACGGTAACCTGCCGCTCATCGAGCAGGGGCTCATCGACTACTTGCGCACGTCGATTCCGAACTGCGGCGGCATCACGAGCTATCGCGTGCTCGCTTCGCTCTGCGAGGCGCATTCGGTCGGCTTGGTGCCGCACTTCACCGCGCCGCTTGCGACGTCGGCAGTGATTCACTCGGTGCTCGCGTTCCCGGGCGTCGCCGTGAACGAAGTGTTTCGACCGGAGTATCCGCCGTACTTGCGCGAAGGCTACATTTTCCGCGACGGCAAGATGCATCCGAACGATCGGCCCGGGCTCGGTAACGTGATCGACGAGAGCCGGCTCAATCTCATCGCGGAGATCACCGAGCGCGCGCCGAGCTCGTTGTATCAGGGCGAGAGCCTGCATCGGCCGGACGGGTCGTATCTGTATCTGTGAGCGTGTCCGTGGAAGCCTTGCTGCGCGATTTCTTCCAAGCACTGCGGGCCCGTGGCAGAGTCCGGTTTTTGGTGCCACGGTCGTGCTCACGCTCGCGCTCGGAATCGGCGCGACTACCGCGATTTTTTCGCGCGAGCCGCGTCGATCCACTCGAGGCGCTGCGTTACGAGTAGCCGCGCGGCGCGGCGAAAAGCCATGCGTCACCAGCCGCACGATTTCGACTCCAACGGCGTCAACCTTCGCTACATCGTTGCAGGCGAAGGCGAGCCCGTGATCCTGCTACACGGCTTTATCTTCAGTATCGGTCCGGCTTGGATCGACGGCGGGTTTTTCGACGAGCTGAGTCGATCGAATCGCGTCGTCGCGATGGATCTGCGTGGTCACGGCGCGAGCGGCAAGCCCCACGATGCGAAGCGCTACGGCCTCGAGATGATCAACGACATTCTGCGCCTGATGGACCATCTGCGCTTCGACGAAGCGCACTTGGTAGGGTACTCACTCGGCGGCACGCTCGCCTGCAAGTGCCTCGAAGTCGCTCCCGAGCGTTTACGGTCCGTTGTACTCGGCGGCGCTGGATGGATTCGCAGCGGCGACGGCGCGTATCGGAGTTGGCTACCGCTCGCTGAGATGCTCGAACGCGTGCGGCCGGGCGAGACTCTCTCGTCGCACTTCTGGCCGAACCCTGCCACACGACCGCCTCGACAGATTCAGGATCTCGTCGATGGCAACGACCCGGCCGCGCTCGCGTCGCTCGCGCGCGGAATGCTCCAAGTTACCGTCACGGAGAACGGACTGAAAGCGAACCGAGTGCCTGCGCTCGCGATCTGCGGCGAGCACGATCCGATCAAGTCCACGGTGCACGCGATGGGAGAGGCGGTGCCCAATCTCACCGTGCGGGTCATCCCTGGGCTCGATCACAACACGTTGCCCGGGTCGAGCGAGTTTCGCGAATCCCTTCACGACTTCCTCTTGAACACTACGCGAAGTCGGTAGCGCTCTGGACACAGGCATGACGTCCGCGGTGGTCGAGCGATCGGCGATTGACTAGAATGCGCCGTCTGCGCGCCGCCCCGATCACGGCCGGCGTGTCTTCCGAACCCCTGGCGAGCGCACGATCATGACAACTCCGTCTGCCGAAGCGGCGTCGCCGCTGTCTGCGTCCGATTCCCGCGAAGTCGCGCCGCGCCATGCCGCGGTGATCCGACTGCTGTTGATATCGGCGTTTGTCGTGATCCTGAACGAGACAATCATGGGCGTCGCTATTCCGCGTCTGATGGCGAGCCTCGGCGTGGATGCCGTCGCCGCGCAGTGGCTCACGACGGCGTTCCTGCTCACGATGGCGGTCGTCATTCCGATCACAGGGTTTCTGCTGCAGCGACTGCACACGCGCACGATCTTCGTCGCGGCGATGACCCTGTTCTGTCTCGGCACGCTGGTCGCAACGCTTGCACCGGGTCTGCCGGTGCTCGTGATCGCGCGAGTGATTCAAGCGTCCGGCACGGCGATCATGCTGCCGCTGCTGATGACGACCGTGATGACGCTCGTGCCCGCCGAGTCGCGCGGCAAGACAATGGGCAACATCATGATCGTGATCTCGGTGGCGCCCGCGATCGGCCCCACGATCTCCGGGCTCATTCTGAGCGTGCTGGCGTGGCGGTGGCTGTTCGCGCTCGTATTACCGATCGCGATTGCCGCGTTGCTGCTCGGCGCGCGCCGCATCGAGAACGTTACCACGCCTCGAGAGGCGCCCCTCGATTTCGGCTCGGTGCTGCTCTCAGCCGTCGGTTTCGGCGGCGGCGTGTACGGCTTGAGCCTGATCGGCACGCCGGCCGCGCCGCAAAGCTTCCCCACGTGGGCGCCGCTCGCGATCGGCGCGCTCGGGGTCGTGGCATTCGTGACGCGCCAGCTCATTCTCCAGCGTCACGACCGCGCGTTGCTCGATCTGCGCACGTTCACGTCGCGGAACTTCACGGTGTCCGTCGTGCTGATGGCCATCATGATGATGGCGCTATTCGGAACGCTGATCGTCTTGCCTATCTACCTGCAGAACGTGCGAGGGTTGAGCACGCTGGAGACGGGGTTGCTGCTGCTGCCGGGCGGTTTGCTGATGGGCCTGCTGGGGCCGCCTGTCGGGCGTACGTACGACCGCGTGGGCCCGGCGAAGCTGCTCATTCCGGGCGTAGTGATCGTGACGGCGGTGCTATGGGCGATGACGCTGCTAGGACCGACCACCCCCGTGCCCTACATTCTCGTCGGGCACCTCGTCATGAGCGTGGGATTTGCGCTCCTGTTCACGCCGTTGTTCACCGTGAGCTTGTCGTCGGTTCGCCCGCAGCTCTACTCGCACGGCAGTGCGGTCCTTGGGTCCACTCAGCAGGTCGCGGGGGCCGCCGGCGTTGCGCTGTTCGTCGCGCTGATGTCGGCGCAAAGCGCCGAGCTTCTCGGCGGCGGCGCGACTGCGCTCGATGCGATGGCCGGTGGCGTGCGAGCGGCGTTCCTGTGCGGTGCAATCGCTTCGCTCGGAGCGATCGTGTGCGCGCTGTTCGTCCGCAAGCCCGACACCGCTGCGCTCGCGGCGCCGCACTGACGGTCGCCAGATAGCTCGGCGCGTCTTGTGCACGATCCGGGCGACGCCGACGACCGCGAGTAGCGCGCCGACGTGGCGTCGCCTACTTCTTGATGTCGAGCAGCGTGAGCTTCGCGTCCGCCGCGATGCTCGGCGCCTCGGGAATCCCGTGCTCCTTGCGGATGATGTTCGTGCCCTGCACGAGCGACACC
>Ga0163162_10002429_pt1 | contig 17556 bp, 19 predicted proteins | sample S55metaG_FD_115310 | JGI IMG/M metagenome (GOLD analysis project Ga0163162, IMG submission 115310) | Switchgrass rhizosphere microbial communities from Kellogg Biological Station, Michigan, USA - S5-5 metaG | ecosystem: Host-associated > Plants > Roots > Rhizosphere > Soil | place: USA...
CGATCCCTATTTGCGCTCGGTCTCGTCGCTGGCATTTCTTGCACCCGATATCCAGCATGCCATCCTTACCGGCCGCCAGCCCGATGGCATGATGCAGGGGCAGTTGCTTCGCGCGGACATACCGCTGTGCTGGCACCGGCAGCGCGAGATGTTCGCGATGACGAACAGCAGGGTATAATACGCTCCTGTTCAGCACCTGATACCTACCTGTTATTTTCCTGCTCACGCCCTGATATGGTCCTGTTCTTTCCGTGTTAATTTTGCGGAAAACGGAACGACCGTCTCCCGTTTACACCGGAAAAGCGGCGTAAATCTGCTAGCTCCAAGCGATCTGGAACCCCGCCCACACGCGTTGCCATGTCGCGTTTTTCCAATAACAGGCAAAGTCGGTGAAATGGTGAAACCGTGTGTGGCCACATGCCCTTGGAGACTGGCCCTCAAAACGCCCTATGAGCGCCCGGATTTACCTCATGCCCGACACGGTTTGAAGAGGCGAAAGCGCGCAGAACTGCGCCGCTTGGGCCGCCCGTTCATAACCGGGAGACGGTGTATGGGACTATGTGGCGGAGCGGCAGGGATTCGAACCCTGGATACGCTTTTGGCGTATACTCACTTTCCAGGCGAGCGCCTTCGACCACTCGGCCACCGCTCCGCATTGCACTGGAACGCGCGCCCTAGCGGCACCTAACGGGTTCCGCAAGGGCGCTAAGGCTGGCACAACAGGCGCATGAGCAGACTTTTCCCCCGCGCCATCGTGGCCGCCACCGCCCTCGTCGCCGCCAGTGCCTCGCGGGCGGCCGATCCGGTGCTTGCGCCGTCGGAAATCGTCGCCGCCGCCCCTGCCGCCGACTGGACGGCTATCGCACCCACCGATCTGCTGGTGATGGACCTTGCGCCCGATGGTGCGGGCCATCCGCGCCGCGTGGTGATCCAGCTGATGCCGGCCCCGTTTGCGCAAGGGTGGATCGCCAACATCCGCAAGCTGGCCGCCGCACACTGGTGGGATGGCACCAGCGTGAACCGCGCGCAGGACAATTATGTGGTTCAATGGGGTGATCCGGATGGCGAGGACAAAGCGAAGGCACGGGTGCTTCCGGCTGGACTGGTGAAGCCTGAGGAAGCCGCCTATTCGGTGGTCTTTCCGCGTATTCCAATGTCGCTGCCCGATGGCCGCTCCGTGGATAGACCTGCAAATCCGCTCGCGGTAAAATGGATCGTGCCCTCTGAGTTGCGAGCCGATCCCTATTCCGCGCTGGTTGGCACCACTGCATCAGGCTGGCCGGTTGCCAGCGACGGCGCTTCGCTGTGGCCCATCCACTGCTACGGCATGGTCGGCGTGGGCCGCGATATGCCGCCCGATACCGGCTCCGGCGCGGAACTCTATGCCGTCATCGGCACGCCGCCGCGCCATCTCGATCGCAACATCGCGCTGATCGGGCGGGTGATAGAGGGGATGGAGCATCTTTCCACCCTGCCGCGCGGCACCGGTGACCTGGGCTTCTACAAGACCGCCGCCGAACGCACCCCGATCCGCTCGATACGGCTGGGCACCGAAGTGCCGGGCCTGCCCGCCTGGCAATACCTTTCCACCGAAAGCGCCAGCTTTGCCCGCTATGCCGACGCCCGCGCCAACCGGCGCGATGCGTTCTTCATCTACCCCGCAGGCGGCGTGGACATCTGCAACCTGCCCGTCCCCATCCGCCGCACACCCAACGTTCCAAAGCCATGAGGGAAACGCACACCCTCACCACCCCGCTCTGGCGCTGGACGGGAGGCAACGGCGTCGCGTGGTTCTTCGTCACCGTCGACGGCGCGGTGGGCGAGGCGCTGTCCGCCACCGCCATCATGCACCGGCTGGAAGCCGGCAAGCGCGCCGGCTGGGGATCGGTGAAAGTCACCGTCCGCATCGGCGACAGCGAATGGCGCACCTCGGCGTTCCCTTCGAAGGAAAACGGCTGGATGGTCCCGGTCAAGGCGTCCGTGCGCAAGGCGGAAGGGCTGGCGGACGGCGAAGTGGTCTTGCTGACACTGGCGTTCTGAATCCGGCCTCGATTGGAAATAGCGATATGGGCCATGGCCTCGGTGGCGCTGCAGCAATGCAGGTGGCGGTGCTCAAAAACGGGACGCATACCGTCCTGTCCTACGCCGATTTCATCCTCGCCATTTGACGGTTGGTTTCTAAATCGTTTACCAACCTCGCGTCAACATCACAAAAAACCTTCGTCGGTCGCAAACCAACAAGATTTCCTTTCCTGTTGAGGACCTGACATGGCCAATTTCAAATCGTTCACGCCCTTCTTTTCAATTGATTTCAGTCTTTACCCGATCGTCGGCTTTCAATCCGATTTCCAGTTCGCCGATAACGTAAATCGCGTGATCGAGGGCAAGACCTATCAGGACATCGCCGCGTACCAGTTCGATCTCGAAGGTAGCGAGTCGGTTTATTTCGGCGGCGCCGGCTTCAAGTTCGATGCACTGGATAATCCCACGGCAGGCACCGTCACCGGCATTGCCGCGTTCGGCGGCGCGATCGGCAACCTCGACTCCCCGCTGTTCACGCTCGATGGTATTTCGATCAGCGCCGTCGCGCTGGCCAAGGTCGTGTCCACGCCGACCGGGCTCGACGATGCGAAGCTGCTGGCAGACGTGCTGGGCGGGAACGACAAGATCACGCTGTCGGACAGCTATGACTATATGTCGGGTTTCGCCGGCAACGACCTGATCTATGGCAACGGCGGTGACGACACCCTGTATGGCGGGACCGGCAACGACAAGATCCTTGGCGGCGCGGGCGCAGACCAGTTGGAAGGCCAGGAAGGCGACGACGTCCTGATCGGCGGCGCGGGCATCGACACGGCCTCCTACCTCACCGCGAAGGCGGGCGTCACGGTCAACCTTTCGCTCACCACGAAGCAGAACACGGTCGGCGCGGGTATGGACACTCTCTCGGGATTCGAGCGCCTTTATGGTTCCAACTACGCCGATACGCTGACCGGGACGCGCGGCAATAACGAGATCATCGGCCTCGGCGGTGCCGACGTGATCGACGGCGGGGCGGGCAATGATCTGATCAACGGCGATCAGGGCAAAGACACGCTCACCGGCGGCATCGGGGCAGACCGCTTCAACTTCGTTTTTACCCCGCTGGCGAAGGACGCCGACCTCATCACCGATTTCAGCCACGCCGAACGCGACAAGATCGTGCTCGATCCACTGGCCTATAGCGGGCTTTCGGACGCGCGCGGCCATGCCATCACATCGGCCGAACTCTATGCCGCGGCGGGCGCCACATCGGCGCACGATTCAACCGACCGCATCATCTATAACACCACCACTGGCGTGCTCTATTACGATGCCGATGGCATTGGCGGTGCCGCAGCGGTTCAGATCGCCACCCTGGGCACCGGCACGCACCCGGCGCTTGTGGCCGGCGACATCATGCTCTCGATCTGATCGGCAGATCTGACGGAGCAACAGGGGCGGCCCCGAAAAACGGTCGCCCCTAGATCCGCACCGCCTGCGCCACGGCATCGCTCGCGCGCATCGCGCTGATAATCCGCGTCAGGTGCGCCAGATCGCGCACTTCCAGATCCACCTCGTACGTGTGGAACGGCTTTTCGCGCTGGGTCATTTCCAGATTGACCACGTTGGCGTGGTTCTGCGCGAAGATGCCCGCCATTTCCGCCAGCGTGCCGGGCCGGTTGTATAGCTCGGCGCGCAAGCGGCCGATCGCGCCATCGGTGCGCGCGTCCCAGGACAGGTCGATCCAGTCGGCATCGATGCCATCGGCCAGGCTCATGCAGTCGATCGCGTGGACTTCCACGCCCATGCCCGGACGGCGCAGGCCGACGATGCGGTCGCCCGGCACCGGGTGGCAGCAATCGGCCAGCTTGAAGGCCACGCCCGGCGTCAGCCCCAGCACCGCGATGGCTCGCTGCTGGCGCGGCCATTCCTCGCCCGCCGGGAAGTTGGCGGCGCTCCCGGGCACCAGCGCTTCCATCACCGCGCGGTCTTCCACCTTGGCCGAACCGATGGCTACCATCAGGTCTTCCTCGTTCTGGAACTTCAGCCGCCGCACGGCGTCGGCCAATGCCTTCTTGCCGATCTTGCTCGGCAGGCGCTCGGCCAGTTCCTCATACAGCTTGCGGCCGATCTCAGCGATTTCGGCGCGTTCCTTCTGGCGCACGAAGCGGCGGATAGCGGCGCGCGCCTTGCCCGTCACCACAAAGCCCAGCCACGAAAGCTGCGGTTCGGACGTGCGGCTCTTGATGATCTCCACCACATCGCCGTTATTGAGCTGCGTGCGCAGCGGCACGTGCCGCCCGTTGATCTTCGCGCCCACCGCCGCCGCGCCCAGATTGGTGTGGACGGCAAAGGCAAAGTCGATCGGCGTCGCGCCCTTGGGCAACTGGAACAGCGCGCCCTTGGGCGTGAAGGCGAAGATGCGGTCCTGATAGATCGCCATCTTGGTATGCTCGAGCACTTCGTCAGGATCGTGCGTGGCTTCGAGGATTTCCACCAGATCGCGCAGCCAGCCCACCTGCCCGTCGGGCCGCTCGCCCTGCTTATAGGCCCAGTGCGCCGCCAGACCGAACTCGTTGGTCTGGTGCATCTGATGAGTCTTGATCTGAACTTCCACGCGCATCGCGTTGTTATAGATCAGCGATGTGTGCAGGCTCTTGTACCCGTTGATCTTGGGAGTGGAGATGTAGTCCTTGAACCGCCCCGGAATCATCTGCCAGGTGCGGTGCAGGATGCCCAGCGCCTTGTAGCAGTCGTCCTCGTTCTCGGTCAGCACGCGGAAGGCCATGATATCGGTGATCTGCTCGAACGACACGTGCCGTTCGGCCATCTTCTTCCAGATGGAGAACGGGTGTTTCTCTCGACCCGAAACCTCGACCTTCAGGCCAGCTTCCGCCAGCGACTGCTTGATCTGCAAGGCAATCGAGCCGACCTGCGCGCCTTCTTCGTTGCGGATGGCGGATAGGCGGCCGGTGATTGTGGCATAGGCCTCAGGCTCCAGTTGCTCGAACGCCAGCAACTGCATCTCGCGCATATATTCATACATGCCCACGCGCTCGGCCAGCGGGGCATAGATTTCCATCGTCTCGCGAGAGATGCGGCGGCGCTTTTCCTCGCTTTTGATGAAATGCAGCGTGCGCATATTATGCAGTCGGTCGGCCAGCTTCACCAACAGAACGCGCAAGTCTTCGCTCATCGCGAGCAAGAACTTCCGCAAGTTCTCGGCCGCCCGCTCGTTATCGCTCATCGTCTCGATTTTCGAGAGCTTGGTAACCCCGTCGACCAGCCGCGCCACTTCCGGCCCGAACAGCCGCTCGATCTCCTGCACCGTGGCGAGAGTATCCTCCACCGTATCGTGCAGCAGCGCGGTGACGATGGTTTCCTGATCGAGCTTCAGCTCGGTCATCAGGCCCGCCACTTCGACCGGATGCGAGAAATAGGGGTCGCCGCTGGCACGCTTCTGGGTGCCGTGTTTCTGCACCGTATAGACATAGGCACGATTCAGCATCGCCTCGTCCGCATCGGGATCATAGGCGAGCACGCGTTCGACAAGTTCGTACTGGCGGAGCATCTGATCCATAGATGGGGTGAACCGGTGCGCAACGGCAAGGAAAAACCGGGCGGAACAAGTTTCTTTCACGCCTGCGTTGCTATTGCGAGACGGGAAAGGCACGGGTGAGGCCCGGTTTCGCATGGGGCCGCGCGCGGGGGAACGATGGACGGGAACGCCGGAAATGACAGCCTGATGGCAACATGGTTGGCCGCGGTGCGCAGCGGGGCATGGCTCGATGCCGGGCGGGTGCGCGCCTATTCGGTCATGGTCCTCGTCGCCTACCTGCCAATGATGGCCAAGGTGTATTTCGAAGCGACGGGCAAGGTCGGCAGCGATTTCCTCGCGTTCTGGGGCGCGGGCCGGCTGGTCGCAAACGGCATGGCGGCGCAGGTGTACAACCTCTTCGCGGAACAATCCGCGCAGGCCGCTGCAGGCACCGGCCAGATGGTGGCCTATGTCAATCCGCCGCCCTACCTGTTCCTCGTCTGGCCGCTGGGCTGGATGCCCTACGCCGCCGCTTGGTTGGCGTGGAGCCTTGCCGGGTGGGCGCTATGGTTCGCGGTGGCGCGCAAGGTGCTGCCCCGTGCCAGCCTGGCGATCCTTGCATTTCCCGGCGCCTATCTCGCGGCCAGCCACGCGCAGAACGGCTTCGTCACTGCGGCGCTGCTGGTGGGTGCCGTGCTGGCGTTGCGCCGCTCCCAGGCTCTGTCCGGCACCCTGTTCGGCCTGCTGGTCATCAAGCCCCACCTCGCGCTGCTGGTGCCGTTCTGGCTCGCCGCCGGGCGAAAGTGGACCGCGATCGCTGCTGCCGCCGCCAGCGCGTCACTGCTATGCCTGCTATCCCTGCTGGTGTTCGGCGCGGACACATGGCGCGCCTATCCGCAAAGTTTCGCCGTCAGCCAGCAGCTTATGGCGCAAACCTCGGGCGAATTCTTCCTGCGCATGGGCACGGTCTATTCCGCGCTGCGCCTCTATGCCGATGCCAACGTGGCGATGGCGGTGCAAGGCGCCGTCACCCTCATCACCGGCGCGCTCGCCTGCCTTTACTGGCGCCGCGCGGAGGACGAGCAGGCCGCCGGGGCCATGCTGCTGGCCGCCACGGCGCTCGCCTCGCCCTACCTGTTCAGCTACGACCTTGCCTTCCTCGTCCAGCCGGTGTTCTGGCTCGTCGCGCAGGCACAGGCAAAGGGTTGGCGGCCATGGGAAAAGCTGGCCCTCGTCGCGCTGTGGGCCGCCCCGCTCGCCACCCGCGCCGCCGCTCTGCCGCTGCACATCAACCTGATGCCCATCCCCGCCGCCGCGCTGGTCTGGATGGTGTGGAAGCGTGGACGACCCGCTACGCCCTGAGCACCGGATGCGCGCGCGCCGCATCATCCGGCAGCAGGCCGTTCAGGCGGGGATCGGGGAATATCTCCACGAACCGGGCATAGGGCACGAACCCGCGTGCCGTATAGAATGGCACCGCCCGCGGATCGTCGAGCGTGCAGGTGTGCACCCAGACCCGTCCCACACCCGCCGCCCACGCCATCTGCAAGGCCCGGCGCATCAGCCACTTGCCGAAGCCCTTGCCGGTCGCCTCCGGCACCAGGCCAAAGAACGCGATCTCGCATTCGCCGGCCACGCGGAAATCGAGCTCAAGCATCCCCACCTCGATCCGCGTGCGATCCGCCACCGCAAACACCTGCACGCGCGGATCGCAGATAATGTCGGCAAGTTCGGCGTCGCTTTTGGTCAACCGCGACCACCAGATCCACATCCCGCCCACCCGCTTGTACAGCAGGCGGTATTTCGCCGGATCAGGTGCCTTCCACCGCACCAGTTGCAGGGGCACATCGCCTTCCGGCACCAGCTTGCGCAGGTTCTCCGGCGGAGCGCGCATTTCCAGCGCCGTCACCACGCAGGCAAGGTCGCCCGCCTGCACGGCGTGATAGCCTGCCGCGAGATTGCCGGTATGGTCTGGCGTCATCGGTCCCCGCTTTCCCGCGTGGCGTACCCGAACCACCCGCCCCTGGGAATCACGGAATGGCGTATGAGCCTGTGTTCCCAGCGGCTCAGGCCGCCTCCACGCTCTCGTCGCTTTCCCATGGCATTTCGAACGCGAAATAATCGATCATGCGGGCATAGGCGTCGGCGGTCAGATGGATAAATGCTCTCCGCCCATCTTTGGAATCGTCTTCCCGGCTTACCAGTCCGTGGCTTTCGAACACGGCGATCCAGCGCAGGGCGGTGGTCGATGGCACATCGGCACCGATGCACGCGCTGGTCACGGAAACGCGCTTGTTTTCCTTTGCCGCGATGAAGAGATCGAGCAGGAGGTCCCATGCGGGTTCACCAAACAATTCGGGATCGAAAATTCTCGATCGCCGCCGGCGATCGGCATAGGCGCGGCGCGCCATCACCGACCAGATATGGCGATCCTCGGCATTCTTTTCCCCTGCATGGGCAGTAACCGCGGCCTCACCTTCTCCCGGCGACGCGCACAATTTTTCTAGATCGTAGGCAATGGCCAAAAGCTCGTTCGCCGAAGCGATTAATTTGCGCGCGCGGATGCGAAGCTGATCGTTCGAGCTCACCCTGTTTCCCTGTCATTTTCATAAACGTACCGCCGTGCATGGGCGCGGTGATGTACCTTTAAACACCGTTCCGAATATGCCTGACAATATTTAATGAAAACAGCGCGTTGCCGTCAAGATATCGCGCACAGGGTCCGAACTCGACCTAATTCTCCGACGCGACAGCTTGTTTCCGCAAACTATCCAATGCGGCCTGCACATGCGCAGCGCCCACAAAATCACCGATATCAGACAGTTCTCTCGCCATGGCGTCCAGCGCGCTACAAAATTCGCGGTACATCCGTACTCGATCTACATTCGCTTTGCTTGAGGCATTCATACGCAGCTACCTTAGCTTTTGAGCCATTTTGCTCATATCCAAAATCGCCCGATTTTTTAAGTCCGATTTGGCTATTCCGGACAAACCCAAAAGTGTGATTAGAATCACCGTTTTCGACTATGACATCGTTTATGGATGAAATCGATTGCCTTGATTACGCATCGACGAGTAAATATCGGCGCCCGGTCATAGCGACTAAATGAACTGCCGCCGGACGCGTCTCGAAGGCGCGAACTAGCAAGCGATTGATAAAGCTTCTATTTACATGCGGCCGATCGCCCAACACCGTCGGCAAAACAGGCATCCGCCCTGAACTTATGGTTAAATGCGCGATTCTCGGATCGGGACATTGCCCGATTGGGCAGATGCGCCGAGACGATCAGCTCCACACCGCTTCGGGCGGCAGGCTCATCAGTATGGCGTCGATGTTGCCGCCGGTCTTCAGCCCGAACAGCGTGCCCCGGTCGTACACCAGATTGAACTCCGCATAGCGTCCGCGCCACTGCAACTGCTGGAGCTTTTCCGCATCGTTGAACGGCAGTCCCATACGCCGCCGCACCAGCATGGGAAACACCGCCAGAAAAGCCTCCCCCACATCGCGGGTGAAGGCGAAGTTGGCCGCGAAGCCCGCCTCGTCGGCGCATTCCAGATGATCGTAGAAGATTCCGCCCACGCCGCGATGCACCTTGCGATGCGGGATGTAGAAATATTCGTCCGCCCACGCCTTGAACCGCGGGTAATAGTCGGCATCGTGCCCGTCGCACGCCGCCTTGAACGCCGCATGAAAATCGGCGGTATCCTCGTCATACGGGATCGGCGGATTGAGGTCCGCACCGCCGCCGAACCACGCCTTGCGCGTGGTGAGGAAGCGCGTGTTCATATGCACCGCCGGCACTTGCGGGTTGGTCATGTGCGCCACCAGACTGATACCCGTGGCGGTGAAGGCCGGGTTCTCCGGGTCCGCCCCGTTGATCGATTTGGCAAAGTCCGGGCTGAAGGTGCCCGCCACGGTCGAAACGTTCACGCCGACTTTCTCGAACACCTTGCCCTTCATCAACCCCTGCACGCCGCCGCCGCCATTCTCCACCGGCTCGCCCTCATGCTCACGGTTCCACGGCGTATAGGCAAAGGCGGCGTCGCTGCCCGCCTCGCGCTCGATTTCCTCGAACGCGGCACAGATGCGGTCGCGCAGGCTTTCGAACCACGTGCGGGCCTGTGCGGTCTGGGCGGTCCAGTCGGTTTGATCTGTCATGCGCAGGCCTTGCCAAGCCAAATGCGATCCGGCAAGGGGTTGGCATGGTTCCCTTTTCGTTCGCAGGGCAGGAGTTATGCCTCGGCACCGCACTGGGCCAGGGGCGCGCGCTGTTCTGGCCTGCCGAACAGGCGCTGCTGGTGGCGGACCTGCATCTGGAAAAGGCCAGCCACTTCGCCCGATTCGGCCAGATGCTGCCTCCGTACGACAGCCGGGAGACGCTGGAGCGCATCGCGCTCGCCATCGGCACCACCGGCGCGCGTCGCGTATTCTGCCTTGGCGACAATTTCCACGACAGCGACGGCGCCGACCGGCTGGAGCCCCACGCCGCCGGCATGCTCGCCGCGCTCACCCGCGTTACCGACTGGGTGTGGATCACCGGCAACCATGACGTGAAGGGCGCCGCCGCCCCCGGCAACCACCTGGCCGACCTCGAAATCGCCGGCCTGATGCTGCGCCACCAAGCCCGCCCCGGAGACGAAAAACCCGAGCTTTCCGGCCATTTTCACCCCAAACTGCGCCTCACCGCGCGTGGCCGCGCCATCGCCCGCCCCTGCGCCGTGGCCAGCGAGCGCAAGCTGATCCTGCCCGCATTCGGCGCGCTGACGGGCGGCATGGACGCTGGCGATCCGGCCATCCTGCGCGCCATGCAGCCGGCCCGCGCCATTGACGCGCTGGTGCCCGCAGCCGACCGGCTGGCCCGTTTCCCGCTGTGGCGCGAAGCGGCCTGACGGTTGATCGCACAGGCGCAATCCCCATCTATCCAGCTTGGCCCTTTAATAACCCGCCCATTGTGATATGGCGCGCGCACGCCCGGTCGTGAGAGGACCACGGACTCAACAACAGGAGAAAGCACTATAGCCCCCCCACCCCGGCGCATGATGGCGCCCCCCGTGAAAAGCGGGCCTCGCTTCAATATGATGATCAACGTGCCCAAAGTGCGCGTGATCGATGAAAACGGCGAGAACCTTGGCGTGATGTACACGCGTGAGGCAATTGATCAGGCTGCCGAAGTCGGCCTCGATCTGGTGGAGGTGTCTCCGAACGCCGATCCGCCGGTCTGCAAGTTCCTCGATGTCGGCAAGTTTCGATACGAGGCGCAGAAGAAGGCGAATCTTGCCCGCAAGAGCCAGAAGACGCAGGAGATCAAGGAGATCAAGATGCGTCCGAACATCGATGACCACGATTACGACACCAAGATGCGCAACGTGGTCCGGTTCCTGGAAGAAGGCGACAAGGTCAAGCTCACGCTGCGCTTTCGCGGACGCGAGCTTTCGCACCAGCAGCTCGGCATGAACCTGCTGCGCAAGGTGCAGGACGACGTGGCGGAAATCGCCAAGGTCGAAGCCTTCCCCCGCATGGAAGGCCGCCAGATGCTGATGGTGCTCGCACCGAAGTAAAGGCCGGCACCATTGATGGAGCCGCAAAGGGGTGTGCCGCAAGGCGCGCCCCTTTTCCGTTGTGCGCACGTAAACCCACCCCCAACCCCTCCCGCAAGCGGGAGGGGAGAAACCAGCGCAGCCCAGTCCCCCGCCCGCTTGCGGGAGGGGTTAGGGGTGGGCACTTCTACACTTTAACAATTTGCGTTTAGCCAGATACCAAGTGCCCCCCACCCCCTTACCTGCTAGCGCTTGCGGTCCCTCAACCCGCGAGCCACCATGCCCTCTTACCAGTTCGATCCCGCCCGCTTCGATGTCGCGGCATTCCTGCGCGATCATTGGCAGAAGAAGCCGCTGCTCATCCGCAACCCGTGGCAGGCATGGGAAAACCCGCTTGAACCGGACGAACTCGCCGGCCTCGCCTGCGAGGAGGACGTCGAGGCCCGCCTGATTTCCCGCGCCCGCGAAGCGTGGAAGCTCGAACATGGCCCCATCCCCGAAACCCGCTTTTCCAGGCTGGGCAAGGACACGTGGACCCTGCTGGTGCAGGCGGTCGATCATCAGATCCCGCAAGTGGCCGCGCTCGTCGCCCCGTTCCGCTTCGTGCCCAACTGGCGGATCGACGATGTGATGGTCAGCTATGCCAGCGACGGCGGCGGCGTCGGCCCGCATTTCGACAATTACGACGTGTTCCTCATCCAGGGCCTCGGCCGCCGGCGCTGGCGCATCGGCCAGCATTGCGACGACACGACCGAGCTTCTCCCGCACGACGACCTGCGCCTCCTCGCCCACTTCGAACCGACCGACGAATGGGTGCTGGAACCCGGCGACATGCTCTACGTACCCCCCGGCTTCGCGCACGATGGCGTGGCCGTGGGCGACGATTGCATGACCTATTCCATCGGCTTCCGCGCGCCCGCCCGCAGCGAACTGCTCGCCCACTGGTGCGACCGCGTGCTGGAAACGCTGGGCGACGACGATCGCTACACCGATCCGGACTTGCGCGAGCAGGCCAACCCCGGCGAGATTTCGGACGCGGCGATCGACCGCCTCCGCCAGATGGTCGCCGACGCCCTGCTGAACCGCACCGCCTTCGCCCGCTGGTTCGGCGAATACACCAGCGCCCCCAAATACCCTGCGGTGGACTGGCGACCAGAAGAGGAAATCTACCACGAAGGCCTGCGCAATGCGCTGACCGGCGGCGCGGTGCTCCTACGCAACCCCGCCGCCCGCTTCGCCTTCCTGCGTGAGGCCGATGGTGGCACGGTCCTGTTCGTCAACGGCCGCACCATCGAATGCCCCGGCGATCTGGCGGAACTGGCCGAGCGGCTGTGCGCCGAGGACCGGCTGGAATTCGAAGCGACGGACTCGCTGTCAGACGAAGCCTGTGGGTTGCTGGCTGAGCTGGTCAGCGAAGGCAGTTTGGCGATTGAGGACACGGATTGAGGGGGTAAGGATAGTAGCGGATTCGTGAAAATCAGATACTGCACCCAACAAGCACACTAATAATATCGCACTAATTGGTATTGCCTTGATCTAATCTACTATGGTATTTTATTCCAAAAGAGAATTACTGCAATTATTTATAAAACATCTATATATAAATTATGTATGTATTTAATTAAAATTTTTTTGCAATTTTAATAGCTTATCATACATTTATCGATTAAAAATTACCAATTAAGACACAAGTAACTTTTCTGCATCATCTAACAATCTCACATAATACTGATACGTAAGCTCTCCGGCTGTAGTTGCCAATTTGTCGGGCAATGCAGTTCCAAAATGCGACGTGGGCACTTCAAAGGTTTGATTGTTTTTTTCATTGACAGCATCGATTAGGATGAATTTCAGCTCGCCCATCGTGTCACCCACTTCCATCGAGGGGCCTTCAATTACCGGAATACCCTGTATCACCGCATCTCCGTTCGAGGTGTTCAGTGTTACGGTGCCTTCACCTATGTAAGGAATTGTGTGTATTCCATCTGTGAATGCGGCTGAGTGCATGGTGCCGTGGTGATCGGCACCGCGCGCGTGGTACATGAATTTCAGTAACGGATCGGCCAATATCTCTGTTCGAAATTTGCTACCGACCCATTGCCGCGCCCTCATATCGTTTGCTCTGGTGGCGGTGCGGAGTACCTCGATGATTGCACCAAGGTTCATCAGCGCGTTATGCCAGTGGAAATGATACCCTTCCACATTCCACCCTTGAACTGCACGGAGCATATCTAACGACATCCTGGCATTGGCAAGTTGCCGCCGAGCCTTGATGATGGTTTGATATTTCATGACTGAATCATATCCTGATATCGAAATTGCGGGAGCAGTGCATCAAATGGCTTTGGGGCGACACGCCCAATAGACATCCATAGCGCACAAAGCGCCTTCTCCTCCCGCGCTAAAACCGGGCAGTCGCGATAACAGTGCAACGCCCCCTCACCGCAGCAGTTCGCTCACCAGCGAAGGCTTCTTCGCGATCATGGCGAGCAGCACCTGGGCGGGACCGGTGGGATGTCTGCGGCCATGCTCCCAGTTGAGCAACGTGCCCTTGGCGACGCCGATGCTGCGCGCGAACGCGCTCTGCGACAGGCCCGTACTGGCCCGAATTGCCGCTACATCGACGCTGGGCACCTCAATCTGGTGCACGATCGCGCCGGCTTCCTTGCCCTGGGCAAAGTCCAGCGCCTCGTTCAGTCCCTGCAAGACGCTCTTGTACGCGTTCATCTGCGGTCTCCATATGTTGCGACCAAGGCCTTCGCCAGCGCGACGGCGGCGGCCTGCTCGGCTCTGGTCAGGTTGTCCTTCTCATTCTTGGCGAACACGGTGACGAGGAAGATCGGCATGTGGCCGCCACCGAACACGTGGATGGTCCGGTAACCGCTGCTCTTGCCGCTGCCCTCACGCGGTATGCGCACCTTGCGCAATCCGCCCCCCAGCGCGACGCCCGCCTCCGGGTTGGCAGCGATATAGTTCACCAGCGCGACACGCTCGTCGTCGGTCATGATCGCCTTTGCGCGCCGCATAAACTCAGGCAGCTCGACAACGGTCTGCAAGGTGGTCATGAGCGACCCATATATGCCAATGGCGTATGAGTCAATGACACATGGTGCGCATGCGATGACAGGAACTGCTGTGCAGTGATCGAACCATCAAACCCCTTCAGACCAGCCCCTGAAGGGGACCGCGCGAAATTCATTTTCCTACACACCCCTGGATGTGACAGGAAACAGCCAACGCTCTTTGAATCGTCAAGCCGCTGAAATCGCTTGATGCACCCGGATCGGATTTTTCCATCAGGACTGTGTCAACTTCGTCAACCGTAAGGATCCCGACAGGGGCCGGCCTGCCCTCAAACGTCCCGCCAAGCCCCCGGTGCCAGCCCATCCAGCGTCCAGTCCCCTACCGCCCAGCGCACCAGCCGCAGCGTGGGATGGCCGACGGCGGCGGTCATCCGCCGCACCTGCCGGTTGCGCCCTTCGCGGATGGTCAGGCTGATCCAGCAGTCGGGCACCGTCTTGCGAAAGCGCACCGGCGGGTCGCGCGGCCACAAGTCCGGCGCTTCGATCCGCTCCGCCTCGGCAGGCAGGGTCAACCCGTCCTTCAGCCGCACGCCAGAGCGCAGCGCGGCAAGCTCGGTGTCGCCAATCTCGCCTTCAACGTGCGCCAGGTACGTCTTGGGCAGCTTGAACCGGGGATCGGCGATGCGCGCCTGCAAGCGTCCGTCGTCGGTCAGCACCATCAGCCCCTCGCTATCGAGATCCAGCCGTCCGGCCGGGTAAACCCCCGGAACGTCGATGTAATTCGACAGCGTCGCCCGATCCGCACCGATGCTGGAATCGGTGAATTGCGAAAGCACGTTGAACGGCTTGTTGAACAGGATCACCCGCCCCACGATCAGCGCCGCACTTTGCCGCGAAAACTCCAGCGGCCAAGGCTTTCCCACGGCCCGCCCAGATACCGGTCCAGCGCCAGCCCGGCAAACCGGAAGGATTCCGGCCTGAAAACCGCACCCAGCTCCGCCTGCAAGGCGCGCGCCTCAGCCTTGGCGACCTTGTTCTGCACCGTCACATGCAAACGCGGGCGCGCCTGATCCTGCGCGGTCAGCAGCCCGTGAAAATGCTGGCGATCTGATCGCGCAGGTCCAGCATCGCCGGACAATCGATGCGCAGCGCAGTGCCGCCGCCAAGGTCCATCACGCCCGAAAGCACCGCCTCGGGCGGCGGTTCGCTGGCGGCAAGGCTTGCCAGCAGCGCCCTCGCCTCCCCCTCCACAAACGCCGGAAGCGCATGAAACAGCGTGACATGCGCCGCCAGCACGTTCCGCTCACGCGGAAAATGGGCGCGCCGCAAAGCCTCCGCCCGCGCCTGAAGCGGAGCGGGCAGTTCTGCCGTCACGATCAGCGGAGCGGACCCCGCCGAACGGGAACGAGTATCGCTCAGGCGCCGGCCTTCAGCGCGGCCAGCACCTTTTCAGGCGCGCTTTCGCCATAGGGATCGGCATCCGCGCCCACGTCGTTGATGCCGGGTTCCTCGAACCAGTGGGTCACCGTATTGTCGTCCACCACCATGGCATAGCGCCAGCTGCGATAGCCGAAGCCGACATGGTCCTTGTTGATCAGCATGCCCATATGGCGGGTGAAATGGCCCGAACCGTCGGGTAGCAGCTTCACCTTTTCAAGGCCGAGGTTCTTGCCCCACTGGAACATCACGAACGCATCGTTGACCGAGATGCAATAAACCTCGTCGACACCCGCCGCCTGGAATTCGGGATAAAGCCGCTCATAGGCCGGACACTGCTCGTTCGAGCAGGTCGGCGTGAACGCCCCCGGCAACGAAAATATCACCACGCGCTTGCCGGCAAAGGCTTCGCGCACGTTCATGTCCTGCCACCGGAACGGGTTTGGCCCCTCGACGGTTTCGTCGCGCACGCGCGTTTTCAGGGTCACATCGGGAATCTTCTTGTCGATCATGGAATTCGAGCCTCCTGCAAGCGTTCGCGCGGCGCCAGACTAGCGCGCGAGGGCAAGCCGATGCAATCGGCGGATGGGGCAATTGTTCCTGAAGGATGGTGGGGAACACTCGGCCAGGCCGCAGCCGTGGATGGAGGTTCGGCAAGGTCGCAATGTTCCCCGGAAGCGGTGATGCCGAAGCACCGTTTGCTCACGGATGTCCTATAGCGGGAATTTTCCTTATGAGAAGTTAATATGTCGGAAATATTTACAGTCCAATCCGGTTCTTTTACCAGATCAGATCTCGCCACGAGCTTTGCGAAGGGCGAACCACTTGGCAACATTGGCATTATGTTGCTCCAGCGTATCCGCGAATACATGCCCACCTGTGCCATCGGCCACCATATACAGGGCCTGCGTCTGCGCCGGATTCAGCACCGCCTCGATTGAAGCGCGGCCCGGATTGGTGATCGGCCCCTTCGGCAGCCCCACCATCGTGTAGGTGTTGTAGTCGTTCACGGCCTGAATCTCGGATTGGCGGATGCGGCGTCCCAGCGGCTTGCCCTTGGTGATGGGGTAGATGATCGTCGGGTCGGCCTGCAGCAGCATGCCCTTGCGCACCCGGTTGGAATAGAGCCCGGCCACCATCCTGCGTTCGGAAGGCTTTCCTGTTTCCTTCTCGACGATGGACGCCAGCACCAAGGCATCCTGCGGTGTTTTGGCGACCGTGTCTTTTGCCCTCTTCGCCCACAATTCCGCGAGAGTACGATCCATCGCCTTCTGCATCCGCGCCAGCACCGCCATGCGCGATTCGCCACGCTGGAAATCATAGCTGTCGGGCAGCACCGTTCCCTCCAGCGGCACCGGGATCGTTCCGGTCAGCAACGGCTGCTTCATCAGCCGCTCGTACACCATGATCGAGGGCATGCCCTCGGGCACGGTCACCAGTCGGCGCAGCACGCCTTCCTCGCCCTGCAGGATACGCAGGATCGTGGCGCCGCTGGCATGGGCCGGCAGCATGAATTCGCCCGCCTTCACCGGCCCGCTGCTGCCCAGCAGCCTGGCCCGCGCGCGGAATGTGGCGGCAGAGGCCACCGCACCCTGCTTTTCAAGCGCGGTCGAAAGACCCGAAAGGCTGGAGCCCTCCGGCACCAGGAATGCGGTATCCTTCGCCAGCGGCCCCGGACCGTACCATCCGTAGAGGAAATGGGCGGCATAGCCCGCCAACAGCAGGGCCAGCGCGGCGAGGATCAGGCCGATGCGGCCAAAACGCTTCATCGCCCGTTTCCTCTTTTTCGCGCGCCGGGGTGCCTCGCGGCGGGTCAAACCGCCTTCATGACCAGACTGGCGTTGGTGCCGCCAAAGCCGAAGGAATTGTTCAGAACCGCCCGAACCTGACGCTTCCGGGCCACGTGCGGCACCAGATCGACGCCTTCGGTGCCCTCATCGGGGTTGTCGAGGTTCAGCGTCGGCGGCACGATCTGGTCGCGCAGCGCGAGGATGCAGA
>Ga0163162_10002430_pt1 | contig 17555 bp, 9 predicted proteins | sample S55metaG_FD_115310 | JGI IMG/M metagenome (GOLD analysis project Ga0163162, IMG submission 115310) | Switchgrass rhizosphere microbial communities from Kellogg Biological Station, Michigan, USA - S5-5 metaG | ecosystem: Host-associated > Plants > Roots > Rhizosphere > Soil | place: USA: Michigan...
CGATACTGGACCATCCGAACGCGCTGAGCGTCGCGAGGGCGAACTGGAGCCAAGGTCGCATCGGGGTCAGATCATGAGCGTTGCGCGCCCGCAGCGCCAGTCATTGCCAGCGCGCGCCGCCAGCAGAGAGTGACGGTCGTGATCCCCAGTGCCAGCGAGGCCACGTTGATGACCGCCTCGGTCACCATCGCTCCCGACGCGGGCAGCAACCGGTAGACACCACGTTCGACGTTGAACGTGATGTCGATCGCGGCGAGATAGATGAGCGCGCTCCCACGACGCGCACGTCGCCAGCGACAACGTAGTTTATCCAGTATGCGATCGTGACAGCGGCACCGAGCAGGAGCAGCGCGCTCAGGATTCGGTCGGAGCGTTTCATTCGTCGAATATCTGGCCTTCAACAGGAGTCAGCGATGAACCGAACGTCTGCAGGAAAGTGGCAGCGCGCCTTCGTCCTCGGTATCGCACTGGTCGGTGCCGCCGGCGTCGGCGCCACGATGGACCGGCTCGCGTTCGCGCAGCAGCCGGGCATCAAGCGCACCATTCTCCTGCGGACTGACGAGCCGGGGAGCCAGACTCACGAAGCGGTGATGGGTGTCGCCGAGATCGCGCCGGGAGCAATGGCGGGAAAGCACCGGCATCCCGGCATCGAGATTGGATATATCCTCGAGGGCTCGGTGACGCTGGAGCACGAGGGGGAGCCGGCAAAGCAGCTCAAGGCTGGCGACGCGTTCAAGAATGAGCCTGGTGTGCATAACGCGCGGAACACAGGCACGGTTCCCGTGAAGATCCTCGCCATTTATCTCGTCGAGAAAGGAAAGCCGATCGCCGAACCGGTCCCGTAGGTCACCGTCGCCACTCCTTCGGTAGGCCCATGCGCTCCAGCAGCCGCTGATAGCGGGGCTCCTGCCGCATCGGCCGGAGCGATGGGATCGCATTGAGAAACCAGATCGCATCGGGATCCTTGGCGTCGATCGCACGCTCGAACATCACGTACATCGAATCGCGCTGCCCGAGTGTCGCGAAAACCACTGCCGAAGATCCCGGATGCGTGCCGCGACGCGTCGATCTTCATGCTATCGGTCACGATGCGCGTCCAGGTACCGTCGGCTGCATCACTCGGTCACGATCGCGGCGCATCCGCTCCGCACATGCCGCCGATGATCTGCCACTTGCCGCCGACCTTGACCCACGTGTGCGTGAACTTCCGCCACAGCTCCGTTCGTCCGTCCACGCGGCCATCGGCGTACTTCCATATCATCGGCGTCTTGTAATAGACCACAACAACGCCGCCGACGTTCGACGCGCCTTCACGCGTGAGCGTGTAGTCGAACGTGATCTTCCCGTCTCTGATCTCGCGGACCCAGTCGCCGATTTCCGCCTTCGTCGCAGGGTGCTCGTTGTGGCACGGCCAGCCGCGGAAACCGTCGTTCCACAGCGTGCGGTACTTCTCCACGTCGCCGGCCTTCACATAACGCCAGTAGGTGTCTTCCATCGCCCACACCTCATCGACGTCGGACGCGCGTGATCGCGCAGTCGCCGCGGTAGCGAGCAAACCTCCGACGACTGTCACGACGAGCAGCGCAGACCGGTTCATGGTTCCTCCCTTGGTCGAGTTGCGAGAAGACGCCGCTACGGTTTCACCACGCGATACATCCACGCGTCGCCTCGGTACTCACGCCACATGATCGTCGCGCGCTCGAGATCATCGGACACGCTCACGATGTTCGAGACGTGGCCGAGCGGCCCGAGCGGCTTCTCCTGCGCCCGGCCCGCAAGCTGGTACATCGTCGCCGCGTCCGTGCTGCTCCAGACGGTGAACGCGATCGACCCGTCGGCGAGCCACCCGGCGAGCCCGTCCTCGGCGAAGTGTCGCGACCACTCGACTGGCGCGCCACCAGCCAGTGGCACCACGTCGAGGCGCAGGGTGTCGCTCGTCGCCGCATTCCACCCGAGGGTGAGCAGGCGCGAGTTGTCGGTCGAGACGTCGAGGTGGATCAATGACGCATAATAGTCCGACTTCCGGATCTCGCGACGCCTGCCGTTCTCCTCGATGACCACCCGATCCCGCGAGCCGGGGATCCATGCCCAGCCGTTAGGCAGGGCAACGGCATCGACGATCGCCGAGTCGCCGACCTGGACCGTCTGCGTGGAGGCGCCGTTGCGGATGTCGATTCGTGCGAGCTGCGCGCCCGCGCCGGTCATCGAGTAGATGGCGACCGTCACGGAGTCGACCCAGCGCGCGGATACCACGCGGCCCGTTGGGCTCACGGCGGTCTCGCTGCCACCGCCGAACGGTGCTACCGAGACGCGAACCTCGTCGCCGCCTTTGGGCGTCGGGACACTGCGCCGCATGAGCAGCCGCCCGCCGTCCGGCGACACGAGCGCGAGGACCCGGTTCGAGGCCTGCATGAGCGGTGGAGCGTTAGGCAGCGTGCCGTTCAGCACGTCGGTCAGGTTCGCCGCGATGACCGAAAACGAGTAGCTGCCGTCGTCGACGGTCATCTGCGTGCCGTCGGCGGTCACCGAGAGGTTCGTGAACCGTCCGCTGTAGATCGTGTCCTGATGGGTCGCGAACTTGCCGGTCGTCGAATCCAGCGCGACGCGCACGACCGCCTCGGCCGCCGTCGGACCCGCGCGCGTCATCCAGAGGGCGTCGCGCGACGCAACGCCGCCGCATGTGCACGAGTTGAGCAGCTTGTCAGTGATCTTGCCATTCCGCTCGAACACCTGCCAGAGTCCGTGCGGCGGTTGGATCACCATGGCGACAATGCGCGACGTTCCGGGCACCGACACGAGCGCTCCGATCTGGGTGCCGGGACCGGGCACGCGTACGCTGTCGCGCACGGTGCCGTCGAGTCCGGCGACCTTGACCGTGAATGCGCCGTTGGTCGGCACGAGCGATCCGATCAACAGCGAGTCACCGCCGGCATAGAACGTCGCCAAGCCGGAGGTGAGGTACCGCGGCGTACCACCTAACGCCGATACGAGGTAGGTGCCAAATCGGCCGGCGATGGTCCCGTTCACCATGAGGTTGCGACGGTCCGGGCTCCACTCGAGCGCGTACGCCGATGTCGCGCCCTCGAGCACGCGACGCGTGGTCGTGCTGCCCACGTCCTGGAGGTCGATCGCGTAGCGGCAATCGGCGCCGGTGCAGTCCTTCGTGAAGAACGCGAGCTGTTTGCCGTCCTGCGAAACCGTGGGCGCGGCGATCTTGCCGGAGAACGTCAGCTGGGTTCGGTCGCGGAGGGCCGCGGACGTGTCCTTCTCTCTGAACGCACCGTTCGCGACGAGGACCGCACCTGTCCCGGCGAGCGCGACCACGGCGGCCGCTACGCCGATCATCACCCGCCGCGACTTGGGCGCGGCCACCGGGACCGCGCCGGCGGCTGTCGCGCTCGATGCGCCGGATCTGGCGTCCGCGGGAGCCGCATCGAGGGCGCGCACAAAGTCGGCGACGCTCGAGAATCGGTCGGCCGGGACCTTCGAGAGCGCTTTCGCGATTGCCGTGTCCACGGGCTCGGGCACCATGGGTCGCACGGTTCTCACGTGCATCGCGGGCTCCGTGAGCAGCTTGGCGATGACCGCCTGGACCGTCTTGCCCGTGATCGGCGGCTCGCCGACCAACATTTCGAAGAGCACCGACGCCAGCGAATAGAGGTCGCTGCGCGCGTCCACGTTGCGGTCGCCGGTGGCCTGCTCGGGGCTCATGTAGTGCGGTGTACCTAACGACAGACCGGTCTCGGTCAGGCGGCTGCCGCCCGATTCCTGCACCGCGAGCGCGATCCCGAAGTCCGCCAGCATGGCCTCGCCTTCCTGGAGGAGGATGTTCTCCGGCTTGATGTCGCGATGCACGACACCCTTGCGATGTGCGTAGTCGAGCGCGCTGCCGACCTGTTTCGTGATGGCGAGCGCCTGCTCGAGGCTCAGCTGCTGCTCGCGATTCAGCAGGTCGCGCAGCGACTCGCCGCGCACGTACGGCAGCACGTAGTAGAGCAGCCCGCCCGCGCTCCCGGAATCGATGAGCGTCAGGATGTGCGGGTGGTCGAGCCTTGCCGTGATCTTCACCTCGGCCAGGAACCGCTCGTTGCCTAACACGGCACCGAGCTCGGGGCGAAGGACCTTGAGCGCGACCTCGCGACCGAGCTTGAGGTCGTGCGCGAGGTAGACAGTCGCCATGCCACCTGCGCCGAGCTGGCGCTCGATGCGGTACCGGTCGGTGAGAATCGCTTCGAGGTCGGGGGACGACGGCGTGCCGGACATTGGGAAGCCTGTGTGAGGGCCGGGTTGCTTTCAGACGGGGGGTGACGAGGGCGAGAACAGGTACAACCGCGATTAGGAACCCTGATTCGACGTTTCGATCATCGAGACACGCCTCGCCAAACAGCGAATACCACGACCAGCACGAGCGCGACGGCGAGCACCACGCCGATCATCAGCAACAATCGCTCGGTGTGCGGTCGCGGTCCGGTCGTTGGCGCACTGGTTGTCGGCGGATTCACCGACGGTGGACTCACCGCCGGAAGCGCTGCGGCCGAGACGGGCGTGGATTCGGACGATCCCAGCGCATCGCCGAATTGCGACACGAGACCGAAACGGTCTCCGGGATTTTTCGCCAGCGCGCGCTCGAGCGCCGCGGACACCGACGCGGGTACCGTTGGCCGGAGATTGGCAACGGGCCTCGGCGGCGTGACCATGTGCTGCTTGATGATCGACGGGGCCGTGGGGCCCGTGAAGGGCGGCTGTCCGGAAAGCATCTCGTACAGCACGCACCCTAACGAGTAGAGGTCGGTTCGGCCGTCGACTTCGCGCTCACCGGCAGCCTGCTCAGGGCTCATGTAGGCCGGTGTGCCAAGGCTGATGCCTGCGCCCGTCAGCGACTCGGTCCCGGCCTCGCGGACCGCCCTCGCGATGCCGAAGTCCGTCACGACCGCATGCCCGCTCTCGAGCAGGATGTTCTCCGGCTTGATGTCGCGGTGCACGATGCCGCGCGCATGGGCATAGCTCAACGCGCCAGCCACCTCGCGCGCGATGCGAATGGCGTCGTCGAGCGGCAGCTGCCCCTCGCGCTTGAGCCGCTCGCGCAGCGATTCGCCTTCGACGCACGGCATGACGTAGTAGAGGGCCCCACGCACCTCGCCCGAATCGTAGAGCGGCAGGATGTGGGGGTGGCGCAGGTTCGCGGTCGTCTCGATCTCTCGAAGAAATCGCTCGGCGCCTAACGAAGCGCTCAGTTCCGGCTTGACGATCTTGACGGCGACCTGCCGCTTATGCTTGACATCCCGGCCGAGGAAGACCGTGGCCATCCCACCACTGCCGAGCTCCCGCTCGATGGTGTAACGGGCCGCCAGGGACCGCACCGAGTTGATCACGTCGCTCATCGCGGCCTGCTCGCGTTCGTGGGCAGTCCCATCGGCTGAATCAACTCGCCAACCCGTGGGTCTTGTTGCAGTGCATCAAACCTGGGTACGCGCGCGATCCCCCGTCTGGTCATGCGCTGAACTCCGCCACACGCCGCGCTGACTTCGCGAGCACCCGGTCGAACTCCGGTGTCCCACGCAGCGGTTCGAGGAACGGGCAGTGGATGGCGAAGAACTCGTACGGATAGAAGCTCTTGTCCACCGCCATCTCGAACAGCTCCATACCTCGCGCCGTGTCGCCCGCCATCGCGAACGACTCGGCCAGGTGGAACAGGTGGTGGCCATCCAGCACCCGTATGTCTACCGGCGTGATCAAGGCCAGCGCGTCGTTCGGCCGCCCCTCGGCCGCCGCGACGAGTGCCCGCATCTGTGCCGTGTACGGCAGCTGCGGCGCGTGCTCGTTGAGCCAATCGGCCTGCCGTGCTGCATCCGCCGTGCGACCGACGAGCAAATAGTGATATGCGAGCGTCCAGCGGTGGATGAAGCTCTCCGGCTCCAGCTCGAGCGATCGCTCCTGCGACTCCAGCCCTTCCATTGGCCGCCCCACGAACCACGTCGTGACGCCGGCCAGCATTCCGGCGAGCGGCGAGTGCGGGTCGGTACCGACCACGCGCTGGCTCAGGCGGTACGCCTCGTCGGGCTGACCGGCGGCTATGAGCGAGATTCCGAGGAAGAAGTGCACGTCGGCATCGGTGGGGTCCAGCTCCATCGCCGCTTTGAGCGATCGGACGCCTTCGCGTAGAGTGCCGCGCTCGTAGCCGATGAAGCCGAGCAGCGCGTGACCGTACGCGCGGTCCGGCGCCAGCGAGATCAGCGCGCGCGCCTCCGCCTCGGCGTCGTCGAGAAGCCGTGCTCCGCCGGTCATACCGCTGCGTACGCGGATGATGAGCGACAGGGCGCGGAGTGCGCGAAGCGCGGGCACCTCGCCCTCGATCGCGATTGCCCGTTCGAGGAACGGCATGGCCCGATCCACGTTGTAGTGGCGGAGCTCCTGGCGGGCCTGGAGGAAGAGCTCGAACGCCCGGGGATCGGTGATGGGGCGGTCGCTCAGGCGTGTGTTCTCTTCGGGCGACAGGGTGACCTGAAGCGCGTCCACGATCGCGCGCGACACGCGCTCCTGCAAGTCGAACACGTCGTCCATCGTCCCGCTGTACTTCTCGGCCCAGAGCTGGGCGTCGGTTTGCGCATCGATGAGCTGCGCGGCTATTCGCAGCGCGTTGCCGGCGCGCCTGACGCTGCCGGTGAGCACGTAGCGAACACCGAGCTCGCGTCCGATCTCGCGGGCACTCTTGGTGCTCCCTTTGTGCTGCATCGACGACGTCCGCGAGATCACGCGCAGCGCACGGACGCGGGACAGGTCGGTGATGAGCTCCTCGGTCAGGCCGTCGCTGAAGAACTCGTTGTCGGCGTCGGCGCTCATGTTCGTGAACGGCAGGACGGCGATCGACTTCTCGGCGGGCACCCGGGTTCGGCCCGGCGTGGCGACGCGGGGGCTGGACGTTGTTGCCGTTCGGAGGTCCGAGACGACCTGCGCCCCGGTCGCGTAGCGGGCGCCGGGCTCCTTCTCCAACAGTCGCGCGACCAGGTCGCTGACGTCCGCGGGAACGTCGCCGCGAGTGTCGGCCACCGCGGGCGGCGAGTAGATGAACCGGCGGGCAATCGTCGCCTGGGCGGACGCGCCCGTGAACGCGGCCTCGCCCGTGAGCATCTCGTACAGCACGCACCCTAACGCGAAGAGGTCGCTACGGCCGTCGAGCTCGTCGCCCGTCGCCTGCTCGGGGCTCATGTACGCCGGCGTTCCGACTGTGACGCCAATCTGCGTGAACGTCGAGGTCTCACTCGCGGCGGCCACGATCGCTTTGCCGATGCCGAAGTCCGCCACGACCGCGTGCCCCTCGTGCAGCAGAATGTTCTCGGGCTTGATGTCGCGGTGGACGACGTCGTGGCGGTGCGCGTAGTCGAGCGCGTCCGCGACCTCGGCGGCGATGCGCACAGCGTCGTCGACGGGGAGGGTGTGGTCAACCGTCAGCCGGTCGCGCAGCGTATGGCCCTGCATCACGGGCATGACGAAATACAGGAATCCGTCGCATTCGCCGGAGTCGTAGAGCGGGAGGATGTGCGGGTGGTTGAGCTTCGCCGCCATCCGGATTTCCCGTACGAACCGCTGCCGACCTAACGACTCAGCCAGTTCGGGGCTGAGTACCTTGACGGCGACATCCCGCTCGTGCCTAACGTCGCGCGCGAGGTACACGGTTGCCATGCCACCCCGCCCGAGCTCGCGCTCGATCCGGTAGCGGTCGGCGAGGGTGGTCGTCAGGCGCTCGGAGGGCTCGATCATGGTACGGCCCTCGCCTTCAGTTCCTCGAACCAATTCAGGACAACGTGTATCTCTCGAGGCGACGCGTCGGGATTTCGGGCGGGGTACAGAAACCGCCTGCCGTCGGCCGATACCGCGAACCCGTAGTCGAGCGTTGCCAGATCCGGTCTGGCGAACAGCGGGCGCGGCACCGTCCAGTCGAATCCGGTCCGAGTCGACACCGACGTCGCCATCACCGTGTCGCTCTTCAGGAAGAACAGCTCCCCGCTTCGCGCCGACCACTGCGGGAGCCGGCCGCCCGTCGTCGAGATTTGTTGCTTCCCGCTGAGCGCCGGAAAGGAAATGGCGTACACTTCCTCGCGTCCGGTCTCTTCCGTCGTGTAGGCCAGCCACCGACCGTCGGGCGAGAACTGCGCGTTCGTTCTTCCCCTGCTCACCGTGTCCACGCGCTGGCTCTCCAAGTCCAGGACGCGCAAGCCGCCGTCGTCAATCGCCAGCGCCGATCCGTCGGGCGACCAGTCGAGGGGAATGGCCGATCGTCCTTTGCCGGCCGCGTAGGTCTGCTCGACCGCACCTTGGCCGTCCGCGGACCGCGTCACAATGCGGGTGTCGTTGGCCGCTACAATGAGCCGGTACGTCACACGCCGCCCGTCACGGGACCACGTCGGATTGTCCTCGGTCTTCGTATCGAACGTCAGGCGACGCTGCTCCCCCGTCGCCACATCGAACCGCGCGATATCCGCACTCGGCGACGCCACATAGGTCACGGCGTAGCGTTCGTCGGGTGACAGGCGGATGCCCTCTACGGTGACCGGTTCGCCGACATGACCGATGACCTTCCCCTGTCGGTCCACCCACGTCAGCTGATGCAGCCGCCAGCTCGATCCGCGGATGTACGCGAACGTACCGGCATCGGAGATGGCAAAGGAGCCGGCGCCACCCCAGTAGCCGGTCTGAACGCCTTCCGCGACCGTGAAGGCAGGTCCCGTTAGGCGCCGCCGTCGGAGGTCGAACGGGACCGCCTCCATCGTCCCGTCGGCTCGGATGTAGACCACGTGACCCGTCGGGACGTATCGGCCGTCGGTGCCGCCGCTCACGACGGTGGTTCGCTCCCCGCTCGTCAGGTCCTCGAGCACGATCCGCGCGTCGTGCCACATCATGCTCGGCCCCATGATCGTGTAGAGCACCGACCGGCCACCTTCGAGCAGCTGCGGCCACATGTGCGCGGCCACGGCGCCTCCCGAATCCAGCTTCGTGATGACGGTCCACGTTGTGTCGCCGGCTCGTCGGCGGGAGAGACCGGGCAGCGACCATCCCCCCGTGACAATATCCTCCCCGATTGGACGAGCGGACACGTTCGCGACCGGTCCGCCGGAGAGTGACACTATCCGCCAGTCACGCCCGAAGCGGCCGGAATTGCCGACCAGCATGGATTGTCCGTCCTTCAGGAACTGCGCGCAACACCCCATCGCGAAGGCGCCGAGCGGCTCGGGTCCGTCGCGCTCGAGCCGTCGCCGGTACAGGATGCCGTCCTGGAAGTAGGCGAGGGAGCGGCCATCGGGCGCGATCGACAACATCGGGACAATACCCGCGACGTCGAGGCCGCCCGGGACCGGAATCGTGAAGTGCGTGACGGGCGCCGGCGCATCTGCCCTGTTTGTGTGCAGTCCCCAGCCGATGGCGCCGCCTCCCACGAGGAGTCCAAGCGCCACGGCCCATCGCGCGGCAGGCGTGGTGAGCGCCGTCCCCCGCTGCGCCACGGCTGGCCGGGCTCGATGCATGGTGACATGGGGGTCTCTCAGCGCTTCCGCGAACTTCGCGGCGCTCTCGAATCGGTCCGCGGGGAGCTTTTCGAGGCCCTGCGCTACGGCGGCCGCGATGTGCGCCGGTACCGCCTTGCGCCGCCGGGTCAGCGGCTGCACCTCCTCGGTGACGATCTTCATGATGATCTGCTGGGCGGAGCCGCCGCTGTGCGGCGGCTCGCCGGCGAGCATCTCGTAGAGCACGCTGGCGAGCGAGTAGATGTCCGACCGCGCCGTGATCGTTTCCGCGGTGGCCTGCTCGGGGCTCATGTAGTGGGGTGTGCCTAACGATAGTCCGCTCTCGGTGATCCGTCCGTCGGCGGCGGCGCTCACCGCCAGCGCGATCCCGAAGTCCGCGACCACCGGGCGGCCCTCGTGCAGCAGGATGTTCTCGGGCTTGATGTCGCGATGCACCACCCCGCGGCGATGGGCATAGTCCAGCGCGTCCGCAACGTCGATCGCGATCTTGATCCCGTCATCTATGCCGAGTTGCGTCTCGCGGTCGAGCTTCGCCCTGAGGGTCTCGCCGTCGATGAACGGCATGACGTAATAGAGAAACCCATCGACGCTCCCGGAATCGAACAGCGGGAGGATGTGCGGATGCTGGAGTGAGGCCGTGGTCTTGATCTCGACCACGAAGCGCTCGGCACCCAACACGGCGGCCAGCTCGGGCTTCAGAACCTTGAGCGCGACCTCCCGGTCGTGCCTAACGTCGCGGGCGAGGTAGACAGTCGCCATGCCGCCTTGGCCGAGCTCACGCTCGATCTGGTAGCGGTCGGCAAGTGCGGTAACGAGACGAGGCATGATCATCGGGCGGCCGTCCGCTGACGCAACTCCGTCAGGAAATTCTCCACCAACACCAGCGAGACCGGCATCGCCCCTGTCGCCGTACCAACGCGCAGCATCAGGAAGCGCTGTCCGTCCGGCGTCACGTCGTAGGCCTGTCCCCAGGGGGAGAGGAAGTAGCCGCTGGCGGAGAACAATCGCTCCTTGGACGCGATCCCGAAACTCGGACTGGTCGTCACGTGGGCCGATTGCATCTGGTTCGCAGCATCGAGGTAGAAGAGCTCGTTGCCTTGTGCACTCCAATGCGGCGACGATCCACCGTCGGTGGAAACCTGCCATTTCGCCGACTGGGCATCGGGAAACGGCCTAACGAATACCTCGAAGCGGCCCGTCTCGTCCGACGCATACGCCAACCACTTGCCGTCGGGAGACAAGGACGGGCTGCGCTCGCGGAACGAGGTCGCCACCACCGACTTCGGAACGCTGTCCACGCCGCGCTTCATCGCGAGGATGTCGCAACAGACGTCGTCGGCCGAGCGCAGCACCAGCCACTGACCGTCCCGAGACTCGAACCCTTCACCCAACCCGCGCGGATCCGACGCGACCTTCTGGGCCGGAGCACTGCCGTCGGCGCGCTGGCGATAGAGCGCGAGCGAGCCGCTTCGGTTGGAGATGAAGAAGACATCCCGGCCATCGCGCGACCAGCTCGGCCGTAGGTTGTTGGTCCCCTCGTACGTGAGACGCGAGAGCGGCCCGCCGTTGAGCCGCTTGATCCAGATATCGGGCACGCTGGTGTTGGACTTGACGTTGATGAACTCGACCGCCACCTGCGATCCGTCCGGAGAGAGCGCCACGGAATACGCCAAACCGTCGGGCCACTGCGCGTCCATGGTCGTGGCCACGCCGGCGCGCGTGAGCCACGTGGGCTCGGCGATCGTGGACTGGTAGTCGGTCGTGTAGAGCAGCGATCCCGTCGAGGAAAGCGCGAGGTCGACGACGCCGAAAGCGCCGATGCCGATCCCTCGCCAGAGCGGCACGGGCGATCCGATCATCTCGAGCCGGTCGGGGTCGAAACGGGACGCCATGAGCGACCCATCCGCCGTGACGAAGAGCAGATACCCGGGAGGGGAGTAGCGTGCCACCAATGCCTGGACGAGCGACTTTGTCTTTCTGGTGCGGAGGTCGGTGACCATGATGCGGAAGTCACCGATGTTGTCGCCGATGTGCCTAACGCGAAACAGCATCCCGGCGCCTCCCGGTAGGATCTCGGGCCAGGCAGCCCCTACCTCTCGCTGCAGCGTGTCGAGCCGGTACACCACTTCCCGGCCCGTGCCATCCGGCCTGACGCGCGACAGCGTCGTGAGTCCGTCGAAGTAGATGAAGCCGTCTTCGCTCCACACCGCTCCACCGCCAGACACGGCATCCCCGCCAACCACTCGCGTCGAGCCGCCGCCGGCTGGAGCGACCAGTCGTAGCTCGAACGGGTTCACGGTGAGGTATCCAATGCGAGTTCCGTCCGGTGACAGGAACGGACTCGACGCCCCTTCGGTGCCCGGGATCGGCACGGGCTCGAGGGCGTCGAGCGACCGACGCCACAGCTGCGTTCCGCCGTTGCCGGGTCCCACGTAGAGGAACGATCGCCCATCGACCGCCCAGGCGAGTCGCGTCCCGCCCGGCGCGGTCAGCCCCTTTGACGGGGGAAGCGCGAGGCTGATACGGGAAACCGGTGCTGGCGCCGCCTGCTGACGGCCCTTCACGGCCATGGCGATCGAGGCGATCGTGACGACGCCGAGGCCGGCAATGATCGCTGCGGCGTAACGATGCCAGCCCTGCGGCGACGCGGTGCCGGCGGCAGTCGTCATCCCGGACGTCGTGAACGCCGGATTGCCTAACGCGTCGGCGAAGCCCTTCGCGGTTTCGAAGCGGTCGGCGGGCAGCTTCTCCAGCGCGACGGCCAGCGCCGCCGACACGTTCGGTGGTACGGCTTTCCGGTACCGCGTCACCGGTTCCACCGGCTCGGCGATGATCTTCATGATGATCTGCTGCGCCGACCCGCCGAGGTGCGGGGGCTGGCCGGCGAGCATCTCGTAGAGTACCGACGCCAGCGAGTAGATGTCGGACCGCGCCGACAGGTCCTTGTCCGCGGTGGCCTGCTCTGGCGACATGTAGTGCGGCGTGCCTAACGACAACCCGGTTTCGGTCATGCGCCCACCGGCGGCGGCACTCACGGCGAGCGCGATCCCGAAGTCCGCCACCACCGGCCGCCCGTCGTGCAGCAGAATGTTCTCGGGCTTGATGTCGCGATGGATGACGCCGTGCCGGTGTGCGTAGTCGAGCGCATCGGCCACGTCGCGTGTGATGCGCACGGCCTCGTCCACGCCGAGCTGCGTCTCCCGATCGAGCCGGGCGCGCAGCGTCTCGCCGTCGATGAACGGCATGACGTAGTACAGGAATCCATCCGCTTCTCCCGAGTCGAACAGTGGCAGGATGTGCGGATGCTGCAGCGCCGCCGTCGTCTTGATCTCGACCACGAACCGCTCGGCGCCCAGCACGGCGGCGAGCTCCGGCTTCAGAACCTTGACCGCCACCTTGCGATCGTGCTTGAGGTCCTGCGCGAGGTAGACGGTCGCCATGCCGCCCTGACCGAGCTCGCGCTCGATGCGGTAGCGATCCGCGAGCGCCGCAGCGAGTCGGTCCACGGTGGTCGTCATGCGCGCCTAACGGGTCGCCGCCGCGGTGCGGCGGAATTCGTCGAGCCAGTTCATGAGCACGATGATCCGCGCACCCGCCGTCCCCACCGCCTGGGTCAGCACCATGCGGCCCGATCGACGATCGACGTCCCATGCCTCGCCAAGCTGGGGAATCGTCGCGACGACCTCGCTCGAACCGACGGTGAACGGCGGGCCCGGGTTCACGTGCACCGCGTGGATCGTCGCGAGGTCGGTGCCCAGGTAGAAGATCGTCCGACCATCCCCGGACCAGCGCGCGTGCTGACCGCCCTTGGTCGAGATCCGCCACTGGCCGCCCGTGCCTGACGGGAAGGGACGCACGTAGATCTCCGACGTTCCATTCTCGTTCGCCGTGAACGATACGTAATGACCGTCGGGCGAGACGATCGGGTTGTTCACGCCCTCCTGGGACTCGAGGAACATCCGCGGCGTCGCATTCGGCGACCGTGGGTCGGTGATGGCGATGCTGCCGCCCGTGAAGCCCGCGCCGCGCAAGCCTCTGGGAATCGCATTCGACGCGAATACGAACACCGAATCCGCCGGCCACGACCAGCCGTGCTGATCGTTAGGCATGCGCACGATCCGGACGGGTTTCGTGCTCCGGTCCACCGGCTGCACGAAGATGTCCTCGGCGTCCGAGCCTTCGGCTTCCGCCGTGAATGCGAGACGCGTTCCGTCGGGCGACCACACCGGCGAGTGGCCACCTCCCTCCAGCGTGAACCGCGTCAACGTGCCGAGGCCCAGGTCGTAGATCGCGGTGTGTCGATTGGTGCCACGCGCTGCGCCGAACGTCAGCGCGAGCGAACGACCGTCGGGGGAAAACCGTGCATAGCTCGTGATCTTTGGAGCGATCGGCAGCGTGTCGATCTTCCCCCGTGGATCGCGCATGAGCAGGCGGTACTCCGGCTCGACGCCGGACCGGTACACGAGCGTTCCGTTTCGCGCGATCACGAACGGCGCGACATTCCCCGACATTTGGGCGTCGGGCACGACCGGGATCGGCGTGCCCGACACGGTGTGGCGCCTAACGTCGAAGCGCACGGCAAAGAGGCCGCCGTTCGGGTGGCCGTACACGATGTGCCCCGTCGGCACGTACTGTCCTTCGGTCGCCTCCTCGAGCACCGTGAACGCCGAGTCCGATGCGAGGTCGTAGTACGCGAGCTGCGACCCGCGCTGCGTGTCCACATACAGCACGCCGCGACCGTCTGGTGTGACCCGAGGAGAGCCGGCAAAGCGCGCGCCCTTGAGCAGGCGTGGCGGGCCGCCGGCAGGCGGAATGAGGTAGACGCGATTCCCGCTCTCGAAAACGATGCTGCCGTCCTCGCCCCAGCTCAACCGTCCGGCCAGGAGTGAATCGCCTGGAACCAACGCGAGCGCCGAGCCACCCGCGACCGCAATCTTCCGAAGGTGGCCGTTCGACTGGAATGCAATCCACTCCCCGTCGGGCGAGAACGACGGCGACTCGGCCTCCTGCGTCCCGGGGAACAGGCGATACTCGCGCTGGCCGGCGTCGCGAACCACGAGGCCTTCCGAGGTGGCGAACGCGAAGCGCGCGCCGTCAGGCGACACGGCGAATCGCCCGAGGTCAGGGTTCGCGGTCGGTACCTCGAGCATGAGCGCCACGAGTCGTCGCGGCTCGGCAGCCCGGCCTTGTCGCCACGACCAGATGCCGGCGGCGATGCCTAACAGCGCGAGCGCCGCCCCGCCAACCAGCGCGGCTCGGCCCAATCCCGACGTGTCGCGCCTCGAGTCTGTTGCCGGTGCCGGAATGGCTGGCGCGGCCCAGGTGAACGTCGGGTTCTGCAGCGCACTGGCGAGCTCGCGAGCACTCGACGGTCGATCGGCCGGCAGCTTCGAGAGCGCCTGGGCGATCGCGGCGTCGACGTGGGGCGGGACCGAGTCACGGAGCCGCGCGAGCGGCGACGGTTTCTCCGTGATCACCTTCGCGACGATGGCCTGCGCCGTGGGACCTGTAAATGGCGGCTCGCCAGCGAGCATCTCGTACGTCACCGCGCCTAACGCGTAGATGTCGGCACGGGCGTCGACGTGCTTGTCGCCCATGGCCTGTTCGGGCGCCATGTACTGCGGGGTGCCGAGCGAGAGGCCGGTCTGCGTCATGCGCTGGCCACCCGCCTGCTGCACGGCCAGCGCGATGCCGAAGTCGGCAACGAGGGCGTGTCCGCCCTGCAGGAGAATGTTCTCCGGCTTGATGTCGCGGTGGACGACGCCGCGCTCGTGAGCGTACTGCAGTGCGTCGGCCACTTCACGAGCGATCGCGAGCGCGTCCGCGACGGGCAGCTGCTTCTCCCGTTCGAGCCGGCTTCGGAGCGGTTCACCGTCAACGAACGGCATCACATAGAACAATAGGCCATCGGCCGAGCCCGAGTCGAACAGCGGCAGGATGTGCGGATGCTGGAGGCTCGCGGTGAGCTCGATCTCCTTGAGAAACCGCTCCGGGCCGAGCACGGCGGAGAGCTCGGGGTGCAGGACCTTGAGCGCCACCTTGCGCCGGTGCCTGACGTCCTCGGCGAGGTAGACCGTCGCCATGCCGCCCTGACCCAATTCCCGGTCGATCCGGTATCGGTCAGCGAGCGCGGCGACAAAACGGTCGGCGGTCGAGCTCATGGTGCCACCTCGTCGACCGCGCGTTTCATTCGCTCGACCCAGTTCGGAATCACGCGCAGGTACCGCACCGGTACATCCGGCGCGCCCTGCAGGTAGACCACACGTCCATCAGTCGTGGGCATGGACGACGGTCCGGCGGTTCCCACCATGCCCGGTGCGTCGATCCAATGCCGGCGCTCGACGATCGGATTCGCGGCGTTGGGGTCCAGCCTAACGCGCTCGAACCCCATCGATGGATCGTACGCGGTGTAGAACAGCTCCGTCGGCGAGAGCCAGTGCGGCTCTTCGCGATTGCCGGACGCGACCTCCCAGCGTTTACCCGTCCGCGGAAACGGCTCGAGCCAGATTCGCGTGAGATCCCAGTTGTTGTAGGCGATCCACCGCCCGTCGGGCGAGACGCGCACGAACGCCGCGTCGCCGAACAGCGAGTCGATCGTTGCCGGGCGGCGATCGAGATGCTGGACCTCGGCCCGCCGGCGCTTCCACGAGACGCCCACGAGGCGGTCGTCAGGGAGCCAGTTGTAGACTTCCCATTCGCCCCCGACGAACGCCGGTGCCGGAGGACTGGCGTCATCGGGATCGCCGACGAACACCGTATCACGCGTCGCGAACGCGATTCGTCCGCCGCTCGGACTCCAGGCGGGCGCCGTCATGAACGGACGTCGCACCCACAAGACCGACTTCCCGCTGACGAGATCGTAGATGCGGAGCTCCTGTCCTTCGCGGCCGTCGACGACCGCCGCGAGGCGCCGACCACCCGGCTCCATCGTGAACGTGATATAGGCCTCGGGCGGAACAGGGAGCGTGTCCATCCCACGGTCCGATGCCCTGACGAGCGAGCCCACCGCGTGCACACGGCCCTCGGCGTAAACCAGCGTGCCTGACGCGGACAGGGCATATGTGCCGGCCTGGTAGTACGCCGATTGGCCGATCCCCGATAGCATGCGCACCGGCCGTCCGATACGGCCCGTCGCGGCGTCGAACGACGCGGCCATGAGGTCGCCCTGCAGCATGTACGTCACATAGCGACTGTCGACGATCCGAAAGTCGGTGCCGAAGACGAGCGATGAGTCATTCCCAGCGCGCCGAAGCGTCTGCCCGTGTTCGCCGATGTCGCCGGCGCCGGGCTTGGTGACATCGTCCGATGGGTCGACTCGATAGGCGGCGTTCTGCGCTCCGCCTCCGCACAGGAATGCAGTCGTACGGGGTATCGACGACGGGAGCACACAGTAGGTGATCGCGGAGGTTGTCGACGCACCGCTCGACGGGTCGAGCCATCGAGCACGCGTGCCGTCGCCTTCCGACACCAGGATGCGTCCGTCGGCGAGCCACTGCAGCGTCGCGCCCGAGTTGCCCCGGCCGAGCGTTGTGGCGTTGCCGCCCGATACAGGGACGACGTCTACGGTCCATTCGCGGCCGCGGACACGCAAGAAGGCGAGTCGGTTCCCGTCCGGCGAGACGGCCGGCTGCGTTCCGTCGGTCGTGGCCTCGATGAGTCGTGTCGTCGCGTCGCGGAGGCTTCTGTACCAGAGCTCCGCGTGGCCGTTGCGCGTGGTCTGGTAGACGGCGAAGTCTCCACCGGGCGAGACGGCAAGGCCGACGGGCGCTTGAGCGAATCCCACCACGAGGAGCCCGCGGAAGGCGGCGCTGTCCGGGAGGCCCACGTCGTACTCCGTGGGGCCCGCGGCGCCCGTCTGCCGGATGAGCGTCCAGCCTAACGCGGCGAGCGTGACGACGGCGACGCCGGCGGCGCCGAGCCCGATGGCGCGCCACGGTCTTGTCGCCGCACCGGCGTGAACGGCAGTCGTCGACCGCCTGCGCGGCGCGTCGCTGGCCAACGCTGCCGCGAGCTCCGCCGCGCTCGCGAAGCGATCCG
>Ga0163162_10002431_pt1 | contig 17550 bp, 15 predicted proteins | sample S55metaG_FD_115310 | JGI IMG/M metagenome (GOLD analysis project Ga0163162, IMG submission 115310) | Switchgrass rhizosphere microbial communities from Kellogg Biological Station, Michigan, USA - S5-5 metaG | ecosystem: Host-associated > Plants > Roots > Rhizosphere > Soil | place: USA...
ACACCGCCACGTCGCTGTTTTTCTTGTGGCACAGGGCGATGAAGCCGAGGTCGTTGAGCTCTTTTTCCCGGCGGTCGGTGATCGCCACTTCGGTCGGGCATTTCAGCGACAGGTCGCCGGAGCTGGTGCGGAAGGTGTGCGCCGGCAAACCTTCGACCGCGCCGCCGCCTTCAGCGCCACGAATCGCCGCGCACCAGCCGTACTTGGCGAACGCTTCGGTGATGCGTTGCGACAGCGCCCACGCGGCGTTGCCCCACAGGTATTTGCTGTGGTCGGTGCCGTTGACGTCTTCGACGTAGTTGATGCCTTCCACCGGCGACGTGTCAGGGCCGTAGGGCAGACGCAGGAGGAAGGGCGGCAGCACCAGCGAGACGTAGCGCGAATCCTCACTCTCGCGGAATGAGCGCCACTTGATCAGTTCCTGGCTCTCGAAGACCTTGGACAAATCACGCGGCACCGCCAGTTCAGTGAAGCTGTTCATGTCGAACAGGCGCGGGCTGGCAGCGGCAATGAACGGCGCGTGAGCCGCGGCGGCGACGGTCGACAGTTTTTCCAGCAGGCCGATGTCCTGCGGGTGCCGGCCAAAGGTGTAGTCACCGACCAACAGGCTGAACGGGTGGCCACCGAAGGTGCCGTATTCTTCTTCGTAGATCTTTTTGAACAGCGCGCTCTGGTCGAACTCGACGGCTTTTTCCAGGTCGTTCTGCAACTCCTTCTGCGTGACGTTGAGCAGGCGCAATTTCAGTCGGGTGCTGGTTTCGGTGTTCTGCACCAGCAGGTGCAGACCACGCCACGAGGCTTCGAGTTTTTGCAGATCGGGGTGGTGCAGTACCTCATTGAGTTGGGCGCTGATCAGCTCGTCGATCTGGCTGATACGGTCGTTGATCATCGCCACGGTGTCCTTGTCGATGGCCATGCCTTCGTCGAGCACCTGGGTAGCGAATTCCGCGAGCATGTCGCGGGCGTAATCCTGCTGACTGTCATCGTGGGCCATGCGGCCGTCGAGAATGATCTGGTCAAGCAGGGAAAGTGTCTCGGTCGTACTGTCGCTGGCTTGTTTCTGCGCTGAAGCGGGCATGGCGAATTCTCCCCTCGATTAAGTGGACGATCAGGCTTGCGGTTCGGCCGGCGCCTCGGCATCAGCGGCCGGGGTAGCGTTGTCCGGGCGGGCCGATTTGATTTCCTGCAGGCCTTCGGTGTTGGCGATGACGTCGCGCAACAGCTTGTCCAGGTCATCGTTGCCGTCGAGTTTGGTCAGCAGATCGCGCAGACGCTGGCGGGCCTCGAACAGGCGCCGCAGCGGTGTGACTTGTTCCACCACCTTGACCGGGTCGAAGTCGTCGATGTGTTTGAAATTGAGTTCGATGTTGAGCTTGCTGTCGTCGCCGCTGAGGGTGTTGTTGACCTGCAACGTGGCGCGCGGGCCGATCGAGGCGAGCACTTCATTGAAGTTGTCGCGGTCGATTTCGGTAAAACGCCGCTCAGTCAGTTTTGCCAATGGTTCGAGCGGCTTGCCCGACAGATCGGCAAGAATTCCGACCACCAGTGGCAGTTCCTTTTTCTCGATGGCGTTGCCGATTTCGACGTCGTAGGTGATTTGCACTCGGGGCGGGCGCACCCGGTCGAGCTTGTGCTGAGTACTTTCTGCCATGACGGCGGACTCCGATGCGATGAGCGGGCGCAATGCATCGGGGAGGCCCGTTCATCGCTTTCCCTTGCTGGACCGTAGGTTAGAAAGGGAGGCAGATGACCTGTCGTTCCTTTGACAAACCTTCTTGATTCGGCTGTAGGAACCGAACTACCCAAGACGCTAGAACAGGTCTATAAAAAAGCAAGCAAAAACATTTTTGGACAGGTTCGCGAAAAGGAAAATTCATTTTGCGTAGACGACTTTTTCTAACACTGCTGTTTGCGTCCCTGGCCGGTTGCTCCCTCTTCGGGCCGAAGGTGGACCTCGACAGCCTGACCCTCGACGTCGCTCCGAAAGCCAACGACGACACGCCGATTGCCGTGGATTTCATTGCAGTCGCCGACCCGGATCTGCTCAAGCAATTATCGGGCATCAGTGCCAGTCAGTGGTTCGCCGGGCGCGAACAGTACCAACGCGACTATCGTCAGTTGATGAGCGTGTGGGGACTGGAGCTGGTGCCGGGGCAATTCATCGACCGCCAACCCTTCCCGTTGGGGGGCAAGAAGGCTGCTGGACTTTTAGTCTTCGCCAGCTATAACACACCCGGAGCACACCGCTTGCGGCTCGACGATCAGAGTGAGGCGTGGCTGAAATTCGACAGCCGCGAGATGAGCCTGGTCAACGCCACCGAACACTGAAACACCACCGCTGCCGCCGGATCGCGGCTTGTCGAAGGGAGTCGTATGAGTCTGCTACCTGACGCGGTTTGTTGGCACGAAGGCATGCAATTGCTGCCGCAGCATTTTCAGTTGCAAGGGCTGCGAGCCGAAGCGCGCGGCGCGCATCTGGCGCAAGCGTGCAACCCGTGGTTCTGGGGCGTCAGCCACATGGAATTCGATCCTTCGGCGCTGAGCGCTGGCGTGGTGCGCATCTTGTCGCTGCAAGGGACGATGCCCGACGGCCTGCCGGTAGATTTACAGGCCGGGATCGGGCCGGCGCTGGAACTGGATGTCGGCGCGGCGATCGATGCCACCGACGACGCCACCGTTACCGTTTACCTGGCGATCAGCCCGATGTGGCGTGCCGGTCAGTTGCTGCCGCTCAAGGGGCGCTTGCAGTCGGTGGTGGGCGACGCGCTGCCGGATCTCACCAGCGGTGAATTTCCTGAATCGATCACCGTGTGGCGCCCTAATCCACGCCTGTGCACGCAATTGAACAAGGCCGATTCGATCTGCCTGCCGCTGCTGAAAATCCGCAAGGAGGGTGGCGGTTTTCTGCCGCTGTCTTACACGGCGCCGACGCCGATCCTGTTGCCGGAGTCGGCGCTCGGTCGACGCATCGCCGGTCTCTGCGCGCGGTCGCGGGAGAAGTGTCTGTTTCTCGGTGGCCGTTTGCGTCAGGCGCAGCAGGCCGGCAATCAGGACGATGCGCTGGAAATCCGCCGCCAGTTGACGGCGTTGTGGGCGCGTCTGCCGGAAGTCGAAGGCGCACTGAACAGCCGCATCGCCCATCCGCAAACCCTTTATGTGCATCTGCTCGGACTGGCGGGCGCGTGGTCGGCGCTCGATCCGCTGGCCGGCGTGCCGGCGTTTGCAGCGCTGGATTTTGTCGAATTGCAGCGCGGTTATGACGCCGTGCTGCAATGGCTGGAGATCACCCTCGAACTGATCCGCGCCGGCTATCGCAGCCTGCCGTTCGAGCGCGGTGAGCAGAGCTTTTCCATTCAACTGCCGGACGAGCAGCCGAGTCAGCGTCTGGTGATCGGTCTGCGCATGCCCAACGGCGCCAGCGAACAAGCGGCAATTGACTGGTTGCGTGGCGCAATCATTGCCTCGGCACCGCACATTGCGCTGCTCAGCAGTCAGCGCATGAGCGGTTTGTCGCACCAGGTCATGAGCCGCAGCGAACAGGTGGCCTACAGCGTTGGCGAGGACACGCGGCTGTTTGTGATCACTGCCGAAGGTACGTGGTTCGACGCGCAACTGCCGCTGGTCATCGCCGCGCCGGCGACGAAACTGACCAGCAGCCCGTGGCAAGTGGTGCTGTTTATCGCCCAGAACAATGAAAGTGCCTGACCACACAAGGAACGCCGTATGTCGCAAGGAAGTGCCGCAAGCCTTGGGTTGCAGGACGCACCGTTGAGCAGCGCGTTCCGCCAGACGTGGCAACAATGGCAACAGGACTGGGTGCAATTGCCCAAGGACAGCGAGGACGAAGCGGCGCTGGTGGAGACCGTGGTCGAACTCTCGACACAGGCTTCGCAGCGATTGTGGCGCACCGCTTATGCGCGGGTCGGCGATTCGGCGACCGAACAGGTCAAGGCACTGGTTTACGCGTTCGTCGCGCTGGTCGACGAAACCCTGCTGTTCACACCATGGCCCGGGCAGTCGGCGTGGCAGGACAAACCTCTGGAGTCGCGTCTGTATGCCAGTCGTCAGGCCGGCGAGCACGTGCCTGCGGCGATTCAAACCTTGCTCGATGAGCAACAACCGACCAGCCGCGATCTGGCCAACGTGTATCTGCAGTGCCTGATCCTTGGTTTCCATGGGCGTTTGCGCGGTGAACACAGTCAGGCGCAATTGGAGAAGTGGCGGCTGGCGCTGTACACCTTTGCCTGGCAGGACGAGGCCAGTTATGCCGATGTCAGTCAGCGCCTGGTGCAGCCGTCGCTGACCACGCCATTGCAACTGCCGGTGCGCACGGCGCTGCCGGATGGCTTTCGCCTGGCGCTGGGGATTCTGGCGATGCTGCTGTTGCTGACCGGGCTTGGTCAGCTCCTCTGGCGTGACATTCGTTCGGAGCTGGAACCGGTGCTGCAGATCATCGACTCGGTGGTGCCTGCGGCGCAAGACTCATGAGCACCCTGACGATGGTTGCGTGGGTTGTCGCGCTGCTGCTGGTCGTGGTGATCATCGCCGTGGCCGTGTGGTGGTTGCGCACCCAGAGTGGCGCAGCGATCCGCAGTTTTTACGCCGCCGTGCGGCAAATGGAGCAGGAGCAGGGCAGTCATGACCGCTATCAGATGCCATGGCTGCTGATGCTTGGTGACGAAGCCCAAGGCACGCAACTGGTCAGTGAATGGCGCCTGCAACCCACCGACAAACCGGCGTGGTTCGGTCGCTGGTGGTCAGATCCCGAAGGCGCCGTGCTGGTGGTGCCGCAGGCGCTGTTTCTGCCCGACGACGGTATGCATTTGCAACGTGGCGGCTGGTGGCGATTACTCGGTTTGATCCTGCGGATGCGCAGCAAGCGGCCGCTGGACGGGGTGGTCTGGCTGGTGCCGGTCAGTCGTCTGAACAATCTGGAACAGGCCGCCAGTCTCGGTCTGGCCGCGCGCCGGCGCTTCATCGACCTGTTGCAACGGTTTGGCCTGAGTGTACCGGTGTACGTGATCATCACCGGACTCGAAGAACTGCCGGGATTCCAGGAACTGATCAGCGCGCTGCCCGACGAGGCCCGCGAACGTACCCTGGGCTGGTCGTCACCTTATTCCCGCGATGCGGTTTGGCAAGGGCAGTGGAGCGATCAGGCACTCGATCGCATCCATCGCGCGGTAGCGGAAGCCATGATTGAAATCGGCACGTTGTCCGGCCAGTTGAGCGCCGATCTGTACGCCTTGCCGGAGCGTCTGGAAACGTTGCGGCGCGGTTTGCAGAGTGTTCTGGAACCGGTGTTTCAAGGCAACGCTCAGGGTGAAGCACCGTGTTTTCGCGGTGTCTATTTCAGCGCCAGTCAGGCCTCGGAGGATGCCAAAGATGGATTTTCTGCTGACGACAGCGGCTTGCAGCAAAGCGTATTCGTGCGCCAGTTGTGGCGCCAGCGCCTGGTCGGCGAGCGAGGCTTGGCGCAAGGCGTGCCGCGTCTGTTGCGTTTGCGTCAGCGTTGGCAGCGATTGACGGCCGGTGTGGCGCTGGTGGTCGGGGTGATATGGGCCGTAGCAATGCTGTGGGTCTGGCAGGTGTCGGTCAAGGACGCCCACGAACTGGCGCGGCAGATGCAAGGTGCGCAAAAAGGCTACGTGGCAATCAGCGACGAGGCGCAGCGGGTCGACTCGACCCGACGCAATGTGCAGACCTTCTGGCGCGTGCTGGAGCGTGCGCCGCACTGGAACTACGTTTCTCTGGTGTTTCCGACATCGTGGTTTTCCTCGCTCGACAATCAACTCGAACAGCAAGTGTTGCAGTCTACCCAGCGCCACATCATGGTGCCGCTGCATGACCTGTTGAGCGCGCAACTGGCGCAGATCAAGGCGATCCGCAGCACCGACCGACGCAGCAGTGTCGAAAGCGACGACCCGGCGCAGTGGCAGAACTATCTGAAGGCTAACGATCTGGTGGATCGGGCACTGCGATTGGAGCAGCAGAATCAGCTGTTCAATCAGGTGCAAAACAATCAGCGCGCGCCACTGGACGACCTGGTGCAACTGAGCAACAACGCGCTGTCACTGAACCTCAACACCGGCACCTTGCCCTACGCGAATTTCTACAATCGGCTGCTGGTGGCCGGCGAAGACGGCAGCTTGCAGGCGCTCGACCTGAGCGTCGACCGGCCACTGATCGTCAGCAACTTTTCCGGATTGATGCAGCGCTGGCTGGATCAGTATTTTCTCGCCGACAACTTTGTCAGCAAGGCTGGTTACCTCAAGTTGCACCTCGATCAACTGGAGGCCGGCAGTGCTAACAGCCTGCGCGAACTCGAAGAGCTGACCGCGCTGGTCGACGATCTGCAAGCGGCAATCGCCCTGACCAATGCAACGTGGAGCCGTGGCAAAGGCCAGGAATTGGTGCCGGGTTATGGTGACTTCCGCGCCAAAGTGGGCAAGAGCACATTGTTGGGCGCGCAAGTCCAACAAGACCTCGACACGCAAGCGTCACGCTTGCAGCAGAGTTTCCGCGATCAATGGATCGCACAGGTCGGCTCGCGGGACAATTTGCTGGTACAGCAAGTCAGCGGGCAATTGGCATTGCAAGAGCAAGTGGTGAAACTCGATAACGCGATACAGGCGCTGTTCAAGCGTGACTTCGTCTCCGTCGCCCTGCGTGCCAGCGAAGACAGCGTCAATATGCAAGGCCAGACCGTGGACGGCGATGACCTCAATGAATCGCTGAAGTATTTCGCCGATTACAACAGCTACATCGCCGAAGAACTGCCACGCATTCCACCGGACTATCGCGTCGCGGTGCTCAAAGCCGCCGAGCGTGCCGCTGCCCAGGCGATGTGGTTGAGCCTCAAGGATCACAACGATCAGGCGCATCCTTACGCTGTGTTCAATGTGCAGGCCGAGCAAGCCATGGCCCTGCAAAAGGCTTTCGTCGAGGTGCATCGTCCGGATCTCTCCACCCGCCTGCAAGCGGCGCTCAACCGCCGCGCCATGGCGCAGCTTATTGGTGGTCTGGATGAAATCACCGCGCAACCGCTGTTCGGCGGAAGGGCCGAAATCAGCCAGTGGGACGGTTCGAAAAATCTCGGTCTGGAACTGTTCGGCGCCAGCGACGTGCAGGATCTGAAACTGAGCCTCAAGCAGCAGTTCAACACCATGCTCGGCATCACTGAGCGGCGCACGTCTTCGTTGCAGTGGTTGACGACGCAGCAAGCCAATCTCTCGGCCCTGGATTACGAACGCGTGACGCAGTTCAGTGCGCTCAACGACGAACTGCGCAAATACAAAGAGGCCAACCCGGCCAGTTCGCCGGCACAGATCGAGCAACTGGTCAGCCGCGATTTCGTCGAGATGGACGTCAATTCCTGCCTGCAAATGTTGCAGACCGCCAACATCGCCGGCGGACGCGGCACGTTGGCGATGCGCGCGGTGGAGCTGCAACAGGAAGCCATGCAGCGTTGCCAGATGCTGCAAGTGCAACAGGCCGCTGCGGCATGGAATGAGCTGGCCAACTACTTCAATCAATATCTGGCGGATCGCTTTCCGTTCGCCAACGGCGTGCAGATGCAGGACGCCGATCCGGCGCGGGTTGAATATTTTCTGCAACTGATCGACAAAAAACTGCCGGTCGCGCAGGCCGGTCTTGCCACCAACCAGACCCCGGAACGCCTGGCCGCGGCGGATTTTCTCAACCGCTTGAAGCAGGCCAGCACTTGGTTGACGCCGCTGTTCGTGCGCGACAAGAGCGGCATCCTTGGCGTCGAGCTGGACGTGCGCTGGCGCACCGATCGCGATGATGAGCTGGGCGCCGATCAGGTGATTGCCTGGGGCTTGCTCGCCGGCAATCAGCAAATCAACTATCCGGCAGCCGAGCAGCCGAATCTGCGCTGGATGGTCGGCCAGCCTGTCCGCCTGACCCTGCGCTGGGCGCGAAACGGCAAGGAGCGTCCGGTCAACGACCCGCTGCAACCGAATCTGGTGGTGCGTGATCTGGAGGCCGGTTGGGAGTACGGCGGGCCATGGTCGCTGCTGCGGATGATGCGTGCGCACTTTTCGGTGCAGCGTCAGCCAAACGTGGATTACACCGATTTCCCGCTGACGTTGCGTTTACCTGTAACCGGGGCGCCGGACAGCGTCACCAGCGACTTCACGCGAATGTTCGTGCGCTTGTCGCTGATGAGCCAAGGCTCGAAACTGCCGCTGTCGATCGCGCCGTTGCCCACCCGTGCGCCGCGTTCGCCGTTTCAGGTGACCGGCAGCACCGCCGCCCTCGAATCGCAGAAGGAGGACCTGTGAACCTGCCATCGACCGCTGTGCCGGACCTGATTGATCAACTGCTCGCGCCGATCAGCGCGGATGCGCCCTGCGGCGTCGATTTGCGTTATGAGCGTGAGTTCGATCAGTTGCGCGAGTTGCGTCGCGAGGACGATGCCAGCCTGCCGACCGGCGTCTGGCAGTCGACACTGAAGCGGGCGAACTGGCCGGAAGTCGAGCAGCTCTCCACTGCGTTATTGCTCGAGCGCAGCAAGGACTTGATGCTCAGCGCGTGGCTTGGCGAAGCCTGGCTGCACCTGCAAGCGCTGGACGGTTTGCCCGGCAGCCTGGCGCTGATCGCCGGTTTGTGTGAGCGTTTCCCCGAGCACTTGCACCCACAAGCCGAGGAGGGCGATCAGTCGTGGCGCGTGATTCCGCTGGAATGGCTGGTGCGTCGCTACAGTGAAGTCTTGCTCACTCGCGTGCCGCTGTTCGGCACTCGCAACAGTGATTTCGAGGTTTATACGCTTGAAGTCTGGCGGCGTTTAAAGATTCAGCAGGTGCAGGCCAACGACAGCAAGAATGCCAAGAACTCGGCGGAAACCGCGCGCAACGAACAGAAAAAACTCAGCGATCAGATCCGCGCCACGCCGCTGGCGTTCTGGCTGCGCACCCAGGGCAATCTGCTGCTGAGCCTGCAACATCTGCAGCGGCTCGACAGCTGGAGCAATACTTATCTGGGTGATCAGGGCCCGGGATTGCGTCCCTTGCAGGACATTATTCAAGCGCTGCTGACGTTGGTTCAGGAGTTTATCGCCATGCACCCACAACAACCGACGTCGCTGGCACCGGTGGTCGAAGCCCCCGTCGCCTTGCCGCAACCAGAAGAGCCTGCGCCGGTTGCCCAGGTATTTCGCGAACCGGCCAGTCGCGAAGAGGCGTATCGGCAATTGCTGCTGATCGCCGAATACCTGGCCCGCACCGAACCTCACAGCCCCGTGCCCTATCTGATCCGGCGCGGCGTCGAGTGGGGCAACAAGCCGCTGAGCGAGTTGCTCGGTGAGTTGATCAGCGCCGACGCGGAATCACGGCGCCTGTGGACGTTGCTCGGCGTGCTTTAGTGCACGCGTTGATTGTTGAGTTTTGGCGGCAGCGCGATAGGCGTCAGCACCGGCGCGCCGGAGAAGAACGCCACGAGGTTTTTGCCTACCAATTCGACCGTACCTTGCGTCGCTTCCGGGGACAGGCCGGCGACGTGTGGCGTCAGCAGCACGTTGCTCAGGGTTTTCAGCGCATCCGGCACTTGCGGCTCGTGGTCGAACACATCGAGTGCGGCGCCGGCAATCCGGCGTTGTTCAAGGGCCGTGATCAGATCCGCCGTAGCGATGACGCTGGCGCGGGCAATGTTGACGATGAAGCCTTTTGGCCCGAGCGCGTCGAGCACCGGACGGGTGACCAGATGCTGTGTGCCGATGCCACCGGGCGTGGCGACAATCAGAAAGTCTGAAGCCCGCGCCAGTTCGGTCGGCGTTGAGCAGAACGCGTAGGGCACATCGCTGCGCACCTGGCGGCTGTGGTAGCTGATTTCCATGTCGAAGCCGAGGTTCGCGCGTTTGGCGATCGCCAACCCGACGGCGCCCAACCCGAGGATCCCCATGCGTTTGCCGGCCAGCGACGGGCGCATGATCTTCGGCCATTCACCCCGGCGTACTGCGGCATCACAACGCGGGATATCCCGGACCAGTGCCAACAACATTGCCATCGCATGGTCAGCCACCGACGAGGCGTTGACCCCGGCGCCGTTGGTGACGGTAATGCCACGGTTGCTGGCGGCTTGCAGGTCGACCTGTTCGTAGCCGGCGCCGATGACGGTAATGATCTTCAACGCGGGCAGGGCGGCGATCTCTTCGGCCGTCAGGCCCAGTGGGCCACGGGTCAGCACCGCATCGATGCGGCTGCCTTGGGAGGCAATGGCGTGCGCACGTTCGGCGGGCGTGGGGGCGAGAATCAGGTGAAAGCCCTGATGTTCGAGGATCGGCAAATAGTCATTGATGGTTTCAACCAGTACCAGAACGGTTGCGGGCATTGCGCGGCTCCTGTGAACGTCTGCGGGTTGGTCGCGAAAGTCGTTTCAGAGTGCTGAATCCGCAGTGACTTGGCAATCGTTGTCATTCGCGCAGTGGTGCTTTGATTCTGGACGGCTTCGGGCAAGAAGCAAGGGGTGGCAGCACACCGGTGACCCGCTGTGCTGTCGGCATCATTGGGCCGCTTGGGCTTTGGCTTGTTCAGCCAGGGCAATCGGCTTGAAATCGTAGGTCGGATAGAACTCGGTGCGGTAACTGCCCCATGCGGTGTTTTCCAGCGCAAGGTTCACTTCTGCCAGTCTGGAGGCGGGAAAGCGCACGGTCACCACTTGGCCAATGCCCATCATGATATTCCAGCTCACCACTTCGACCCCGGCCGGGGGAAACGTTTTATAGAAACCCTGTTGCGCGAGCTGGGCCTTGAGTTCACTTAACGGTCGGGTTTGATCATGTTTCAGAAATACGGTCAGCGTCATCGCGTTGTCGGCAGTGGTGACGGCATTGTTTGCGGGTTGTGCAGCGGCTTGCGCGCTGACCCCGGCGCAATACACGGAAGAAATCAGTAGCGTCGACATCAGCAGGCTTTTAAGTGACGTTTGCATATTTAATTCCTGGTTTTATTGTTTGATGGCGGACTTGGTTTCTATCGTTCCGGTATAGGGTGCGTGAACGACATGAATGCGAACGAGAGGATTGTTGTCGACCATGTCGCGGGGTACTTCCCGAGAATATGTGAATTCACGGTTGTTCAATGTTTCCAAACGCCTGACCAATGTTTTGGTCGGGCCGATATCCGGTACAAGAATGTGCTGTTGCTGATCGCCGGTGACAAAGAAATAACCGCCACCGCCATTGTTGTATTTTGACTCGCCTGTATCGGTGTGAAAGAACTCGTATCGATTACGCTCGGGATCCCACGTCGATATGCCAACGACGCCGGGGTACTTCGCTTTGACGTCGGTTTCTGGGGCGCCGTCGATATAGACCTTGGTGGTCAGCCATCGCGGCGAAGAAGCCAGCTCGCGGACATCGGCGTTGGCGCTGGCGAGCGGCGCAAGCAGTGCAGCCAACAACAGGCCGGTCATCATGTTTTTTTGCATGCTGTGTCCTCTTGATCACACTTGAATTATTAGTCTTCGAGTTCGGAGCGATAAAAATATAGACCCGCCATGGAATAATGTTCAATGGCTGGGTAGTCGTTTGTAACAAATGGCTGATATTTGATTTTAAGTAATATTTTGTTATGAGTATTTGTGGTTGTTTAACTTGTAGGATTGTTCTGAAAGTTTGTTGGCTGATTCATTGGTTTGTTGGTGTTTTCTGTAGTTGATGTCGCTGGCGCCATTAACTGATTACACGATGCTGCAGGACAGCGGATGCCGTAACAAATGTCTGGTTGACGCAACCGCAGCAAGTGAAGTTGCGTCTATTTCAGGACGCTTCCTTAGAACTTCACTTCAGCGCTGTCGATTAACCGTGCGAAAGCGGCACCGAGGGTGGCGTTGTGATGGTTGATGATCGCTTCGGCCGATAGCGCAGCAGTGTCCATGCAAGTGTGGGCGTCGCTGACCAGCAGTGGTCTGAAGCCCAGATCGGCAGCGCTGCGACAGGTGCTGTCGATGCAGAACTGGCTTTTCATGCCGACCACATAGAGGTCGTCTATCTGTGCGGCTTTGAGTTGCTGCGCAAGGTCAGTGCCATGGAAAGCATCGGGGCGGGATTTGTCGAAGAGGGTGTCGATTTCAGTGTCCAGTTCAAGCGCTGGCAACAATTGCCAGAATGGACTGCCAGCGGCAATCGGTGAGCCGTCCGGGCCGGTGTGGCGCGCGGCGAAGATCGGCACTTGAGTCGCGCGGGCCTGAGCGACCAGGCGCCGGATGTTGGCCAGCACCTGTTCGCCCTGATAGGGCTTTTCCGGTCCGTGGAACAGACCGACCTGCATATCGATGATCAACAGTGCTGCGGGCATGGTGTTTCTCCTTGGGGGGCAGATGCCGCACGGACGGGAGAAACAACAAGGCCCCGTCCATTGCTGGCGGGGCCTTGGGTTTGCTGCGCTGGGTTTACCTCAGGCAGAAACACCACGACCCGCCGGTGGCGGTCGTGGTGGTACGGGTGAGTTGCAGCGCGCGAATGTTCATGGGCCGATCATGCTGGCGCTGATACCGGGCTGTCAATGAGCGGGTCAAGTAACGTACTGCGCGACGCCATTGCCGAATGACCAGTTCTCTTTCTTCACCTCGACCAGATTGATGAACACGTCTTCCAGGCGCACCGTCAATTGTCTGTGCAGGCTTTCGGCGATGGTTTTGAACAGCAACTGCTTTTTCTCCACGGTGCGCCCTTCGCTGATGGTGATTTGAATGAACACTACGCCTTTGCTGCGCTGGATCCCCAGATACTGCGGGTCGTAGACGAGGTGTTGGTCATCATGCTCGGTGAGGATCTGGAAGTTGTCGTGCTCGGGCACATCGATACAACTGCGCAGGGCCGCGTAGATGTGCTCGCCGATGCGTTTGGCGAAAGTGGGGTCGGGGTTTTGCTGGATATCGACGCGAACCAGTGGCATGGGAAGGCTCCGCAGGGCAGGGGACTCATCTCACGCTAGATCAAGTGGGGCAAATTGAAAGGCACGGGTACTTGATCGCGAGGTGTTTTTCTAAAAGGTCTCTGTATGAGGCTGCCTACCTGACTCGCGGATTTTGCCTACGAAAAAGCCGGATTCGTCTGCTACCACGGCAAATGATGAATGCGAAATCATGAGGCTACAAAGCAGCCTGTTCAGCCACTGCCAGCAGCCAAGGAAGGCGAATGCTTCAGAACGATCGGGAACATCTGGAACTCGAAAGACTACAAAACGAATCACGCAAGCTCATTGTCGAGAGACGCAAGCTTATGGCCGAGGAAAACAAACTAAAGCGAGAAAGGTTCTGGTACCCGGTAGTGGTAGGCACGGGACTGCTAACTGCGATTACAGCTGTATTCGGAATATTGACCAAGCTTTAATTTTGAAGTGCTTTACACATCATGGTTTGCGACCAGGCGTACCGGGTGTTCAACAACGGTTTACATGCCAGATTGGTTTCGTGACCTCGCAAAGGACAATAAACATGTACATAGAAGACCCTAAAGCCAGAGTTGAACGACTTCGACGAGAGGACGCCGAGTTTGCTGAAGAGGCCAGAGGTCTGTCCCCGGCTGAGATTCGCTCAGAATTATTCAGGTTCAGTATGGGGGCAGTATTTGCGCTGGTCGTCATCACCATCGGGACGATAGTGCTTCGTTCAATCTGAAGTGTTTTCCAGAGACCGCTTAGCTTGGATGCGCGCTAAAAACGACATTCAACGTATCTGCGGGCGACGGCTATTAATCCGAAAACGACACCCCGCTGATCTGCTCCGCACAACCATTCCTCAGCTAAGTCTTTGCTTCTGCTCATTTATCACGGAGAATCGCGCCCCTGTTTCGGCCGGAGCATGTCTGTCGGTTTTTTCCGACGCGTCCTGACCGAGTGGCAAGTGACCGGAATGCGGAGATCCGACCGGATGAATGATCAGGCCAATAGCGTCGAAGAGCGCTTTGATGCAGCAGCACCCGCTGAACTTTCGAGCTGGAATCGCCAGGACACCACCTGGATGTTGGGACTGTTTGGGACGGCCATCGGCGCCGGCACCCTGTTTTTGCCGATCAACGCAGGGCTGGGTGGCTTCTGGCCGCTGGTGATCCTCGCGCTGCTGGCGTTCCCGATGACGTTCTATGCCCACCGTGGCCTGACCCGTTTTGTGCTGTCCGGTCGCGAAGGCGCCGACATCACTGAAGTGGTCGAGCAGCATTTCGGCATCAAGGCCGGTGCACTGATCACGCTGCTGTACTTCTTCGCCATTTTCCCGATCCTGCTGATTTACAGTGTCGGCCTGACCAACACAGTCGCCAGTTTCCTCGAGCATCAACTGCACATCACGCCGCCACCGCGCGCGCTGCTGTCGTTCGTGTTGATCCTCGGTCTGCTGGCCGTGGTGCGTTGCGGTGAGCAGGCGATCGTCAAGGCCATGAGCCTGATGGTGTACCCGTTCATCGTCGCGCTGCTGTTTCTCGCCGTTTATTTGATTCCGCACTGGAACGGCGGCATTCTCGCCACCGCTTCGCACGTGCCGGCACCGTCCGCGTTGCTGCACACGCTGTGGCTGGCAATTCCGGTGATGGTGTTCTCGTTCAACCACTCGCCGATCATCTCGGCGTTTGCGGTCGATCAAAAGCGCCGCTACGGCGTCCACGCTGAAGAGCGCAGCTCGCAGATCCTGTCCCGCGCCCACCTGCTGATGGTGGCGATGGTGCTGTTCTTCGTGTTCAGCTGCGTGCTGACCCTGACGCCGGAACAACTGGCCGAGGCCAAGGCGCAAAACCTCTCGATCCTGTCGTACCTGGCCAACCACTTCAGCAATCCGACGATCGCCTTCGCGGCGCCGTTGATTGCGTTTGTGGCGATCTCCAAGTCCTTCCTCGGTCACTACATCGGTGCCAGTGAAGGTCTTAAAGGTCTGATCATCAAAAGCGGCAAACGTCCGGGCGCCAAGGCGCTGGACCGTATTGTGGCGGCGTTCATGCTGGTGGTGTGCTGGATCGTGGCGACCCTGAACCCGAGCATTCTGGGCATGATCGAAACCATCGGTGGCCCGGTGATCGCAGCGATTCTGTTCCTGATGCCGATGTATGCGATTCGTAAGGTGCCAGCAATGGCGCGTTATCGTGGTCAGGCGTCCAATGTGTTTGTTACCGCAGTAGGTCTGGTGGCGATTTCGGCGCTGATTTATTCGCTGACTGCATAAGCCAAAACCCAGGTTACTCAGCTACAGTGGCCGCTGTGCGTGACGCGCACAGCGGCTTTTTTTCGTCTGGAGACAGTGGATTGTCGAGCGCCCCGCAACCTGTTGAACCCCCCAATCGCTGGCGCGATGTGCTTGCCGGTCTATCGATAGCAGGCCTCTTGCTGCCCGAAGCGGTGGCGTATTCGACCATCGCCGCCCTGGCACCGCAGGCCGGGGTAATCGCCCTGTTTGCCGGGTTACTCTGTTACGGGTTGTTCGGCACCAGTCGCTTTGCAATTGTCTCGGCGACGTCCTCCTCGGCCGCAGTGCTGGCGGCAGCGACGGCGACGCTGGCCAATGGCGATCCGCAACTGCGCTCAACCCTGGCAGTCGGGTTAGTGCTGGTCACGGGCGTGTTGTTTTTGCTGGCCGGGGCCTTTCGTCTGGGCAGTGTCACGTCCTTCATCGCCAAACCGGTTTTGCGTGGATTCGCTTTCGGTCTGGCACTGACCATCATTCTCAAGCAGGTCGCCAGTGTGGTCGGCGTCCATCTGACTGACGCCAATCTGGTGCGCTTCGCCCCACAACTGTTTGAACAGCTGCCGCAGTGGAACTGGCCGGCCGCAAGTGTCGCTGCCGTCGCGCTGCTGTTGCTCGGAGTCTTCTCGCGATTCCCGCGAGTGCCCGGCGGCTTGCTGGTGGTGGTGATCGGCATTGCTGCCGGGCAATGGCTGAACCTGCCAGCGTACGGCGTGAAGATGATCGGCATTATCGACCTCAGCCTGGAAGTCCCCAACCTGCCGGCGCTGCCGTTCTCTGACTGGTTGCGGCTGGGCGAGGTGGGGTTTGCGTTGGTGATGATTCTGTATGCGGAGTCTTACGGGTCGATCAGCGCCTATGCGCTCAAGCATGGCGACCGCGTCACCTCAAACCGTGATCTGTTGGCGCTGGGAGCGTCGAACCTGCTCTCCGGGGTGTTCCATGGCATGCCGGCAGGGGCGGGGTACTCGGCGACCTCGGCAAATGAAGCTGCAGGGGCGACGTCTCGCTGGGCCGGCGGGGTAGCCGCGTTGGTGGTGTTGATCATCGTGCTGACGGTGTTGCCGTGGATTGCCCTGACACCGGAGCCGGTTCTCGCCGCGATTGTCATGCATGCGTTGGGTCGCGGTTTGAGTTTGCAGCCGCTGGGCCGCTACTTCATCTGGCGCCGGGATCGCGTGCTGGTGATCTGTGCGGTCTCGGCCGTTTTGATGTTGGGCGTGCTGGACGGTTTGCTGGTCTCGGTGGCGATCAGTGTGCTGTTGATGCTCAAGCAAATGTCGGCCGCGGACATTCAAGTGCTGGGGCGGATTGACGGCGGGCATGATTTTGTCGATGTGCAACGTCATCCCATTGCGCAGATGGAACCCGGCGTGCTGATCATTCGACCGAGCGAGGCGTTGTTTTTTGCCAATGTTGAACGAATTCTGGGGGCGGCGTTACGGCTGATCCGCCATGCAGAGGTGCCGGTGCACACGGTGATTCTCAGTCTTGAAGAGACGCCGGATCTTGATGGCACCAGCATTGAGGCGATGCAGGAGTTTTTCCTGCGGGTGCATCAGGAAGGTCAGCGATTGATTCTGGCGCGGCTCAAGCATGAAGCGTTGACGGTGTTGGACGCTTTGCCTGAAGTGCTGGCCAACGGTGTGATCCTCAGCGGTTTGAGCGTCGATGGCGCCGTGCAGAAAGCCCTCAAGCTCAACCCATAACCCTATGGGGGAAATGCAGTTCTCTTGTCTGGTAAGAATCAAATGTGGGAGCGAGCTTGCTCGCGAAAGCGGTGTGTCAGTCGATGTAACTATTGGATGATGAATCGCTTTCGCGAGCAGGCTCGCCCCCACAGGGTCTATGTGTAATGCATAAAAAAACGCCGCTCATCTCACGATGGGCGGCGTTTTTCAGTGCGTTGCAGCGTTAGGCTTGAACGACCGGGATGTTGGCGTTCGCAGCAGCTTCACGGAACTCGGCGATCTGGTCGAAGGACAGGTAACGGTAGATATCGGCCGCCATGCTGTCGATCTTGCCAGCGTATTCCATGTACTCCTCGACGGTCGGCAGGCGACCCAGGATCGAAGCCACGGACGCCAGCTCGGCCGAAGCCAGGTAGACGTTCGCGCCGTCGCCCAGACGGTTCGGGAAGTTACGAGTGGAAGTGGACACCACGGTAGCGTTTGGCTCTACACGTGCCTGGTTACCCATGCACAGCGAGCAGCCTGGCATTTCCATGCGTGCGCCAGCCTTGCCGTAGATGCCGTAGTAGCCTTCTTCGGTCAGTTGGTGAGCGTCCATTTTGGTCGGCGGCGACAGCCACAGACGGGTTGGAAGCTGACCTTTGACCTGTTCCAGCAACTTGCCGGC
>Ga0163162_10002433_pt1 | contig 17545 bp, 17 predicted proteins | sample S55metaG_FD_115310 | JGI IMG/M metagenome (GOLD analysis project Ga0163162, IMG submission 115310) | Switchgrass rhizosphere microbial communities from Kellogg Biological Station, Michigan, USA - S5-5 metaG | ecosystem: Host-associated > Plants > Roots > Rhizosphere > Soil | place: USA...
AGTTCAGGCCGGCGAGAATCTGCTGGGTGGCTTCCTGACCGGTGTAGATGACGTTCTTGGACTGCTCGAGACCTTCATAGAAGGTCGGATAATAGAGCATACCGTTGTACTGCTCCATGACCGGCAGCACCGCCTTGCGGGATGCCGAGGTCCAGCAGCCCATGATCGCCGCAACCTTGTCGTTGACGAGAAGCTTCTTGGCCTTTTCCGCAAACGTCGGCCAATCGCTGGCGCCGTCTTCCTGGATGAACTTGATCTTGCGCCCGAGCACGCCGCCGGCGGCATTGATCTGGTCGATTGCGAGCTTTTCGGCCTCGATCGAGCCCGTTTCCGAGATCGCCATCGTGCCGGTGGCCGAATGCAGGATACCCACGATGACTTCACTGTCGGTGACCGCAAGGCCGGTGGTATTGACCGAGGAAGTTGCAGGGCCGGCGCCAAATGAGACGCGCGGAAGCATGGCAATGGCCGGCAATGCCGCCATTCCCATCAGCAGTTTGCGTCGAAACACCGACTGCAGGCCCGGTTTGATTTCGTCTGACATGAGCACCCCATTGTGGTTCGAGAACGCGCTTATTTGTCAGGCGAGGATTGCTGAAATTGTGCACCGCACAGATACGTGAGATTGCGTATATTGCACCGCAAAATAGCGACGTAGGTTTTGGTACGGAGTTTGCTGACGACTCTTGGCTGATCGCGGATTGATCAGGGCAGTCGTTTGCGGTGAGGAGTGACCAAGTGGCAGGGCGGCAGCGAATAGACCGCGTCAGGCGCCAATATAATCAATGGGTTGCCAACCAGACGCTGGAAGATTACGCGCTGCGCTTCACCGCCAAGAGCGCGCGGCGGTGGTCGGCCGCTCGGGTCGCCAACACGGCGCTAGGCGCGATCTCGTTTCTGGCCCTCGAAGCCATCGGCGGCACCATCACGCTGAACTACGGCGCCACCAATGCCACCGTCGCCATCCTGGTCGTCAGCGTCATCATCTTCTGCTGCGGATTGCCGATTGCCTATCATGCCGCCAAATGCGGCATCGATATCGACCTGCTGACCCGCGGCGCCGGATTCGGTTACATCGGCTCGACCATCACCTCGTTGATCTACGCCTCTTTCACCTTCATCTTCTTCGCGATCGAGGCGGTGATTCTCGCAACCGCTCTGGAGATGTGCTTCGGCATCCCCCGCCCCATCGGCTATCTCATCTCAGCGGTCGTCATCATTCCGCTGGTGACCTACGGCATCACCCTGATCAGCCGCTTCCAGCTATGGACGCAACCGCTCTGGATCATCCTCCACATCATGCCGTTCGTGGCGATCGCCTACGCCAACCCGCACTCGTTCACTGAGTGGCGCAAATTCGCCGGCGAACATGGCGATGCCGGCGGCCATCTCGATCTGCTGTTGTTCGGCACCGCGGCTTCGGTGGTGTTTTCGCTGGTGGCCCAGATCGGAGAACAGGTCGACTTCCTGCGGTTTTTGCCGCGCGACCGCCGTACATCGCCGACGTCATGGTGGATCGCGCTGCTCAGTGCCGGTCCCGGCTGGATCATTCTCGGCGCGCTCAAGCTTTTGGCAGGATCGTTCCTCGCCTTCTTCGCACTCAGCCACGGCGTCTCCAACGAGCAAGCCGCCGAGCCTGCGCATATGTATCTCGAAGCGTTCCGCTATGTGCTGTCGCAGCCCGACCTGGCGCTGGCTCTGACCGGCACCTTCGTCATTCTCTCGCAACTGAAGATCAACGTCACCAACGCCTATGCAGGATCGATCGCCTGGTCGAATTTCTTCTCGCGCCTGACCCACAGCCATCCCGGCCGCGTGGTCTGGCTCGTGTTCAACGTGATGGTGGCGTTGCTCTTGATGGAGATCGGCGTCTACAAGGCGCTGGAACAGACGCTGGCACTTTATTCCAACGTCGCGATTGCCTGGGTCGGCGCTCTGGTCGCCGATCTCGTCGTCAACAAACCACTGGGTCTACGGCCGCAGCACATCGAGTTCAAGCGCGCGCATCTCTACGATATCAACCCGGTCGGCGTCGGCGCCATGACGATTGCCACCATCGTTTCGATCAGCGCCTTCTACGGCCTGTTCGGGCCGACGGCCAAAGCGCTGTCGGCCTTTGTCGCGCTTGCCGTTGCCTTTATCGCCGCGCCGGTAATCGCATGGGCGACCGACGGTAAATATTACATTGCCCGCAAGCCCAAACGAAGTTGGCAAAATCTGGAATCGATCCAGTGCTGTATCTGCGAGCACTCGTTCGAGCTCGAGGACATGGCCTCGTGCCCGGCCTATGCCGGACCGATCTGCTCGCTGTGCTGTTCGCTCGATGCGCGCTGCCACGACCTCTGCAAGCCGCACGGGCGGATTCAGACCCAGGTGTCGGAGACGCTCGGCAAATTGTTACCGGACGCGATCTACGCGCGGATCAACTCCCAGCTCGGGCATTATCTCGGAGTATTCGCGATCTCCGCGGGCCTTGTCGGACTGACGCTCGGGCTGATTTACCTGCAGACATCGGCGACGATCCATGTCGACGGTCTCATGCTGTCGGACGTGCTGTGGAAGGTGTTCTTTGCGCTAACCATCATTATCGGCGTCGTCGCGTGGCTGTTCGTGCTGGCGCAGCAGAGCCGCCGCGCGGCGGAAGCGGAAATCCGGCGGCAGACCACGCTGTTGATCCAGGAAATCGATGCGCATAAGCGCACCGACGCCGAACTGCAGCGCGCCAAGGAAGTCGCAGAATCCGCCAATCTCGCCAAGAGCCGGTACGTCGTTGGCCTCAGCCACGAACTGCGCTCTCCGCTCAACGCGATCTCAGGCTATGCGCAATTGCTGGAGCAGGACGCGAGCCTGAACACAAAGCCGCGCGATCAGGTCCGCGTGGTCCGCCGCAGCGCCGACCATCTTTCGGGACTGATCGACGGCATTCTGGACATCTCCAAGATCGAGGCGGGCCGGCTTTATTTGTCGCGCGACGAGGTGCGCTTGAGCGATTTCCTCGATCAGCTCGTCGGCATGTTCCGCCTGCAGGCGGCGGCCAAGGGTATCGACTTCGTCTTCAGGCGGCCCGCGGTGCTGCCGGTCGTGGTCTATGCCGACGAAAAAAGGCTGCGCCAGATCCTGATCAACCTGTTGTCGAACGCAATCAAGTTCACACAGGTCGGAAGCGTGCAATTCGTTGTGCATTATCGCAGCCCGGTCACCGAATTCGAGGTGACTGACACCGGCCCCGGCATCCAGGTCGACGACCTCGAACGCATCTTCGCGCCCTTCGAACGCGGTGCGCTCGGCGCTTCGCAACCGCAGACCGGGACCGGCCTTGGCCTGACCATCAGCAGACTTCTTGCCGGCGTCATGGGCGGCGACATCAAGGTGACCTCGACGGTCGGCACCGGCTCGACGTTTCGCGTGAAAATCCTGCTGTCGGAAGTCACCCATCCGACGCGCATCGCGCCGATCGAGGCGCCTATCTACGGCTATCGCGGCCCACGCCGAACGATTTTGATCACCGACGACGATCCGACCCATCGCGATCTCCTGCGCGAAGTGTTCGCGCCGCTTGGCTTCATCCTGCTCAGCGCGCCCGACGGCCCTGCCTGCCTCGCACTGGCCCAGCATTGCCGCCCCGATTTGTTCCTGCTCGATATTTCTATGGCCGGAATGGACGGATGGACGGTGGCGGAAACGCTGCGCTTGAGCGGCCATCATCAGGCGCGCATCCTGATGGTTTCGGCGAGCGCGCTGGAGGCGCACGGCGCGCCGCTGGCGCAGCCGTTCCATGACGGCTATCTCATGAAGCCGATCGATATTCCGAGGCTGCTTGAGACCGTCCGCCAGTTGCTCAAGGTCGAATGGCAATATGAGGCCGATCAAATTCCCGTTCCGCACTGGAAGCCCGAAAGCGGTTCTCGGCCACCCGTGAAGCATGTCGAGGAACTTATCGGCCTCGGGCAACTCGGTTACATCCGCGCCATCCAGGTCAAGCTCGACGAGATCGGCAACGATTATCCCGAGCATGACGATTTCGTCTCGCAGATGCGGTCATTGATTGATCGCTTCGATCTCGATCAATACATGGCGACGCTAAAGACCCTGCACAGTTATGATCACTGAACCCAAAAAGCGCGACGTCGCTCTCGTCGTCGACGATTCGCCGGAGACGTTGCGGCTGCTCACCGACGCGCTCGATGGCGCGGGCATGACCGTCATGGTCGCGCTCGACGGCGCATCGGCGATGCGGATCGTCGATCAGATCACGCCTGACATTGTGCTGCTCGACGCCATGATGCCCGGCATGGACGGCTTTGAGACCTGCAAACGGCTCAAGCGCGACGCCGGTCTCAACAATGTTCCGATCATCTTCATGACCGGATTGGCGGAGACCGAACACATTGTCCGCGGGCTTGAGGCCGGCGGCGTGGACTACGTGACGAAACCGATCGTGGTTCAGGAAATGATCGCGCGGATCCGGGTTCATCTGGCGAATGCACGGCTGACTCAGAGCGCGCGTGCCGCGCTCGACGTCTCCGGCCGCTACCTCCTCGCGGTCAACGGCCAGGGCACGATCTTGTGGGCGACGCCGCAAGCGCAAAAATTATTGTCGGATACGCTCGCGGCAGATAGCGACGATGATTTCGTGCTGCCGGAGCCGGTGCCGCAATGGCTCGAGCAGGCTCAGAAAGGCAATGCCGGATCGAAAGCAGCCGGCATGGCCGCGTTTCCCGGCAACGAACAGCTCCGGCTGCAATATATGGGCAAGCTCGGCCCCAACGAGTTCTTGCTGCGGCTTGCCAAAGATTCAGGCGCCGATGCACCAGCGGAGTTTTCGAGCGAACTAGGGCTCACTGCACGCGAGGGCGAAGTGCTGTCGTGGCTCTCCAAGGGAAAGACCAACAGGGACATCGCGCAGATCCTGGGCCTGTCCCCGCGAACCGTCGACAAGCATCTCGAGCAGATTTACTCAAAGCTCGGCGTCGAGAACCGCACCGCCGCGGCCGCGATCGCGGTCAAGACCAAACATCTGAAGCAGTGAGCTGGGCGGCCGCGTAAGCGGCGCAGCTTAGGCCTTCTCGAATTTCTCGCGACGGGCAGCTGCCTGATATAATGGCGACGATTGTTAATGTGACCGGCGCGACCTATCCGAAGGAATACAACGGAAACACCATCCTGCCCCGCGAGGGCGAGAGCTTGGTGCCATCGTTTGCTTCAGCCTATGGCCGTCGCGCTCCCCTCTTCTGGGAGCATGAGGGCAATGCCGCGGTTCGCATTTGCTCGGCCCGTCGACGACCACCGGGAACGTGGCTATGCCGGCTTCCGCATACCGAGGCTGCCAGTCCGCGAATGTGCCCATTGCCGATCACGCGACGGCTTTGCGGGCGGTTGCCGGCGGTGAGCCAGCGCAGCAAATAGCCTTTTGGCGCCAATGACGGGTGAGCCAGCCTAAACTGCTGATTCAGCCTCGGCTGGCAGTTCTGCTGGGATCGCCAATGATTTCAGGGCTACGCTCCTTAGCGCACCACGACGACTCCTTGTCGTCGAGCGGGCGCGCCAACGACGGGCGCCACTTCCGTGAGACGCGGTCACAGCACGACCCCGGCCGCACTCGACATATACGGGGGGCCGGGCACAAACAAAAAGACCGCCCGATGGGCGGTCTCTCTGTCCAGTCTGATCGTTGCCTGTATCAGGGTTGGAACTGATAGCTCAGGCGCGCGCGTACGGTTTGAACGTCGAAGCCTCGGTAGGTGAAGTGGCCGCAGTTTTGGCCTGCCACGTTGCACTCGTAGAACGGAGCCGGCGCACCCGTAGCAACGGTGGTCCAGCCTGCCGTCGATGTGGCATCGCCTTCAAAATGATAGAAGAGATATTCGGCACCGAGGACCCAGTTCCGGGCCGGCTTGAATTCGGCACCGGCGCCCACGACGAAGCCCACGCGCGTCTCGCTAGCGGTGCTACGCATGGCCTGCGCACCGCCCGGGCAAAGTGTGCCCGGGACACCGGTACAATTCAGGTTACCCCTGTATTCGACATCGGCGAAAGCCACGCCGCCGGTGGCGTAGAGCAGCCACTGGGGCGTCGTATAACCTAAGCGGCCACGCACACTCGCGAGCCAGTCAACCTTGGTCTGCAGGAATGCGTTGTCAGTGAGGTTGGAGACGCCACCGCATTGAGCGCGCATCCCAAAAAGGTTCGAACAGATAATTCCTGGCGCGGCGCTGGACTTCAGGTTAGTCCAGTCCCAGTCGCCTTCGATACCGAGCAGCCAGTTGTTCTGCATCTGATAATTGTAGCCGACGTGAAAGCCTGCCAGCCCGCTCGCGTCGCTGGAGCCAGTCACGTTAATGGGGGTAATGGCGTTGATGGCGCCATCGACGTAGGACATCGACGGGTCGTTCATGAAAGCGCCGCCGCCGTTGATACCGAGATAGAAACCAGTCCAAGTCATTATCGGTGCGACGGGAGGAAGGGCTTTAACTGCCATGTCGGCCGCAAAAGCCTGGCTGGTCAACCCAGCAATCGCTACTAATGAGAGCGCCAGCTTCTTCATTCTGAAACCCCTTTTTGCCTGGGGAAGTAGGTCTCCCCCGCCTGAAACGAAGAACAACAAAATTTTTCATATAACTGTTATGCACGTTATCGGGAGTTGAGCCTCTCCGCTGTGCCCCAACTGCAACAGCTCGTACAAATCTGTTTGCCGCCGGACGCCAAATCCCGACTGTCAAGATAGCGCTCGCGATCGACTGGCAGGACGAACTGCGGGGCGGCGCTCAGGGCGGGTGTTCAGTCGTCCGTGAACCAGCCACACTAGGGCAGAAACTGGACACCCAAAATCCTCGGATTACACCCGTCAAGTTTGGTGTCCGCATCCAGCGCCGCGCGAGCCAAGACGGTGGCCGGATCAATGCATAAGGCTGTACTGGCCCGGCGTAACGCCAAACACCTTCTTGAAAATGCGCCCCATATGCGATTGATCCGTTAAGCCGCATATCGCGGCGACGTCGACCAGCGGAACACACTGCGTTAGCAGCTTTGCGGCTTCGCCGGCTCGAACCTGCATACGCCACTCGTGAGGTGACAACCCACAGTTCTTTCTAAAAAGGCGATTAAGAGCAAACGTCGATATTCCAATTTCTTCGGCGATACAGTCGATGAACGTGCTGTTAAAGGCAGCTTTGCTGATGAGACTTTTTGCTTGCTCCAGTCTCTCATCAGGAGTCGTGCGTTCGATTACACAAGGATCAAACGCGTTCAGATTACGACATAGCCAGTTCAAAAACTGTTGCTGCCGATCCAGCTGCTCGTTCATGCCCGCATTGGTTTCAGAACATCCGTGCATACTTAGAAAGAGCGGCGTCGCCTTGGTGGCGGCGCGATGCACTGGGTTCTTAAAAGCCATCGCGCAATACCGGACGTCCTCAACCCTCGCTTCCCCGAAAAGCGCAGGCGGAGGAAGATGTAGGCTGCGCATTTTCCAGCCGCAATCGCGAATAGGCTGCGCCGCGTGGATCTGGTGAGCGCCGATAACAACGAGCTGTCCGGCTTTGACTTCGTGGTTAACCTCGTCGATTTCGATCAACACTTCGCCGTCAGTGACGACAATCACGGTCAGGACATCATGTGCATGAGCAATGAAGGACTGGTGGTGATGAGTATGAAACATCACCATGTCTGGACTTCCGGGAGCGCGCCAGCATTTCCGGAGCTTGCGGGACTGCTGTGTTGTCAACATGACTGACACATGGCCGTTGGTGCAATAGGGCAGTTCTTTTTTGGTCACCCAAAATATCATTAAGCCCTTGGCTCTGAATAGTACAAAATCGCGCCCCGACGCGTCGATATTCTCAGGCTGCCCTGATCTCAGCAAGAAAGCGATCGACCTCCCCGCGCAACATTTCGGCCTGCTGAGCCATTCCCCGCGACGAATTGAGAACTGCTTCAGCGGCATCGCCCGTATTGCACGCTGCAGCGCTGACGCCAGCGATATTGGCCGATACATCGTAAGTACCTGTGGCCGCTTGCTGAACATTGCAAGCAATTCCCTTGGTCGCTGCGCCTTGTTGCTCGACTGCCGACGAGATCGAAACACTTATTTCGCTGACCTGACGGATGGTAGCACCAATGCCTTTGATGGCAGCCACCGAGTTTTCGGTTGCTGCCTGGATGGCGGCAACCTGCGCAGCGATGTCATCAGTCGCCTTCGACGTCTGGGTTGCTAGTGACTTAACCTCAGAAGCTACCACTGCAAAACCCCGGCCAGCATCGCCGGCACGCGCCGCCTCAATCGTCGCATTTAACGCCAGAAGATTCGTTTGGCCGGCGATATGATTGATGAGCTTGACAATATCTCCGATCCGATGCGCGGTCTCTGCGAGGTTTTCCATTGCAATGTTGGTGTTCTCGGCATCGCTAACGGCTTGCTGAGCGATCGTGCTTGAATTCCGCACGTGTTGCCCGATTTCGTTGATCGACGCCGAAAGCTCCTCCGCTGCAGCTGCCACGGTCTGTACATTCTCGGAGGCTTCTTCTGAAGCTCTTGCGACCACGGTCGCACGCTGAGTCGCTTCGTTTGCCATTGCGGACATCGAGTGAGCTGACGATTGTAGTTTTTCCGTCGCCTCTGATACGGCGCGAACAACGTCACTGACATTTTGATCGAAGTTTCGAGCGCTTGTCTCCAGCCTTTGCGCGCGGTCTTCCTTGATCCGTCGTTCACGCGCCTGCTCCGCTGAAAGGGCGTCAGCACGGGCCATATTCTCCTTGAAAACCATCACTGCCGCAGCCATCCGCCCGATCTCATCTCGGCGTGAGGTTTCAGGGACGTCGACGTTCTTGTTACCGGCTGACAGGCTGGTCATGACCTCGGTCATCCCCACTATCGGACGCGCGATCATTCGCGATACCAGCAACGTCACCACGACCGCCAGGATTACAGCGCCAATGAGCAATCCGACGAACAAGCGCTCGGTACGAGCCGCAGTAGTGGTAGCGGCATCAAAAGTCGCGCGGCCGAGGCGTTTCTGGAGTTCGTGCATTTCATTGAGGCGCATGTCGAGCGCGGCGAATTTCGTATCGGCATCGGACATGAACATCAGCGCGGTACCGCTGTCTCCAGATCCCATATCGATTACTATCCGCAAAGCCGACGAATAATCCTTGAAGGCCAGTCTAACGCTATCAAGTGCTTTCTTCTCTTCTGGTTCGAGAATGAAGCTGGACACGAGTTGGTCAAGTGCTTGCCCAACCGCCGTCACATCACGTTCAACGGACTTCGTCGCTTCGCCCACTTTCGCGGCATCGTTGCTGTTGGCTAACCAGCTCACCATACGAAATAAATCAACATGAGTGGTATTCGCCATTGCTCGCGCAGTGACGCCCAGGTCATCTTTCGCGATAGCGACGTTAGCTATCTCATCAAGTGCGGCACTCTGTTGGCGTGATCCATTTTGGGTGACTGCTGCCATTCCTATCATGAAGACAGTGATTAACGCTGGAGCGATAAACAGCTTACGTGCTATCCGCATGTTGTTCAGCCAGCGTATCAATGAATCGAACATTACCGCCTCGTTTTCCCACGACACCAGATGCTCGCTGCATCGATGCAGCGAGCGTAAAAGCGCTTCAGAAGCTTAGCCCTTGTAGGCCCCGACTCCGACGATGACGTCCCCAATCTTGCGAACGTACGTCGACTTATGCTCGATCTTCTTGCTAAGGGGATTCGGCCAATCATAATCGATCCAGCCTTCGCCTTTGGCTTTAGCCAGTCCCAGCATCTCCTGGACGAATGTCCTTCCGGTGCTGTCCTTCAAATTGACCAACGACTTCCCGAGCATCGCCTTGTTGCCGCCGTGGGCCAGCACATTCCCGTCAAGGTCCAGTACGAACACGTACAGGTCGCGGTCTACGAAGGACCCTGGGTTTTCGTTAAATGCCGCATAAGCCGTGTCGTTGCCGCGGCTCGACATCAGTGTTGCCGCTCTTTCAACCATCGCCTTGGCTTCATCCATTGTGCCGTAAGTCCCGGCAATCGCATTGGACTGAACCCCGATGAGAAGCATTGCGGCAAGCGCACCTGCTAGTAAATTTCGAAGCATAGGAAGTTCCTGACCTTTTATTGAGATGAGTAACGGAAAACATCCTATGTTTTGGCCAGTTAAGAAATGTTTGGATATCGGGTGCGACCTTGGTTGAATGATTTTTTGTCAATTTTGTACCAGACAAGTTTCCACTCTCCGTACGATTACATGCATGCTGGCTAAACGTTTGCCTCGTTTACCCGTCATGAACTGACGCGACCGAGCGCAAACCGGATCATCTTCTCGCTTATTCGACCAAGCGAAAGAATGATCCATGATTGATTTGCGTTTGTTGATTGCAGCAGTTGCTGTAGCAGTCGCGCTGTCAGGTACGAGCTTCGCAGCATCCCAGCGTACAGTCGACGTGATCACACACGCTGCGTTTTTTTCCGAAGAAATGAAGCAGTCGGAAGTGGTCGACCCCCACGTCTTCGTGCAGGACACCGTCGCGCCCGAAACTGTCGGCCCGCTTGGTATCAAGCACGTGGCTGGATTGCGTCCGGCCTTGATCGAACGTGACGCTAAAACTTTGCCGCTCTATACGGCTAACGGCAAAGCACTGGGCATGCATCTCGGAACATGGCTTGGCGCCACATTGGCAATCACGATCACAGATGTTGGCGGAGACGCGCGCTTAGATGCGGTTTTTTCCGGGTTGAAGCCTCAGGGACATTACAGCCTATTCGAGCGCCATTCCGACCAGAACCCGGTTACTTTCACACCGATGGATGGAGGGGGAAACAGCAACAGCTTCGTGACGCAGGCGGACGGGACAGCAAAACTCTCGATCAAGCTCTTTACCTGCAAAATTACGGCGGGCCGATCGGTTACAAGCTTGCCGTCGCGCACCCGGAGTGAGTGAGTGATCGCGCTGATCGTCCAGAATGCCGTGGCGCACGAAGAGGGACTCGGCCGATTACAAGCGGTGCGCAAAGGATTTTGGGCCGACCGCCCCGCCAACGAGGCGAAATGCCGCGCCGGACTTGCCTCGTTAGATACCGCAAGGCTTCGTCACGTGAATGGCACCCAGCATCTCGACCGTTATAATCCTGATCTTTGGAAGGTCGAACACGCATTCTTGGCTCGGCCGGGTCAGGCCGATATCCAGTCCGAACTTTTCTACGATTACCGTAACAACCTCGCCGCCTTCCCAACATGGCAAGCCTGGTTACGCGAACGCCAACCCTCGACGCTGATTGTCTGGGGAAAGTATGATCCGGTGTTCGATATTGCCGAAGTTGCAGCTCTCAAGAACGATTTGCCCAAAGCAGAAATACATATTCTGGATGGCGGCCATTTCGTGCTCGACGAATCTCTGAATGAAGTTGCTAAATTCATGCGCCACTTCCTTGAAAAGCATTCGCAACGCGGGCCAAAGAACGTGAAGCTGATTAGTTCAGCCTAGATGGGAGAGAGCACCACTGGGGTACGGAAGCTGGAGCGGGACGACTGAGGTCGTTTAGCGCCCTCTCAGTGCGGCCATCGCATAGCCCCCGGCGAAGATAACAATAGTGACGACGACCGACAGGGCGAGAAACTTTTCCATGCGCTCAACAATACCTCCAAACCTGGCACTAAGCTTCACTTAACAACCCTTAAAGAATGATAAATGATTGCTGGCAACTCCCACCGGCATGAACCGGTGGCAAAAGAAAAAGCCGTCCCGGCGGAGAGCGGTTTTGAGAGTATTCTCCCCGGGACGCAGATTTCTTTTTACTGCCCACGGGGTCATCCTGCCAGCGCGGGCAGTGCAGCAAGACGAGGAACCTGGCTGCGGCGAGGCCATCCGCAGGCTGTAGGGCTTAGCCCATCATTTGCCCAACTGTGAGCCCAATGGTCGATCCAGTTGCCCGATAACTCAGAGTTATATCATGCTTGTGCATCGCAAATTATTTCTGGTGGCCGTCGCAAGCTCCCTTTTGGTCGGCACGCTTCCGGCCTCGTCAAAGCCGCGGCACGCCAATCCGATCAAGATGTTGGATACCGATAATGACGGCACCGTTGACCTCACCGAGGCAAAGAAGGCGGCGTCAGCGTTATTTGACAAGCTGGAGGGCGACCACGACGGGACGCTCGACAAACGCGAATTGGCTGGTCGATTGTCGGCGAAAGAGCTGGACGCTGCCGATCCGGACCATGACGGAACACTGACTAAAGAGGAATTTCTTGCCGTGGTCGAGAAGCGCTTCAAGGCTGCGGATCCGGATAATGATGGGACGCTAGATGCGAAAGAATTTAACAGCCGCGCGGGGAAAGCGCTTTTGCGCCTGTTGAGATAGCGATGGCGGTTGGAGACGGTCAAATGGACGCGTGGTCGATTTTCATTTTCATCGTTTTTGTTGCGTCGATCCCTGTTGCCACGGAGATGGCTCGGGAGCGCGGAAGATCGCGCTGGTTTTGGTTTTGGATAGCATTCTTCGTGGGGCCGTTGGCGCCTGTAGTGCTCCTCGTTCTCGGCGACCGACGAGGTAGCGCAGCAAATCACGCCTCAGCCCCTGCAAAAATCAAAATAGGCTACTGAGCCCGCCGGCATGAACCGGCGGCAAAAGAAAAAGCCGTCCCGGCGGGGAGCGGCTTTGAGAGTACTTTCCCATGAGGCAGAATTTTTTTGGCTGCCCACGGGGTCATCCCGCCAGCGCGGAACGGATGACCGTCCCAATCCTCTGCCCGCGAGATTTAAAAGTTTTATTAAACAATAGGCGGTGTTTTGTGCGCATTAGTCGGCCCGCCGGTTCCTCAGCGGGATCGGCTGCGCAGCAGGCGGCCGCCCGGCCCGATACAGGGCTCCTCAGCTTGCTATCGGCAGGGACATATCTGGCAACACGAGGCGGAGATTCGCCCTAGCAGGTGCCGGGGTCGGCCACTTGATCAACAGCGGGCCATCACAGCGCTGGTGCAAGGCTCTCGAACACAAGACTCTCGAACACGAGGCTTGCGAGCAACGGAAAGAGGACCCGCCATTTGCGACGGGTCAAAGTCTAGGGAGAGACTGCAAGGTAAGCTGATTCGAGACGTCGCCGTGTAATGCAATTCACACACTACTCAATAAACATCACTTCCCGCCGGAACGGCAAACCTGATCGATACTCATGGAGCGGCTATAATTTGCCTTCGATCATCTTGAGTTTGACAGTCTCGCAGGTCTTGCGAACGTGCTCGGTAAAGATCGCGCATTCCTCGATGCGCTTGAAGATCTTCTTGGCTTCCTCACGATACGACGCCGCGGTGTCGCGCATGAAGGCGATTGCATTATGCACTTCGGCGGTCATCGCCTCGCATTTCTTCGCCGCATTGATCAGCTCCGCTCCCATTGCTTCGATTTCCTTGGCAGCGGCTTCATAGTCGCGCACTACCGCCTCGGCCGTGAGCGCGCCGACACGTGTAACGCCGTCTTGATGCTCGACGTAGTCCGGCATCGGCGCCGATGGTGGCCCCCTGAGTGCGGGGACGCTTGCTACGACGTCCTCTTCAAGTTTGGCCAAATCCAGCGGCGCGGTTCTGTGAAGTCGTTCGATACTCGCCATAGGTCGATCCTCCTATAACTCATGAACAACCCCCAACTAACTCCGTGAACAACCCCTGCCGGGAACATAGCCAGCGATTCGTGGCGGAATCCTGCATCGAAGGCCGAAACGATCGATGAGAGGGTGCGACAAATTTTCAATTCCCATCCCGACGGGGGCGGTTTTTGTTTTGTGGACTTCAGTGCGCAGGATAGGTTGAGCATGCGGGCCCGTCGCCATCCCAGGCGGCAATTGACGGGTATCACTTCCGCTCGTTGAGCGAGGGCGGACAGGTCGTTCCACCCATCTTGCGCGCTTGTGAGCCAGTTCACATCAACCGCGCGACGCTCGCGCTAGAAGCACCAAATCGGCCCCACGGTCCGGCCGAACATCGAAGCCACCAAACGAGCATATTCGGCTTGGGCTTTGATGGTTTCGCGCACTCACGATTTCCTGCCCTCGGTTTCGGGTTGCGGTTGGATACAGGCTTTGACAGGTTTTGTGATGAGCAATGAAACTTTAGCAAGACTGGTCGTGACGGTGATCGTGGTCATCGCCATGACAGTCTGGTTAGCCTTAGACCGTCATGACGGATGCGCGGTCGACTGCCCAACCGACATTTCCGCACAACGCCGTTGAGTTGCGCGCAACACCACAGCGAGACCGCCTTTGGGCAGCCTTTTTGTTTGTGTGTTCCCGTTGTCCTCGCCGTCCGGTTACGGCTCACTGCAAGCACGATTGACGCGCCGTTGCCAACCGGGCCGCGCATCGGGATTTAATTGCTGCGCCTCAACGCAATCGTCGACGGTAATGGGATTTTGGAACCGGCCATTTCCCTTGTCCGCTGCACTAGGCGGAAGTCCTTCGTTGCGATTTGCGCGACCATCGACCCGAAGATCGACTTGCCCGCTATACTGTCCGCTGTATTGGCCGTTGGACTGCCCATCATACTGCATATTAACCTGTGCGGCTGCTGGCGAAACCAGCAACCCGCACAGAACAATCGCGCTCAGCACTCTCATGTCTCTGACCTCCATTCGGATGTCGAACCCAGCGATTACGCGCACCCCGATGTTCCCGTCGCGATCAAGGCCCGACGATAATCGGCCTATCCCTCTTATGTGGTGCACGGATCGGACCGCCACCATCTGTCGCGGTTTCACGATCGGTCACGTCGGCGCGATTATCGGGGTTTGCGAAATCCATCGCCATCGTAAGCGCCAATTGATAGGTATCGCTTCCGCCTGCCTCGTTGGGCTATGGCGGACAGGCCGCTCCACCCATCTGCGCGCTACTCGGAGTCCGTTCAGTTGATCACCCAGGGCAAATATTCCGTCTGGTTCAAAACACCGATCGGCGAAGGTGCTGGGGTGGTTGAGTTTGGCCCTGACGGCAAACTTAGCGGGGGCGATACGACGTTTTCTTACATCGGAAATTGGACGCAAGAGCGCGAGCGATTCAAGGCCGCCATATCTGCCAGGCGATTTGCGCCCGGGCCGCCCGGCGTGTTTGGAATGGATGCTATCGACATAAGCGTAGCCGGTCACTCCGACGGCAGCCCATCGGTTTCGTGCACTGGCTTTGCAAAGCAAGCGCCGGGTTTGAAGTTGGAGGTCACGCTGATCCGCATATGCGATGATTAGCGGGGTGGGTGGATTGAGAAACCCATCACTGTCACGAATCTTCGAAGGCGCCCGCCGGCCGAGAAGTGATAGAGCAAATACGCCAATCCGACCTAACGACGGTCAGCCGCTTCCACGCGTCGACGGGTCAAGATTTCTATTCTGCTCCGGAGGTATCGGCGGATAGCCGGGAAACTTGTACCAACCCGGAGGGATCACTTCCTGGGCGGGAGAAACGGTGACCGGTTGGCGCTTGCGTACGTGATGCACCGTCGCGGCGTCGGCAGATGCACACGGCATCACCAATAGACCCAAGGCTACTAAACCTGACGCTAAAGCGGAACGCATCGCTCTTGCTCCAATCGCGCTATCGCCCCTGTTATGTGGTGCACGGGACGCACCGCCACCATCTGTGTCGGTTTCACGATCGGTCACGTCGGCGCGATTGTCGGGCCTGCCAAGGCTGGATTAGCCAACTCCGTCGCCCCCTTGCAAAGCGCGGCAGAACACGGAGCCTGGTTGCGCGGCATGAGCCGGACGACCGCGCCCGACGGCAGGCGTCAAGGCAGCCGGCTTTGGCGAGGGCTCAAACCGAACCGCGATGCATCAGAGCCTCCTTCAGACTCCCTTTTTCGCGATCTGATATCCGTTGGCTGAAAGCTCCTGGAGAATTGCCTTGGCGATATGCGCGCTTTGATCCGGCGCGATCCATTCATAGTCCAGATTGGGACCACCATCGCCCTCGGGATACTTGATAAACGCCGAATGAATGGCGTTTGTAATTAGAATTTCCACGGCCTGATCCGACATGTTGCCTCCTGCCCTTTGCGGCAAGCATAGCAGCATTTTGGCCGGCGCGGTGCACCGGCTGGGCTCTTTGCGAAATCCATAACCGCCTCATACCGCCCAATCGGTATCGCGGAGTCATCGGACGCGCTCCCATAAAAACGCCGCTTGCGCAAAATGGCTGCCGGCATGCGTGGTAAGGTCTGAGACGAATCAGGGGAGTTCCATGCCTGCAGACAGTGACAGCACGATCGCCTGGCACCGCGCCCAGCTCAAACAGCTCCGCCAGACCTTGAAGGATATCGAGACGTCAAGATTTACGGTCGGCGAATCCTCGCAATCCAGCCGGAGCGGCAAGACCCAGCGGACCATCGCCGAGTTGCAGCGAAAGATCGGCCAGTCTCTGCAAATCATCGCTGCCTATGAGCGGCAGACAAGACGGCCGCTTGCGACCGACCAGCAAAGTCTCGCCAACGTCAGCTGGAGCAGTTGGACCGCTCGAAATGCTCACAACCGCAGCAAGGGCTCAGGCTAGACCTCGCTGCGGGCTCAAGCGGCGCCGAACCCGGGGCTGTCTTCCGTCTGTGGCGTGAAGTTGCGCGGGCGCCTGCTGGGGAAATGGCAGGCCGACGGTGTTGCATGCAATTCATTCTGCATTGCCCACAAAATCGTCTTGCCGGAACCCGATTGCGGCGTTTGATTCGACGTGGGTCCTTGGAGCGACACCCGGGCAATGCCTGGCCTCGCACCATCTTTCCCAATGCCCTCGCCGGCGCCCCAGGCCCGGCGGGGGTTCTATCTTGCGACGGGCTTTCAAAGTTCGGAGCGGTCCTTGTCTGGCAGCTTTCGGCTTTTGTCGGCAGGCAAAGCGTTTCAGCGATTCCGACTTCGTCGTCCGATCGCTTTTCATGTTGCAAACGATGACAAACGGCTCAAACTGGAATTGGGGGCGACAAGCCTGTGCCAGCTGTTCTGTGCGACACCGGCGCGAAGTACGCAGGAAATGCTCTGATGCCGAAAAAGGGAATCACGGGCCACGACGAATGGGTTGTCACGGAAGCATTGGCGACGGCGCTGGTCGCGCTCGAGCAGCTTGAACCGATCCACCAGCCCGGCAAGCATATGGACGATGTCAGGAAGCTCCTGGTCGCCGGTTGTCAGCCCGGGACCGTCAACCTGCATCTGGCGCAGGCAAAGTGCAGGTTATTTCCCAAAGCCGATCGCGCGAGCATTTATCGCGAATACGGGCTTGAGGATACCGAAGTTTAGAAGGCTCGTTGAGCCACGGCGAACAGGTCGATCCATCCATCCTACTGCGCCAACTGCCCGTCGGGCGCGTCGGGTGTCTAGCCGGCTTTCGAAAGATATTTCAGAATCGGACGGCCTGGATCGCGTCTACGCGCGCCGCAGGCACCGCACTGCCTTGCGCGCGGTGGTCACTGCCGGCCTGACCTGTGCCACCCTGCTGCAGATCGTGAAGACGAAGGCCAACCGGCTGCACTGCCAATCCGGGCCGAGGGCGCCGCTGGTCACGGGGCCGGGATAGGCCAGGCCAACCGCGACA
>Ga0163162_10002434_pt1 | contig 17540 bp, 16 predicted proteins | sample S55metaG_FD_115310 | JGI IMG/M metagenome (GOLD analysis project Ga0163162, IMG submission 115310) | Switchgrass rhizosphere microbial communities from Kellogg Biological Station, Michigan, USA - S5-5 metaG | ecosystem: Host-associated > Plants > Roots > Rhizosphere > Soil | place: USA...
TGCCCTCGTTGAGCAAGCCGGCGAGCTTTTGCAGCACGGGCCGCTTGGCGATCGCTTCCTTGTCGTTCGCCTTGGCCGCGCGCTCGGCGCGATTGAGCGCGCGGTCGACCGCTTCCAGGTCGGCCAGCGCAAGCTCCGTGTCGATCGTGTCGATATCCGATAATGGATCGATCTTGCCGGCGACATGGACGATGTCCGGGTGCTCGAAGCAGCGCACGACGTGCGCGATCGCATCGACCTCGCGAATATGCGCCAGGAATTTGTTGCCGAGACCTTCACCTTTCGACGCGCCGGCAACCAGTCCGGCGATGTCGACGAACTCCATCGACGTCGGAATGATCTTGAGCGGCTTGGCGATATTCGCCAGTTCCTGCAGGCGCGGATCCGGCACTGGCACGACGCCGACATTCGGATCGATCGTGCAGAACGGAAAGTTCGCCGCGGCGATACCCGCCTTGGTCAGCGCGTTGAAAAGCGTCGACTTGCCGACGTTCGGCAGGCCGACGATGCCGCATTTGATTCCCATGTAAAACCTCAGGAAAGAAAGAAGGGGCGAGGGGCGAGGGGCGAGTGAGAGCGGCTTACTGGCCCCTCGCCCCTCGCTCCTCGTCCCTGCTTGTATGCAATATCTTCATCGCGACGTTGAACTCGCCGCGCACTGCCAGGGGCAGCACGTCGAGTGACGCGCCGACCGCTTCGATGATCGCATTCTCATCGGCGACTCCGGGCCGGCCGAGCACCCATGAAGTCACCCGATCCCTGTCGCCCGGATGACCGATACCCAGACGCAGGCGGTGAAATGCGCCGTGGCCGAGATGCGCAAAAATATCCCGCAACCCGTTTTGTCCGCCGTGGCCGCCATCGAACTTCAACCGGGCCGCGCCGGGCGGCAGGTCGAGTTCGTCGTGCGCGACCAGCATTTCCTCCGCCTCGATCTTCCAGTAGCGCAGCGCCGAAGCCACTGCAATACCGCTCTTGTTGACGAACGTGCTCGGCTTGAGCAGCCACAGCGGCTGGCCCTCGAGCGTGATCTTCGCGGTCTCGCCGTGCAATTTCGTCTCGTTGCCGAAACGCACACCCTCGCGCCTGGCCAGGGCGTCAATAAACCAGAACCCGGCGTTGTGCCGGGTTCGCAGGTATTCGGCGCCGGGATTTCCCAGGCCGACGATAAGACGCAGCGCAGCCATTTCGACGAACCCGATTTTCGACGAACACGATCGAGCACAGCGGAATCACCCCGCGCGCGCGGGGTGATTCCTGAAGAAGAAGACGAACAAAGATTACTTCTTCTCTTCCTTCTTCGCGGGAGCGGCTCCCGCGGCAGGCGCGGCTGCGCCAGCTGCTGCGGCCGGAGCACCCGGTGCGCCAGCTGCGGCCTCGCCTTCGGCCACCGGAGCAGCCTCGACTTCCTGCTTGAGCTCCTGCGCCGTGACTACGGCCGCGTCGTGCTCCTTGCCCAGGCGCAATTCCGGAATCTCGACCCCGTTCGGCAGCTTCAGGTCGGAAATGTGCACGATGTCGCCGATGCTCAATTCGCCCAGGTCGACCTCGAGGAACTCGGGCAGATCCTTCGGCAGGCAGGAGATCTCGATGTCGGTCAGCGCATGCGAGATCAGCACGCCGGAGGTCTTGCCGGCCGGCGACTTTTCCTGATTCAGGAAGTGCAGCGGCACGCGGATGCGGATCGCCTTGTTCTCGTCGACGCGCTGGAAGTCCAGGTGCAGCAGCTGCGGCTTGAACGGATGGCGCTGCAGATCGCGCAACAGGACCTTCTGCTTCTTGCCGTCGAGGGCGAGATCGAGAATGGCCGAATAGAACCACTCGTTGTGCGAAGCCAGCCACACGGTATTGTGATCGAGCTGGATGCTGGCCGGCGGCTCATTGCTGCCATAGACGATGGCCGGCACCTTGCCGGAGTGACGCAGGCGGCGGCTCGCACCTTTGCCTTCGACACTGCGGCTCTCGGCCGGAATTTCATGGGTAGTTGCCATTTTGAATTTACCTTGCTTTGGTTGATCCACCTCGCGGTGGGTGTTGACTCGCCCGCGACCAGGAGAGCCGGTGAAAAGGGGCGAGAGTCGAGGGACGAGGGGCGAGAAAAAGCGGTTTCGACCGCTCTTCCCTCGCCCCTCGTCCCTCGCCCCTCGTCCCTGCTTTCAACTAATCCACATACAGCGAACTGACCGACTCGCCGAACGCCACGCGCCGGATCGTCTCGCCGAGCAGCTGCGCGACGCTGAGCTGGCGGATCTTGGCGCAGCCCGCGGCCGCTTCCGACAGCGGAATCGTATCGGTCACCACCAGTTCGTCGAGCTGCGATCCGTTCAGATTCTGGATCGCCGGGCCCGACAGCACCGGGTGCGTGCAGTACGCCACGACCTTGCGCGCACCGCTGCGCTTCAGCGCCGCGGCCGCCGCGCACAACGTGCCCGCGGTGTCGACGATGTCGTCGATCAGCACGCAGACCTTGCCCTCTACCTCGCCGATGATGTTCATCACCGTCGCTTCATTCGGCCGCGGCCGGCGCTTGTCGATGATCGCCAGGTCGGCATCGTCGAGGCGCTTGGCGATCGCGCGTGCGCGCGCCACGCCGCCAACGTCCGGACTTACCACGATCATGTCCGAATCGCCATGGTGGCGCCAGATGTCCGCGAGCAGCACCGGCGACGAGTATACATTGTCCAAAGGTATATCGAAAAATCCCTGAATCTGGTCCGCGTGCAGGTCGACCGTCAGGACCCGATCCGTACCGACCGCGCCGACCATCGTCGCCGCGACCTTCGCCGTGATCGGCACGCGCGCCGACCGCGGGCGGCGATCCTGGCGCGCGTAGCCGAAATACGGCAGCACCGCGGTCACGCTGGTTGCCGATGCGCGCTTGAGCGCGTCGACCAGCACCAGCAACTCCATGAAATTGTCCGCGGTCGGCGCCGAAGTGGACTGGATCACGAACACTTCCTGGCGCCGCACGTTCTCTTCGATCTCGACCTGCACTTCACCATCGGAAAAGCGGCTGCAAAGCGCCTTGCCGAGGGGGACGTTCAACACCTTGCAAACTTCCGTCGCCAGCGGCCGGTTCGAATTGCCGCTGAACACCAGCAAGCCGCCACGCTCGTCGCGATCGCGTCCGTAGGCGCCACCGAAGCCTGCTGTGTTCACCGTGTTCACATGCTGCCTTTCAATGGGTGGAGAAGCCGGCGTCGGTGTAGCGGGTGGAACGCAGTTTGGCTGGGACGGCAGGACTCGAACCTGCGAATGCGGGGATCAAAACCCCGTGCCTTACCAACTTGGCGACGTCCCACTATCTGTGCAAGCTATCTGTGCAAGCCCGATCTGCACGAGCCCGGCCTGCATAAAGCCGGGCATCGTGCCACGCGTCACGGAAAACCCTCGCTCGAAACCCTGCGCCGGCCTTCCACGTTGGCGCGTCCTGCGCCGCGTTGTTCATTCCGTCCGATTCAAGTCGGGCGGCGGTTGTATTCCAGAGCATCCAGCAGCAGCGACCGATTGACTCCGCGCGCCCGATAGGCCGTGAAGTTCGCCGGACATTGCCGCGCGATTTCATCGGCACGCTCCGCCGATTCCGCATCGACGAATACGCAGCCGCCAGTGCCGGTCAGACGCGCTTCGCCGAACTGACCCAGCCAATCGATCGCGGCGGCCAGCGGCGGGTAACCCGCGCGCACGACGGACGTGAACGCGTTGGTCGTTGCTGTCCCAGAACCGGAAAGATAGTCGGATATTGTCAGGGGCGGCGAGTTTCGTGTCAATTCAGGTGCTTGAAACAAGGCTCCCGTTGCGACCGATACGCCCGGATCGACAATCACGTAGTACCGCTCGCGCAGCGCGATGGGAGTCAGCTTCTCGCCGATTCCCTCGGCCCAGGCCGAGTAGCCGCGGACGAAAACCGGGACGTCGGCGCCAAGCTCCAGCGCGATGCCGGCAAGCTGATCGGGGGACAGTCCGGCCGACCACAAGTCGTTCAGCGCGACCAGAACCGTGGCCGCGTCCGAACTGCCCCCTCCGAGGCCTCCGCCGAGCGGAATGTGCTTGTCCAGGCCAACGTCGACTCCCAGCCGGCCACCGCAACGTTCGCGCAGGGCGTGCGCGGCGCGCAGGCACAGGTCGTCTTCCATCGGAACGCCGGGCACGTCGTTGACGCGTGCGATCTGGCCGTCGGTACGGACGCGCAAACGCACGATATCGCCCCAATCGAGCAGCTGGAACACCGTCTGCAGCAGGTGGTACCCATCGGCACGGCGGCCGACGATGTGCAGGAACAAGTTGAGCTTGGCCGGGGCCGGCCACAACGTCCAGGACTGCGTCATTCGAAAGACCAGCGCTCGATTGCCATCCTTACCCGGGCATTGCCGCGGGCGGCGAACAGCTTGCGCGGCATCGGCGGCTGGCTGTCGGCGAACCAGTCGCGGTACTCGATCTTCCAGCCGTCCTGCACGAGGACGGCCGGCAGGCTCTGCGCATCGTACTGGACTTCGGCGCGCGGTCCAGGCGCACGCAGGCCGCGAACCCAGGATCCCAGTGCGGCCAGCGGCACATCCCAGCCAAGCCGCTCACGCAGCAGGCGCTCCGGATCGGCACCGCGAACGGGCTGCTCGTCGACGCCTTCGAGTTGCGCCTGGCGCGCGTCGCCAGAGAGCTTCCAGGTCTTTCCCGTCACCGGCGCGCGCACGGTAAAGCTGTAGCTTTCGCCGTTCTGTTGCCACGTAAGGTCGCCGCTGCCGCCATCGCGCCCGTCCGAAACGCTGATGTGCGCTTCGACCTGCCAATGCGTGCGTGGTCTGAGTGCAGCTTCGCGCGCGTCCTGGCCGGCGCTCGTCGCGGCCGTTTCGCGAACGCGCACCGGCGCGCATGCGGCCAAAGCGGTCACGATGATCAGGGTTGCGACGGATCGCGCGTGCGCGGCGCGCGGCCACGCCATGGATCGCGTGGCGGCTACCCGCATGCGCTGGCAGCCCGCCAACCGTCAGCGCGGATCGCGGCGGTCATGACACAAGCCGCTTCATCGTCTCGATCAAGACCTTGTTCTTTTCGTCCTTCTTGCGCCCCTGATCCCAGATCCTGCGCGCTTCGTCCTTCTGACCGGAAACCCAAAGCACTTCGCCGAGATGCGCGGCAATCTCCGCGTCCGGCTGCTTGTCGTACGCGCGCCGCAGCTGTTCGAGCGCCTGGTCGAGATTGCCGAGGCGGTACTGCACCCAACCCAGGCTGTCGATGATCGCCGGCTCGCCGGGTTTCAGGGTCAGCGCCTTCTGGATCAGCTCGAGCGCTTCGGTCTTGTGTTCGGTGCGGTCGGCGAGCGTGTAACCCAACGCGTTCATCGCATTCGCATCGTCCGGCTTGAGTTCGAGCACGTGGCGCAGATCGCGCACCGCGGCATCGACATGGCCCAGGTCGTCATTGAGCAGGGCGCGCGCATACAGAAGGCGCACGTCGTCCGGCAGCGTTTGCAGGCCCCGGTCGTAGGCGGCGATCGCATCCTTTTCGCGCTGGTGTCGGCTCAGCAATTCGCCTTCGAGCAGGTAGGTTTCGCCGAGTTCCTTGCTGTCGTCGGCCGCGCGCGCCTGGAGCTCATGAACGAGCGCAAGCGCCTCGGCCGTCTTGCCGTTGTCGTCCTGCAGGATGGCGATGCGCAGCTGCACCTCGAACCCATGCTCCGAATCGGGCGATATCTGGTCGTACCAGGCCAGCGCGTCGGCCTTGTGGTCGAGCAATTCAGCCAGCTGCCCGAGCAGATGCATGCGGTCGTCCGGCCGCGGCTCGGGCAACGCCTTGACCTCGCGATACAGCGCTTCGGTGAGCTTCTTGTCATCCGCCCGGGCGCAGTACGCGGCACGCGCGGCGAACGTGAAGTCGTCCTGCGGGCCTTGCGCCAGGATGCGCGCGGCTTCGGCATTGTCGCCGAGTTCACTGAGCAACGCGGCGTACGCGAGCCGCATGTGGGTGTTGCCGGCGTCGCGATGCAGCGCGTCGGCGAACAAGGCGCGCGCGCCGGTCTTGTCGCCGGCCTTGAGCTTGAGTTGCGCGGCCCAGGCATAGGCATCGGCAGTCTTGAACCGGGTCACCGCCTGCGTCGCGAGCGATTGGGCCAATGTCGGGCGCTCGAGCCGCGCTGCGAGCTGGCTCATCGCAATCCAGGTCTGCACCTTGTCGCCGAGGCGATCCGGTTTGGCGACGCGCTCGAGCATCGCTGCAGCCTGTTCCTTGTCGTCGTCGCTCAGCAATACCTGCGCGATCGCGCTCCAGCCTTTTCCTTCGGACTGTCGGGCGAGCCGCTGCAGATCTTCGTAGGCGGCATCGGGCTTGCGGTCATGCAAGGCCAGCACCGCGCGCGCCTGCCACACGCCGGGATCGTCGCTGCGCAGGGTCTGCCAATGCGTCAGGTCCTCGCGCGCCAGATCCCATTGCTTGGCTGCCAACGCGATATGCGTTGCCTGGCCGGCCAGCGCCGGGTCATCACTCAGCCGCGCCGCCTGCGAGTAGTCGCGCGCCGCACCGGACAAGTCGCCCGAGCTCAACGCAAACTGGCCGGCAAGCATCAGCTTCAGCGAATCCTGATCCGACGGAACCGGCGCGACTTTCAGCCGCTCCAGCGGCTGCGCCGGTCCGTGCGCGCTCGCGCGCGAGCCGGAGGTCGACGGCAGGGTCGCGCAGGCGCCAAGAAGCATGGCGGCGAGCACGCCAATCGCGGCGTTGCGCACGCTGCTCCGGGCTCTGATTTGCATCATGTCTTGAACGATCCTGGTCGACGCTTCGGCGGCGGGCGCCGACGCATTTCTTGATATCGCGCGGACCGGGCCGCACAATCGCGTTGATGCGGCGTGGCGCAACCGGTCGGCTGCACCCGTGACGCCAGCGCTGCTACTTTAGCCGATTGTCGCACGCATGGCCCTCATTGCCGTTGGACTCAATCACTTGACCGCGCCGCTCGACCTTCGTGAGAAGGTCGCGTTTGCGCCCGAGGTCACGCCCCAGGCATTGTCCGATCTTGCGCGCCAACCCGGTGTGAACGAAGCGTTGATTCTTTCCACCTGCAATCGCACCGAACTGTACGTCGACGTCACTCCGGGCGCCGAAACCGTGCCGCGGCGCTGGTTGTCCGAACAACATCGTCTGACCGAAGGTCGCATCGACGAGTTCCTTTATCATCACACCGACGACGCTGCCGTGCGCCATCTGTTCCGGGTCGCCACGGGCCTGGACTCAATGGTGCTCGGCGAGCCGCAGATCCTCGGCCAGGTCAAGGACGCCTACCAGGCCGCGCGCAGCGCCGGCAGCATGCGCGCGCCGATGGAGCGCCTGATGCAGCAGACCTTCGCCGTGGCCAAGCGCGTACGCAGCGATACGCGCATCGGCGCCAGCCCGGTATCGGTCGCGTTTACGGCGGTGCGCCTGGCCGAGCGTCTGTTCGCCGACATCAGCCAGGCCTGCGTGCTGCTGATCGGCGCCGGCGAAACCATCGAACTGGCCGCGCGCCATCTGGCTGAATCGCGCGCCCGGCGCCTGATCGTCGCCAATCGCACGCTCGAGAACGCGCAAGCGCTGGCGAGCAAATTCGGCGCCTATGCGATCGGCCTGCACGACCTGCCCCAGCATCTGGCCGAAGCCGATATCGTCATTTCCTCGACCGCAAGCCGCGAGCCGGTCATCACGCGCCTGATGATCGAGGATGCGTTGCGCGCGCGCCGCCGCCGGCCTATGTTCCTCGTCGACATCGCCGTGCCGCGCGACATCGCCGCCGACGTTGCCGATCTGGACGATGCGTATCTGTACACGATCGACGACCTCAAGCAGGTCATCGACGAGAACCTGCGCTCCCGCCAGGCGGCCGCGGTCGAGGCCGAGGCGATCATCGACCTTCAGGTCGAGCACTACCAGGCGTGGCGGCGCGCGCTGGAACTGCGCAACCCGCTCGCCGGACTGCGCCGCGAAGCGGAAGCACAGCGCGACGCGACGCTGGCCAAAGCGCGTGCGCTGCTCGCGGGCGGCCGCACGCCGGAGCAGGCGCTGGAATTCCTCGCGCATACGCTGACCAACAAGCTGCTGCACACGCCGAGCGCGAACCTGCGCGAAGCGGCGCAGCGCGGCGACGTGGAGCTGCTGCGCGCAGCGGAACAGCTGTTTGATTCGGCGCCGGACGAAAAAGGGCGCGAAGAAGAAGCGAAAGAAGTAAAAGGCGATAAAGTGGACAAAGACGCATGACGCCGTCACTGATGCGCAAGCTCGGCGAGCTCGCCGAACGCCACCAGGAAGTCGCGCTGCTGCTGGCACAGAGCGAAACGATCAACGATCCGAACCGCTTCCGCGCACTGAGCAAGGAATATGCCCAGCTCGAACCGGTAGCGAAGTCGCTGCAGGCATACGACGACGCTGGCCGAGCGCTCGACGCCGCGCAAGCGATGCTCGACGATCCGCAAATCCAGAACGACAAGGGCATGCGCGAGCTGGCGATGAGCGAAATCGCCGAGCTCGAAGCGCGCCGCGCCGGCCTGGATCGCGAACTCGGGCTGCTGCTGCTGCCGAAGGACGCGCGCGATGATGCCAACATCTTCCTCGAAGTCCGCGCCGGCACCGGTGGCGACGAAGCGGCGATTTTCGCCGGCGACCTGTTCCGCATGTACAGCCGCTTCGCGGAGCGCCAGGGTTGGCGCGTCGAAATCCTGTCGGCCAGCGCGGGCGAACACGGCGGTTACAAGGAAATCATCGCGCGCATCGAAGGCAAGGGCGCGTTTTCGAAGCTCAAATTCGAGTCCGGCACGCATCGCGTGCAGCGCGTTCCGGCAACCGAGGCGCAAGGCCGCATCCATACTTCGGCCGCGACCGTTGCCATCCTGCCGGAAATGGACGAGATCGAGGATGTCGAAATCAATCCGGCCGATCTGAAGGTCGACACGTTCCGCGCCTCGGGCGCCGGCGGGCAGCACGTCAACAAGACCGACTCGGCGATCCGCATCACGCACCTGCCGACGGGCATCGTCGTCGAATGCCAGGACGAACGCAGCCAGCACAAGAATCGCGCGCGCGCGCTGTCCCTGCTCAAGGCCCGCATGCTCGACGAACAGCGCGCCAAGCAGACGGCAGCGCAGGCCGAATCGCGTCGGCTGCAGGTCGGCTCCGGCGATCGCAGCCAGCGCATCCGCACGTATAATTTTCCACAAGGCCGCCTGACCGACCATCGTATCAATTTGACTCTGTACAAACTGCCGGAGATCGTCGCCGGCGACCTCGATCCGGTGATCGGCCCGCTGACCCAGGAATTCCAGGCCGACCAGATGCAGGCGCTGACTGGGCAGGCATGAGGATGGGACGATCGCTTGTGAGGGCTGAGGGCTGACGGCTGAAAAGCATGCTCCCGGCACGCGCCATCGCGACTGCACTCACTCAGCCCTGGGCCCTCAGCCCTCAGCCCTGCCAACCGCCGCATTCACGCGCGGCCCCGCAGTGTGGCACGATGCCTCGACACAGACGCAATGCAAGGACGATGTGAATTTCGATCCGGCCCTCGGCACGGGCGTTTCCGAACTGGTCGACCTGATCTCGCGGGGCGATCTGGCGCGCGCGCGCGCCCGGGCGCACGAACTGCTCCAGCGCTATCCGCAGCAAGCCGAACTGTGGCGACTGCTCGGCATCAGCTGCCTGCAGCAGGGCGCCTACGACGATGCGCAGGCCGCGCTGGCGAACGCGGTCGAACTGGCGCCGCACTCGGTCGAGATCTGGTGCAACCTGGCCAGCGTGCACAGCGCGAGCGGGCGCTTCGACGATGCCGAGCGCGCGCTGCATCGGGCGCTGAAACTCGAGCCGAACCACGCCGCGGCGCTGAACAATCTCGGCAGTCTGCTCGACGCGCGCGGCGACTACCTCGCGGCTGCCGAGTGTTTTGCGCGCGCGATCACCCATCGTCCGGACTATGCGCGCGCCTGGCTCAACCAGGGTGGCGCGCTGCTGACCCTGCGCCAGCTGGACCGTGCCGAGAGCAGCGTGCGCCGGGCGATCCAGCTTGCGCCGCACTGGGCCGACGCGCATTTCGTGCTCGGCAACATTCTCGGCGAAGCGGGCAAGACACTGCAGGCAACGGCCGCGTATCGCGACGCCGTACGCGACGCGCCAGGCGACGCGCGCTACCACTACCAGCTGGCGCTGACGCTCGAAGACCAGGGCGATTTGGCCCAGGCGCAACGCACCTATGAGCGCGCGCTCGAACTCGACGCCCACTTCTGGCCGGCATTGTCGCAACTGGCGTTCCTGAAGCGGCGCGTTTGCGACTGGCATCAGCTCGCGCCGTTGTCACGGCGCCTGCTCGCCGGTGTCGACGGCGGCGCCATCGGCATCACGCCGTTCTCCCTGCTCGTGGAGGAATCCACGCCGGCCCAGCAGCTGGCCTGCGCGCGCCGCTTTGCCGAACTGAAGGACGCACAGGTCGCGCCGCTGCGCGACCGTCTGGCCGCCCGCCAGCATGCGCGCGCGAATGGGCCGATCCGGGTGGGCTTCATCTCGTCGGGATTCGTCGAGCATCCCACGGCGCTGCTGATCGTCGAACTGATCGAGCGCCTGCGGCGCTCGCCGCTGCACACGATCGGCTTCGCCACCAGCGCCGACGACCATGGCCCGCTGCGCGCGCGCCTGACACGCGGATTCCGCGAGTTCCACGACGTGTCCGCGCAATCGCTGCAGACGATGCTGCGCGCCGTTCGCGACGCGCGCGTCGACATCCTCGTCGACCTCGATGGCTACTGCGAAGACTCGCACCCGGAGGTGTTCGCGCTGCGCGCCGCGCCGCTGCAGGTCAACTGGCTCGCCTATCCGGGCTCGCTCGGCGCGCCGTGGTACGACTACCTGATCGCCGATCACCTGCTGATCCCGGACGAACAACGCCCGCATTACGCCGAGAAGATCGCCTGGTTGCCGCGCTGCTATCAGCCGAGCGACACCTCGCGAGTCGTGCCTGCCGCGCCGCCGCGGGCCGCGCTGGGCTTACCTGCGCAGGGCTGCGTGTTTGCCAGCTTCAACAACAGCTGGAAGTTCACGCTGCGCAGTTTTGTCCGCTGGATGAAGATCCTCAAGGCCGTGCCGGACAGCGTGCTGTGGCTGCTTGCCGGCCGGGCCGGCAGCTTGGCCGACGATCGCCTGCGCCACGCCGCGGCCGCTGCGGGCGTCAGCTCGGACCGGCTGGTGTTCGCGGCCCGCGTGCGCCATGGCGAACATCTGGCGCGCTACCGTCATGCCGACCTGTTCCTCGACACCAATCCATACAATGCGCACACGACGGCCAGCGATGCGCTTTGGGCTGGATGCCCGGTACTGAGCCAGCCGGGGGCTACCTTCGCTTCGCGCGTAGCCGCCAGCCTCAACCATCATCTGGGCTTCGACGAGATGAACGTGGCGTCGGATCAGGCCTACGTCGAAACGGCCGTGCGCCTGGCTCAGGACCCTGCCGCCCTGAGCGCGTTGCGGTCGCGCGTCGAGGCGGCGCGAAAGGCCACTGGCCTGTTCGACATGGCCGGCTATGCTCGCGACTTCGAAACGGCCTTGACGACAATGTTCAAGCGCCACGAAGGCGGCTACGATGCCGAGGACTTCGAGGTAACCTGACCGATGACAGCTGCCAGCGAATTCTCGGCCCTGAACCTTTGTGTCCTGACTGTCTCGGACACGCGCACGCGCGAAAACGACACGTCGGGCGATTACCTCGCGCAAGCGCTTGCCAGCGCCGGGCACCGGCTGCACGACCGGGCGATCGCAAAAGACGACGTCTATCGGCTGCGCGCAATCGTCTCTGCCTGGATCGCCGAACCCGCGGTCAACGGCATCCTGATCACCGGCGGCACCGGATTCACCGGACGCGATTCGACGCCGGAGGCAATCCGCCCGCTGCTCGACAAGGAAATGCCCGGCTTCGGCGAGATGTTCCGCGTCCTGAGCTTCGATGAGATCGGCACGTCGACGTTGCAGTCGCGTGCGTTCGCCGGACTGGCGAACGACAAGTTCGTGTTTTGCCTGCCGGGATCGACATCGGCCTGCCGCACCGCATGGGAAAAACTCATCGGCGCGCAACTCGACGCGCGCACAAAACCCTGCAATCTTGCCAACCTCCGGCCACGCCTGCGTGAAACATGAAACGTAAAGTCTACGAAAAGCACCTCGAGGCGCTCGCCGTCGAGCTGGTCGAACTGCAGCGCTGGCTGATGAGCACGGGCAAGCGCGTCGTCGTTGTGTTCGAAGGCCGCGATGCTGCCGGCAAGGGCGGCGTGATCAAGGCGATCAGCGAATACTTGGACACGCGCCACTATCGCATCGTCGCCTTGAGCAAACCGAGCGAACGCGAACAGACGCAGTGGTACTACCAGCGCTACATCGCGCACCTGCCCTCGGCGGGCGAGATCGTCCTGTTCGACCGCAGCTGGTACAACCGCGCCGGCGTCGAGCACGTCATGGGCTTTTGCAGCGACGCCGAGTACCAGCGCTTCCTGCTCGAGTGCCCGGTGTTCGAGCGCGGCCTGGTCAACGACGGCATCCTGCTTTTTAAGTACTGGCTCGCCGTCGACCAGGAAGAACAGGAACAGCGCTTCGCCGAGCGCGCGAGCGATCCGCTCAAACGCTGGAAGATCTCGCCGATCGATATCGCTGCGCGTGACAAGTATCGCGACTACAGCAAGGCGCGCGCGACCATGCTCAAGCACACGCACACCGCATTTGCGCCCTGGCATGTCGTCGACTTCAACAACCAGCAGGAAGGCCGGCTCAACCTGATCCGGCATCTGCTCGACCAGCTTCCCGACCGCAAGATTCCGGTCAAGCCGCTGAAGCTGCCGAAACTCAAGAACAAGCCCGGCACCGAATCGCTGGCGGACAAGTCGCTATGGGTAAAAAAAGTGTACTAGTGCACTTTAACGCTTGATGGTAGCGAACTGATACGGCTTGGCACAGCGTGCCCCCATCCGCCTTCGGCACCTTCCCCCGCTTCGCAGAGGAAGGAAAAGCGCAGAGCGGCAAGCAAGGATCCTTCCCCCGCCTGCGGGGGAAGGTGGCGGCAGCCGGAAGGGGGCAGCTCGCTGCGCGAACATGACAAGCTCCCGAATCTTTCCTTCAGTACGCCAGCGCTACGCTCGACCGCCTCGAGGTCCTGCCGGCACTGGATTGAGCCAGTCCGGCTCAAGCGATGCGAAATCGTTCCGGCGCGGCGATGGCGGCCGCGCCGCGTTCGACGCGGCTCACCTGGGCGAGCGGCGGCCCGATTTCGAGCCAGCGCCCGAGTTGCGCCAGTGCCGCATCGTCGCCGCAGGCGACAACCTCGACCGTGCCGTCGGGCAGGTTCCTGGCGTGGCCGGTCAGGCCCAGCCGCAGGGCCTCATCGCGCGTCGAGGCGCGGAAGAACACGCCCTGCACGCGGCCGCTGACGACGAAGCGCGCGCAAGCCATCGCGGCCTCAGCCGCCGCCGATCACTGCGTCGAGGTCCTTGGTCGAAATCGGGCCCATGAACGCCTTGGCCACGTGCCCGTCCGGCGCGATCAGATAGGTGTTCGGCAGCCCTTTCGGTGGATCGAAGTCCTTCGGCGGCTCGATCACGTCCACCTGGGCGACCGGATACGACAGCGGATGCGCCTTGAGGTATTTCTCGATGTCGGCCTTGTCGCTGTCCTCGAACGCAAGACCAATCGCCGCAACCTTGTCCTTGTGGGCGGTGACGTAGGCGGAGATGTCCGGCAATTCCTTCAGGCACGGCGAACACCACGTCGCCCAATAGTTAACAATTACCCATTTTCCACTTTGTGCGGAAAGATCGAAGGTCTTGCCGTCGAGCGTCGTGACGTTCAGCGCCGGCTTCGCCGCGGTGGCGGCGATGACGGGCGCTGCCGCCATGCCTTGGGCGATCAGGGTCATCGCGACGAGATTGAGGACCGGCAGGTTCGGCAGGCGCTTCATGTAGGTTCCTTGGAAACAGGCAGTTTGGGTTCAGTCGCCATATCTGACCGCCCCTGAGCCGGAAAAATTTCGCTCAGCGGCACGTTCATGCGTTCGCGCAGGTCAGCGATGACCTCGTCGAGGCGGCGCGCGGCGACAGCGTCGGGTGCGCCATCGTCAGCGCCGGGCAAGGGCATGCCGCTGGGCAGTCGATAATCCGACCCGGCATACAGATCGTACAGTGTCGTCGTGGCCAGATCGCGGGTCAGCGCCCATGCGCCGTCGTCGCCGCGCCGGACCAGACCGGAATTGCCGAGCTGGCGCAGGAACTCCTGGATCAGGTCGTCGGTGAGGAACGGTTCGCGCTCGCACAAATCGCGGCTGTGCAGTGCGACCCCCGCTCGCTGTGCGACGATGAAATGACCCAGCACGCGCAGCAGGCCGCGAAATTTGTTGTCTGGCATCAGTTGCAGTTCGCCCGGGCGATAGTCGAACGCCGAAAGACTGGCTGCCAGCGACGCGCCGAGCAATACCACGACCCAGGAAATGTATATCCAGAATACGAAGATCGGTACGATCGAAAGCGCGCCGTATATCTGCTCGTAGTTCGCGCTCTGGATTGCGTAGAAGGCAAAAGCCCGCTTGGCAATCTCGAAAAGCACTGCGGCGACGAGCGCGCCGATGGCCGCGTCGCGCCAGCGCACGCTACGGTTCGGAATCAGTGCGTAGGCGCAGACCAATGTCAGCCATTGGATCAGGAACGGCAACAGCCCGAGCAGCCGGGACTTCAGCGAAAACTCCGTGTCGACTTCTTCGAGGAACGGAAGGGCGAACAGGTAAGAGCTGATGCCGAGCCCGGCGACCACGAGCATCGGACCGAGCGTGATCACCGCCCAATACCGGACTACGCGCGACGTCGTCCCTCGCCCGCGCGGCACGCGCCAGATGCGATTGAATGCATCCTCGATGCTGAGCATGAGCGCGACGCCGCTGGCCAGAAGCACGACGATGCCGAGCGCAGTTGCCTTGCTGGCATTCTCCGCGAACAGCGTGAGGTAGCGCTGCACCGCTTCGCCGGTTGCCGGCACGAAGTTGCGAAACACGAATTCACTGACCGCGTCGCGCCACTCGGTAAACACCGGAAACGCGGCCATGACGCCGAACACCGCCGTAACCAGCGGCACGAGCGCGAACAGTGTCGTCAATGCCAGCGCACCAGCCGCCTGCAGGCAACCTTCATCGAGAAAGCGGCTCAGCGTGAAGCGCGCGAAGGCTTCGAGCTTGTGGCGGTTGATGCGCATTTGTGAATAGTAGCTGAGGAGCAGGGGCGAGGGACGAGGGGCGAGGGGCGAGGAACAGCGCAAGGCACGAACAGGTCCCAGCCTCGTTTCTCCTCCTAATACCCGACAGCACACGCCTCACCTAGCCGCGCGCTATGCTCTGCTCGCCCCTCGCCCCTCGCCCCTCGCCCCTCGCCCCTCGCCCCTCCCCATGCCAGACATCCTCATCCTCTACTACAGCCGCCACGGCAGCGTCGCCGAGCTCGCGCGCCATGTCGCGCGCGGCGTCGAAGAAGTCGACGGCGCGCATGCGCGCGTGCGCAGCGTGCCACCGGTGGCGGCGGTGACAAGCGTTGCCCAGCCACCGGTACCCGATGAAGGCGCGCCGTATGCCAGCGTCGGGGATCTGCGCGAGTGCAGCGGGCTGATCCTCGGCAGCCCGACGCGATTCGGCAGCATCGCGGCGCCGTTGAAGCATTTCTTCGACGGGACGGCTGCCGAATGGGTGTCCGGCACGTTGGCCGGCAAACCGGCTGGGGTCTTCACCTCGACCGGAACCATGCACGGTGGCCAGGAATCGACCTTGCTGTCGATGATGTTGCCGCTGCTGCATCACGGCATGCTGCTGGTCGGCATTCCGTACACCGAAGACGCGCTCAACGCCACCGCCAGCGGCGGCACGCCCTATGGCGCAAGCCATGTGGCCGGTCTCGACGACGAATGGCCGATCACGGACGACGAGCGCACGCTGGCACGATCGCTCGGGCGGCGCGTCGCCGGGATCGCGGCGAAACTGGCGCGATGAGTTCGCCGGCATCCCCCGCGTTGCGCTTCGGCGCTGCCGCCCTGATCGCGCAACTGCTGCTGCAGATCGTCTGGCATGCCGAACTCGCCCCGGTGTCACGTCCAGCGCTGGCGCTCGCGGTGCTGCCTCTGCTGCCCGGCCTGTGGGTCTGCATCAGGAATCTTCCGCGCGGCGTGCTGATCGGCGGAATCGCCAGCCTCTTCTATTTCTGCCACGGCGTCGTTGACCTGCTCGGCGCCGGCGCATCGCGTCTGCCTGCGGCGGCCGAAGTCGCTCTCGCCGTGGCGGTGGTCGCTGCGCTCGGGTGGGACACGCGCCAACGCAAAACTGCGGCAACAGGCAAATCCGCGGCAAAAGTATGATCCTGCCGATTCGTTCACATCCGCGCTGGATCGGAAGCGATAGATTGGCTCGCTGGGGTGCGGCAATTGTCCGGGTTTTGCGCGGTCGCGTGGTTCTCCGCGCCGTCCTGAGGGAAATGGACTGATGAGTTTCGTGCAAACGCCGCCGGTGCTGAACAACCAGTATCTCGATGACCGCGTCCTGCGGTCGTACCTGCGCCGCATACTGCCGCCGGCGACGCTGGAGGCAATCGAATCCGACCTCACCGACCTGGGCGAATTCGCGGTTGCCGCATGGGCGCAGGCGCGCGGCCGGGATTGCGCGGAACCGGGGCTGACGCACTGGAACGCCTGGGGCGAACGCGTCGACCGGATCGAACTGACGCCGGCCTGGCAAGCGGCACAACCGGTCGCGGCGCGCTATGGCCTGGTTGCCGCAGGGCATGAGTCGACGCACGGCACCGCCGCGCGGGTGCATCAATTTGCAATGGTGTACTTGTTCCATTGTGCCAGCGAGTTCTACACCTGCCCGCTGGCGATGACCGACGGCGCCGTCAGCGCGATCAGGGCTTCCGGCAACCAGCGCCTGATCGAACGCGCGCTGCCGCATTTTCTCAGCCGCGACCCGGCGCAGCACTGGATCTGTGGCCAATGGATGACCGAGAACGCCGGCGGTTCCGACGTGTCGGCCACCGAAACGACGGCGCGAGAGGAGAACGGACGCTGGCGCCTGCACGGGCGCAAGTGGTTCACTTCGGCGATCAACGCGCAGGCCGCGCTGGCCCTGGCGCGGCCGCACGACGCCCAGCCCGGCGCCGACAATCTCGCGTTGTTCTACATCGAGCCGCGCAAGCCCGACGGCCGCTGGCGCAACATCCAGATCGACCGGCTCAAGGACAAGCTCGGCACGCGCGAACTGCCGACCGCCGAGATCCACCTGCACGGCACGCCGGCCGAGCTCGTCGGCGAAGCGCGCCATGGCGTGCGCGCGATCGCGCCGATGTTGAACATCACGCGCACATGGAACGCAGTCGGCGCGCTGGCAACGATGCGCCGCGGCATCGCGCTGGCGCGCGATTACGCCGATCGCCGCGTCGTGTTCGATCGCCCTCTGGCCGAGCAGCCGCTGCACCAAGACACGCTGGCGCGCATGCAGGCGGAGTTCGAAGCGGCATTTCACCTGACGTTCTTCGCAA
>Ga0163162_10002436_pt1 | contig 17538 bp, 14 predicted proteins | sample S55metaG_FD_115310 | JGI IMG/M metagenome (GOLD analysis project Ga0163162, IMG submission 115310) | Switchgrass rhizosphere microbial communities from Kellogg Biological Station, Michigan, USA - S5-5 metaG | ecosystem: Host-associated > Plants > Roots > Rhizosphere > Soil | place: USA...
TGATAAACAGCATTCCAAAGAGCGCGGCGTCATAAAGGGTAATATGGAATGTGTAGTATTTCAAGCAGGTTAATTGGCTCAATCATCTCAAATCTATAAAACAATAACAGATAAAACGTTAATATTTAGGTAGAAATGAATGACATTTTAAAACCAGGCAAAAGAATGTCGCTTTTAAAATACCATTTTTGAGGTCTAATTAAGATGCGTTGCTTCTCAATCCAGCATACAGGCGGGTTGGGTTTAACCTAATGGGTATCTTTTATATTGCCTTGGTGCCAATAGATCATATACCGGGCATCATGTAATTTGTAAAAAGGGATCAACTCCAGGTCTTTAAACTTTGCCGGGCTGATCAGTCCAGGTGCAATAAAGGTTTGAGGTTTCCCGACCACAGATTTCAGATAGGTTTCAAGATTAGCCGGGTTACTTGCCAGTACAGGTGCCGAATCTAACGGATACATTTTCCCCCGGGCACGGTAACCGCCAAACTGATCGCCATCGGCAATTAAATTATCAAGATCGGTGGTATCGGTTTTTGCTGCCAATACAATTGGCCCGTGTAAAAATGCTACATAGTGAGAACTGTCCGGCAGCGCTTCTGTGCTCAATTCCATTGGTAAACGAACCTCTATCTCATCGCCTTTCTTCCACAAGCGGTTAAGCTTTACATAGGATCCGGGCTGAGCATCAACAGGCACTTTGATACCATTGACTTTGATTTGCAGTTTGCCGGCCTTTACCCAATGAGGGTAGCGGATATTGATATCAAACTTACCCGGCTTTACCGCCTCCATTAAAAGTTTGGTGGTTTCTGTATCCGGGAATTTGGTTTGCTGTGAAAGCACAAGACCTTGTGCTGACCAGTTTAACCGGGATGCAATAAACAGGTTTACATAAAGATTTTTTTGCTGGTAGCTGTAGATGAGCTCACCATATTTACCATGGTTTTCCATCCCCGAGCCTACACAGCACCACATATCAACCTGCGGCTGCGAGTAAACCCGGTAGTGGCGCGGGCGCATAGAAGTATAATAAACAAAACCACCATGTACAGGGTGCTGGCTCGAAAGGATATGATTATACAGGGTTCGCTCGTAAAAATCCATGAACTTAACATCTGCCGCCTTTTCAAAAAGATGGCGGGTGAGTTTAAGCATATTGTAGGAGTTGCAGGTTTCTGGCCCCGCAATATCAGTGATCATTTTGGTGAAATTGCCTGTTGGGTTAAAATGCTCATTTACACTGTTGCCGCCTATTACAACCGAACGGTTATTGACTACCGTTTCCCAGAAAAACTGTGCTGCTTTGCCATAATCCGCGTCTCCGCCAACTTCCGAGATCCGCTGAAAGCCGACAGCCTTAGGGATCTGCATGTTGGCGTGCAAGCCATTAAGCTTATCCTGTCCCAGGATCAACGGATTCAAGATCTCTTTGTGTGAGAATCTTCTGGCCAGGGTGAGGTATTTATCCTGCCCGGTTATTACCGATACATCGGCAAAAACTTCGTTTAAGCCGCCTTGTTCTGAAATGAGCATCGTTTGGATTTGCTCGTCAGTTAATTTGAGCGACACGCTGTAGATATAGTCCGTTAGTCGCACCAGTATTTCTTTTGCCTGGCTTTTGCCGGCAATTATATAGGCGTCCCTTAAACCGGCAAAAAGTTTGTGGATATTATAAAGCGGCACCCACTTTTTATTAAGCGAGAAAGTATCGGCTTCAATTTTACCCGCGGCAATATCCTTCCACATAGCTGTACCTCCGGGTGTACCGCCGAGGTAACCGCTTCCAGTTTTGTCCTGGCAGCGTTTCAATTGTGCCAGCATATAATCCAGCCGGCGGTTTAGTTCTGCATCATGAGTGGAGGCATACATAAATGACAAGGCCGAAAGATAATGCCCGCCAATGTGCCCGTCCAATCCGGTGTTTTCCCAGTTTTCGTAACTTTTCTTTTTAGGCTTAAGCCCCGCTTCGGTAAGGTAAGGGGCCAGCAGGCGGTCAGGATCTAAAGCCAGGATGTACGCCTTATCAGTTAGCTGGGCATCTTTAAACACTCCGGGTAATAGCTTAACCTGTTGCAGCTGAAAGGAGTGCAGCTGGGTTTGTGCTTGCGTTTTAAAAGAGACAGAAATGCAAACTAATATTGAAAACAGCGTTAAAAAACGACCTGTTATTTTCCTGGTTGTCATGGTTTGGTATCGCAAATGGGTTAGCTCCACTAAAGTAAGTAATGTTTTTAATGATTGTTATTTTAACACTCATTTTGCTTTTTTTGATGAAGGAAATGAAATAATAGTATCATGCCTTTACTGCTGTTTCAATGATGGGATTGAATATAGTCTTTAGTCGAAATGTATAAGTAGCTGTTAGTTTTGTTTGAGAAGTTTTTACGTAGAGACGCATGTGATGCGTCTCTACATTCTAAAACAAATAAATTTAAACAGCTTCTAAGTATATAAAAAAGAAAAATCAGGATTCCGGCTTAGTACTATTGACTTAACACTACTATCTTTTTTACATTTTGATTACTATCCGTAGAATTTTTTACCTATCATTACAACATGCATTTTGTAATTGGTTCCAAACTCCTCCTTGTAGCTTGTCTATCACTTATGAAGCCGGTAAAACCTGCCGTACTTCATGCATCAAAAAAACATAAGGCAAATAAAATAACAAAGTCGCATAGCCACTCAAGGTTAAGGCATCATTATGCCGAAGTGGAGGCCAATTATGAAACCGGCGAAACCACTCCCGATGAACTGGTAGAGTTTGCACAAACACTTAAAGGTATCAGGTACCGATATGGCTCAAGCAATCCCGAAAAGGGGTTTGATTGCTCGGGTTTTGTTAATTATGTTTTTACGCATTTTAATATTTCCATCCCCCGTAGTTCATCAGATTTTGCACCGGTTAAGGGTATTGATATTAAAGATGCCAAATTTGGCGACCTGATATTATTTACCGGTACCCGCAGCCATAATTATCGCAGCGCAGGTCATATAGGTATAGTTATATCACAACCCGGCGAACCGTTGGAATTTATTCATTCTACATCTGGAGACGAGAATGGCGTTACAGTAACGGCCATGAATGATCGTTACCAGCGAAGGTATATTAAGACCATTCGTGTGTTTAAGGAAGATCCGCAAAATCTGGAGGAAGAAGATTCAGCTTCTGACGCAATAGAAGAAGCCCGTTAATTTTTTATGTATAGACGCATAATGGCGTCTCCCGTTTGCGGATCATCACATATGCAGGTCCGCCCCGTATTTTCGGAGGTGCAATTATTCGCCTCTAGGTCAATTACCTAATAACTTCTCTTCACCAACCGCTGATCGATAAAAAGAAAGGCAAGGAAGCCAATAACCAAAGTCATCAACACCCATTTAAAGCTGATCACGGCATTTAAAAACATATCGCCGCTTTCCGGACTGATCACCGAGAGCAAGCCATAAGCAAGTGTTAACCCCACCACAAATATTGATAAGGCGATCAAATTAAAACGCAGGTCGCTTTTACGGTTAACCTGTTCCTGTAGTTTTCGCCTCACGTTGGCAGCGAAGCTCATAGGCAGCCCTTGTTCGGGCTCGCTGCTCAGCGCGGTAAATAAGTTTTGATAAGCATGCAGGTCGTCTTTGTCTTCTTCCGAAAGTGTTTTGCTATCCGGAACCAAACCATTGTTTAATAGTTCCTGTAGTTCGTCGTCATCCAGCTCTTTCATATGTTTTCTTTCTTAAGGTCTTTTTCAATTTTTTCTTTCAATAGTTTACGCGCCCTGAAAAGGTAGCTTTTCACCGTGCCTTCGGGAATACCGGTAATCTCCTCAATTTCCGCACAGGAAAATTCATTAAGGTGGTACAATGTCAGTACTGTTTTATACTGATGCGGCATTTGCTCAATAAGCAGGTTAACGTAAGCCGCTGTATTCTTTTTTATCAGTTCCTGTTCAGGTGTTTCATCGGTAAAATGATAATTGTCAATATTTTCAGGATATTCGGAAGGGGAATTGTTCTTGTTCTTTTTTAGATAGTTTACAGCGGTTAAATAAGCTATACGGGCTATCCAGGTTGATAACTTCGACTGAAATTCAAAGCGGTGCAGGTTTTGGTGGATCTTAATGAAAACTTCCTGGCATATATCCTCTTTGTTTTGCTGGTCTTTCACCAGGCGGTTTATCACAAAGAAAACCAGCTTTTCGTACTGCTTTACCAGCAGTTCAAAAGCCCGGAGATCTTTATTTAATACCCTGGATACAACCTCGTGTTCATTAAACATATTGCAGTAGTCAATATATGTGGTTTGGCGGTTGCAAAAAAGAAATAAAAAATATTTTAAAATAATTGCAACCGGGTCAACAAATATGTTGACTACTGTAGCAAATACTTAAACAAACAATATCATGAAACAGTTAATGCCATTCATCATAATCATCGTATTTTTTATACTGATAGCCATATTCATACTTGCCCTATATAATTACAGGCTAAAGAAACGCATTATCAATGCAGGTCCGCTGGATGAAAACAGCGTTAAATTTTTAGCTCAGTTAGGTTCGGGGAACGAGGCCTTAAAATGGGGGCTCATCCTGCTTTGCGCAGGTATAGGCTTTATAGTTATGGAATTTGTTCCTTACAGTGCCGAAGATTCGCCCGTGCCTTATGGGGTTGAAATGATCTTTATCTCGGCCGGTTTCCTGCTCTATTACCTGCTGCTTCGCCGTCGCAAGGATTAAAATAATCAGCTTAATTTATTGTACTAAGCGGGCGGTTTAGCCGCCCGCTCTATCAAATTTTGACGGGAGAAATTTCTCTCCGGGAACTCCTTTGCCTAAAAATTAACCCAAAATCTAATACCTCACACATATGAAAACTAAACAAATAATAATACGGCTCATCATGATGATAGCTGTATTTATCGCCCACAATATAAATGGCTATGGCCAAACTCCTGTACAGGTAAAAGGGATCATTGCCGATTCGGTAAGTAAAGCACCTTTGCCATTGATAACTGTGCGGTTAAAAAATGCCGGCAACGAAACCCTAATGGTTACCGTTACAAAGGACGATGGATCTTTCAGCTTTGTTTCCGTACAACCATCAAGCTATTCATTGGTCATCAACGCTATTGGCTACGGCTCCAAAACAATACATATCGATCTTACGCATCAACAACAAACACTGGTGCTAAAACCGGTTTATTTGAGCGATGTAATGACCAACCTGAAAGAGGTTACCATAACAGCCGAAAAGCCGATCATCAGGCAAAAGGCCGACCGGATCATTTACGACCTGAAGGCTGATCCTGAAAGCAAGGGAAACAATGTATTAAGCATGATGAGGAAAATCCCTTACCTGTCGTTAGATGGTGATGATAACTTGTTACTAAAAGGGAATTCAAGTTTTAAGGTGCTCATTAATGGCAAACCGTCAGGAAGTTTGGAAAGCAACCTTAAGGCGGTTTTAAAAAGCATTCCGGCATCAACCATTGAGCGGATTGAAGTGATCACCACCCCGCCATCAAAATATGATGCTGAAGGTTTAGCTGGCATTATCAATATCATCACCAGCAAAAAGATCAATGATGGCATCAGCGGGTCTGTAAACATTAATGAAAGCCTGCCCACAGGCGGCCCGGGTGTAGGTGCTTCCTTTACCGCGAAAAAAGGGAAATTCGGAATCTCGGCTTTTGGTGGTGGCAGTATCAATAATTCACCACAAACCTATAATACCAACAAACGTGTGGATACCAGTTTGACCATGCTCGATCAGCACGGCTACCAGCGCTCAAATAATAAAACCGCTTATTTCGGTACAGAGTTAAGTTTGCAGATAGATTCGCTACAGCTATTAACCGCCCAATTAAACTATAATGGTAGCCGCGGGAACGATCATAGCGGGCAATCTTCCCGGCTAACCGGTGCTGATCAGCTTGAACAATATACATTTCAAAATAACAACAAGGCAACCAGCCACGGTATTGATGCCGGCATTAATTATGAGTTGGGCTTCAAGGGCGTTAAAAACAGGCTGCTTACTTTTTCATACCTATATAGCGCCAATGCCAATAACAAAAACGGTGGTGTTGAATTTCTTGACCGGGTAAATTTCCCAACCCCTGATTTTCAGCAAAACGACAAGCAAAAATTTAAGGAACACACTGTGCAGGTTGATTTTGTTACTCCTGTGAATAAGGTAACTGTTGAAGCCGGCGTTAAAGCTATATTCAGAAATAACAGCAGCGATTTCAGCTACAATACGTTAAATGATAGCACCGGTTTATATGAGCATGACGCAGTGCAATCAAACGCCTTTACCAATGCCCAAAATGTGTTTAGTGCTTACAACTCATATCAATTGGCTTTAAACAGCTGGAATATTAATGCCGATGTACGGGTTGAAGAAACGGTGATCCGGGCCAATTTCATGAGTACAGCATCTGTAGCCGATCAAAATTACTTTAACGTTGTTCCTTCTGTTGCGGTAAGTAAAAGGTTTAAAGACGAGAGCAGCATTAACCTTGGCTTTTCACAAAGGATCAGGAGGCCAGGCATCAACAGGCTTAACCCTTATGTTGATCGTTCAAACCCTAATTATGAAGTCACCGGTAACCCCAACCTGAAACCGGTTTTGCTGAACGATATCCAGTTCGGGTACAGCAGCAATAAAAAGCTATCAGTAAACATCGGGCTCGATTATTCGTTCATGAACAACCTCGATTTACAGGTAGTGAATTTTGACAAGGCCACACAGGTTACACAAATAACTTATGCTAACACAGGTAAGGCCAGCAGCGCCGGTATCAATTTCAACTTAAGTTACCCCGTAACTAAAATATATAATGCAAGCCTTAACGGTAATGCAATGTACTTATGGCTGCAAGGTCAGTCTGATGGGAAAATAGTGAACAATAACCTGCTGATGTACAGTGCTACGCTGTCAAACGTAGTACGCCTTACTCACGGTTGGGCCCTGAATGCCGACCTGGGTATAAACAGCCGCAACCCAACAGGTTTACAGGGATATACCAATGGCTTTTTCTACAGCGCGTTCAATTTCAACAAGGATATCGTAAAAAACAAGATCAGCATCTCTGGCGGCGTAAAAAATCCCTTTACCAAATACCGTAACAGTATAAGTAAAACTTTTGGTCCGCAGTTTAATCAAACCTACCAAAGCATGAACTATTACAGGTCATTCAGCATTAGCCTTAACTATAACTTTGGCGGCTTGAAAGACAGGATCAATAAAAACAGGGTGGGGATTGAAAATAATGATGTGGCTAACTAATAGCATCATTGACATAACTAAACAAAAGGAGATTATATCCACCACTTGCCAGAGTAAATTAAACTAAAAAGAGGTTGTCCCGAATTTTGGGCACAACCTCTTTTTATTAGAATGGGAGGTTCATTAAATTAGCGATGACCTGTCGGAATAAAAAAGACATTGGGTTTGCAAATGTCAGCTACTATTTCAATCAATGCCGATTTATTTGCGCCCGTCTGGTAACATTGCTTTTGCTACTATGGCCATATCCAGTGCTTCACGGATCAGTTTGATCTTACCATTTTCGGCAACTAAACGCCCCATGTATGTTTGCGGATAAGGCCTGCCGGTTGAGTTTGCAACAGCATCCACATCATATTCGCCAAAAGCTTGTTCGGGTGTATCAATATGAACCCTGATGTTTTGAAACTTAAAATTGCCGAATGTGTTGGGCAGATTTTTAAGGAAGTTGTATATCACATCCCGTCCTTTCCATTGCCAGGGTAAACCGAGGCTTGCCAGGTAAGGCAGTTCAAAAACGGCATCGTCGGCAAAAAGTTCAATAGCTATATCCGGGCTGTTAATATTTTCAAGGTAGCTGAGCAATAGTTCTTTAGCGGTTTTCATTTCTTTGAGATTTTATCATCCTGTCCGTTCATCGGTGAGGACATTACAAAAGTGCAAAGCTCCCTAAAACTGCACATTGATATATCGTAATAAAGAAATTGATATTTATCAATGAAATTAATGGATTAGTTAAGAGATGTTTAAGCTAATATTAATGCCCGCGTACCGATTGTGACACACAGATGTGATAACTTATTGTACATTTGCAACATCAAAACAGTGCGGGATGGAGCAGTTGGTAGCTCGTCGGGCTCATAACCCGAAGGTCGTAGGTTCGAGTCCTGCTCCCGCTACCCAGTCAAAAGCCTCAAGTCGAAAGACATGAGGCTTTTTTGCTTTCAAAATTTTTACATTTTTATAGAAAGTGCGCTTTTTCAATGTGACGCGACCTCTCCTGGCAAGGTCAGAATTTTCGTTATTTAGTATAATTTTCAACAAGTGAATCAATATATTGTATTGATTTTATTTAATATATAGAATATAATTTCATTTTTTTTTAATTCTTGGAATTTAATATCGTAATTTGATATCAATGTTATTTTAACCTTACCATCATAATCACCTATCCGAAAAGTCATGAATAAAAATTACTTCAGAATCGCGCTGCGTAATTTGAAAGTACGTAAATTTTTTACTTTTATTAACATCGTTGGCCTGTCTGTCGGAATCAGCGCAGCCCTCGCCATTTTTGTTATTGTAAATTTTGATCTCAGTTTCGATACATTTCATCATGATAGCGAGAGGATTTACCGGGTAGTAACAGATCTTTCTTATATGGACAAAGTTGTTGCCCGTGTTGGGCTTGTTAACGGTCCGCTGCCCGCAACTATCAAAGCAGAGGTTCCGGGGATAAAAACCGTAGCTCCATTTCTTGAAATAAAAGAAACAGATGTATTGATTCCGGGTAGTACGGATTTACCTGTAAAATTCAAAAAGGAAAGTAACATTGTATTAGCCAATAAAGAGTATTTCACGCTTTTTAATTACAAGTGGTTAGCTGGCTCATCGCAGACAGCACTTGAAAAACCTTACCAGGTTGTGCTGACCTCGGATCAGGCAAGGAGGTATTTTCCCAACATTTCTTACAGCGAGTTATTGGGTAGAACAGTGATATATGACAGCATTAAAACTACAATTTCAGGCATAATTCAGGCACCTGCCCATAACACTGACTTCTATTTTAAAGATTTCATATCCTACAGTACATGCCTGAACAATGCCGATTTAAAAAGTATGACCCGGTTAACCGAGTGGCCAAATGTAGTTTGGCAGCTATTCATAAAGATTGACGAGCATGCTGATATACATAATGTTGAAAATCAAATCAATATACTGGTAAATAAATATAACAAAGGGTTTAGACCGGGCGATGGCCAAACGGAGCACTTGCAGCCATTAAAGGATTTACATTTTAACCAGGATTACACCAATTTCAACAAGGGGAGAAGGGCAAACAAAACAACTATTTATAGCCTGCTGGCTATTGCCTGTTTTCTTTTACTGTTGGGATGTATCAATTTCGTCAATCTTTCTACAGCCCAGGCTACGCAAAGGGCCAAAGAAATAGGCATCCGAAAAACGATGGGAAGTAGCAGATGGCAGCTTATTATGCAGTTTTTGAGCGAAACTTTTATTGTTACATTTTTCGCCATCTGTGTGGGTGTGGCCTTAACTCCGCTAATTCTGCATTTGTTTGCCGATTTTATACCACCGGGTTTATCTCTTAATTATTTAGATAGCAGCCTGCTCCTGTTTTTATTGGCATTACTTATAGTTGTAACCTTGCTGGCCGGTTTATACCCGGCTATAATCCTTTCGGGTTACAAACCGATATTGATATTAAACAAGCCGACGGATAATGATTTTGCAAGTGGCAGGGGCATTGCGCTACGCAATACGTTATCTGTTACACAATTTGTTATTGCACAGTTTTTTATAATGGCAACGTTACTTGTTAATAAACAGATTTTTTATGCGCTAAATAAAGACCTCGGGTTTAATAAAGATGCTATCATCAATATTGAAACCCCGCACAGTACTATAAACTCAAATAAGCAGCAGTTATTTAAAGATAAAATAAGCCGCATTCCTCAAATTGCGATGATGAGTATCGGCAGCGAAGCTCCGGCAGCCGAAAACATAAGAGCTTGGGAAGTGAATTATAAAGATGGAAAAAAGGAAATAAAAACTTCGCTGCAACAAAGAAACGGAGATGAAAACTACATTAAGGTTTATCATATAAAACTATTGGCAGGACGAAATCTTATTGCTGCCGATTCGATGACCGCTGTACTGGTAAATGAAAAGTATATACATATTTTAGGCTTTCAAAACCCTGCAGATGCAATAGGCAAATCTTTTGATTATGAAGGCAACCCAAGGACTATTGTAGGCGTGGTTGCTGATTTTTATCAAAAGTCGTTACGGGATGCTATTTTGCCAATGTCAATGCAAGCCCCTCACTATCGGTTTAATGACAACTTTTTCCATATACTTTTAAAACCACAGGCTGCAGGAAGCGATGACTGGAATAAAGCTATCGATGGTATGAAAACCGCCTGGAAAGAAGTTTATCCCGACATTGCATTTGACTATCATTTTTTTGATGACGAAATTGCCCGGTTTTATGAAAATGAGCAACATACCTCTAAGCTGCTTTCATGGGCTACTGGTCTCTCTATATTGATCAGTTGCCTTGGTTTGTTGGGCTTGGTTATTTTCAATACCAACAGGCGTACAAAAGAAATTGGCATACGTAAGGTGCTTGGAGCATCTGCTACTCAAATTGTGAGGCTATTATCATCAGAGATAGCCTGGCTGGTTATAGTTTCTTTTGTTGTGGTTATGCCGTTAGCATGGTTTGCTATGAACAAATGGCTACAAAGCTTTGCCGACCGTACCTCAATAAGCTGGTGGATATTTGCGTTGAGCGGAGCAATCATGTTTTTCACCGCTCTTTTGACATCTGCTTTTCAAACCGGAAGAGCTGCTTTAGCAAATCCCGTTAAAAGTTTAAGAAATAATTAGGAGCATCCGTTAAGGTTAACAGGGAAGAAATAATCTTTAAGAAATTCCCGATTTTTTAAGATTCTCTGCTGATAGATCAGACTTCAGAGGTTTAATTTATTGCGGATAGAAGTCTGATACTTGCAACCAGGCGGTCGAGCGGGGGTTACAAGTTAAAAGCCACAAATTGAAAAATTTGTGGCTTTTGTTTTTGCTGAAGTCGCAGTTTTCCACTTAATTAAACTTAAAAACGGCCATTAACACTACAATAAAGAATATGCAAAGCTGAATGAAATGAAACCTGATCATAGCACGCATTGCATCTTCTACCTGCTGGGTTTTCGCAATGTTGCCTGTCATCAAACTTTGTTTGAGCCGGTTCTCGCTCTTTTGCCCCATTAGGATACCGTTAAGTACCAGCCCAAGTACAAATATGATCTTAATTTTAAACCATAGCTGACTTCCAAAGGCATTATGCGTAATAATCAGAAAGCCTGTGCCTGAAAGCACTAATAGTATACCCCCGATAAGTAGTAAAACGGAAAGCTTTGATAGTATGCCAATTTGGTGCACTACGGCATCTTTATTAGTTTGATAGTTCTTTAAAATATTCCTGAAAGCGACGAACTCAACAATATCGGTTCCAGCCATTAGCGTGAGACCGGCAAGGTGCATAAGGAGGCATATTTGGAAAAGTATGTAGGAATTCATAAAAATTAATCAAGATTTAAATAATAAAAAACTGGTGATAGCCATGTAGGCTACAGTTAACCCATGGATCATTAAATGAGAAATATCTGAAGGTCCGTTTGCTGAAAGCACAATCAGGAAATCGGCTGCCGGAACGATGATTGCCGATGTAAATACCCAGGCTGTTGCCTTGCGCATACGTAACAATAAGAGGGGCAGTAGCACGGCTCCCGAAAAAATGTCGCGGATGCCTTTTATTCTTCCAAATGGTAAATCATCGTTGCTCATGAGGGGAATGCCACAGCCTATAGCGCCGGCACCGGGGTTTATTATAAAGCGGACACCGATAAAAATGATGCCCGTTGCGACGAAGAGGGTCATCCAAAAGGATGCCGACCGGATGCCCCATTGTTGTGTTTCGTGTGTTGTTTTCATGTACTGTTATTTTTAACAGTACAAAACTGGGCAATGGAAATCTTCCATTCATTCACCCAGGTTAATTAATGCTTGCCCGAGATCCGTTTACGGATACGGCTTAGCGATTGTGGTTTAATACCGACATAGGAGGCTATATAGTACTGAGGAATACGCTGTGCAATATCGGCATAATCACTTAAAAATTTCGTGTACCTGGTTTCAGGCAGGTCCGTATATAAAGAACCTATCTGGCTGATTACACTTACAAACACCTGTTCTATTGCCAGGCGGCCAAATCTTTCGCCTGCTGTTACCTCTTTATAAAACTGCTGTATACCAACGTAACTGATCACCCAGATAGTGGTATCCTCTAAGGTCTGTATATTAACGTATGAGGGAGTTTGGGGCAGAAAACTCATATAGTCACATACAAACTCGTTTTCTTTGTTAAAATAATTGGTTTGTTCTACTCCATCATTGTTGATATAATATCTCACAAGCCCGGTTTCGATAAAAAAAATGTAACGGCAAACATCGCCCGCTTTTAGTAGATGTTCGCCCTTTTTTAGCGCTTTCTTGTGAAATAAAGTGCGCGCTATGCCTTCATCATCAAAAGAAAGCGGCACATAAGTCTTGATCTTTTCTATTAACAACTCCATTGCGCTAAATTAAATTACCGTATCGTTAACCCCAAACTTGTATTATCTTGATATCGTCATCCTGATGGTCAAACCCAAGCCATCCTGCTAAACATTCTAAATTTTCAGGTAAGCGGTTCAGGATTAGTCCTGTTCCCAAGTCAAAAGCCTCAAGTCGAAAGATTTGAGGCTTTTTTGATTTCAGGCGTTTTGTTTTAAAGCATATGCACATGCTGCGCCGCTTTATTAATTCACACGGTTTGAGCGTTCAATTCAAGATAAAGCTTCAGGATAAATTTTTAGTTCTATTGGGCTTAAATTCCAACCTCTTTTGATAGGCGATAGCATCATTCAAATAAAAAAATCCCTAAACGGCCGATAATTATTAAAGAAATAAGCAATGTCTTATTAAATTAGACCTTAATTTAAACCTTATGAAGCTTAATTTTATATATGTTACCTATCAACTTATATAAAGGCACGCTGGAGGGAATGCTGTTTGTCGGGTTGACTTTTGCCCTACAGCTGTGGTTTGTCAAAAGCACCAATCGGCCGGCAAAACGATTTCTCGCCGTAGCCCTGGCTGTGCTGGCTTTTTGGATTGCAGGAATATTGAGTGCTGATATTGAACCGGGGAGACAGCTACCGCAATTTTCACTGACCTTTGGACCGCTGATCTATTTTTATGTACGGAAAGCTATCTGGCCCGCACGAAAGTTTCATCGTAAGGATCTACTGCATTTCTGCCCCGTTATTTTAGTGCAGGCCATTTGGTTGCCCGGAACAGTAGCCATATTAAAGCCGTTGACATTCATATCGGTTAGCACTTACCTGTTCCTATCTCACCGGCTGATAGAGCGTTTTTATACAGATCAGAAATTTACCGAAGGTGATCGTCATCGGTATGAGTGGCGTTGGTTGGATAACCAATTGGCAAGTTTAGGTTTTGTGTTATTATTATGGATACCGCTCATTGCTATTGATTATTGGGGTTTTCACTTTTCGTTAGATCGGAATGTTTATTACCCGCTGAATTTGCTTTTTGGATTGATGGTTATCAGGATGGGTGTAGTTGTATTTTTTAGGTCAGAAACGGATGCAACTGTTGATGCGCCGTTGTTTCCTAAACCATCCGGCTTAACAGCTTTGAAACAAAAGGGCATTTGGCTAAAGAAAGCTGTACAGGCCAACCTTTATTACCAGGACCCGGAACTGAGTTTAAGTTCACTGGCCGAAAAGCTTGATTTAAGTCCGCACGAATTATCCCGGATAATCAACACGGTGCTCAAAAAAAGCTTTACTGATTTCATCAATGAATACCGCGTTGCGGAGGTGATCCGGAAAATGCAGGAACCCGCTTATGATCATATCACCCTGTTGGGTATTGCATACGATGCCGGCTTTAATTCAAGAACTACTTTTCACCGGATATTTAAACAACTGACAGGCAAAAGCCCGGCAGAATATAAAAGCGAGCAAAAAAAAGGAATCCCATCTTATAACCTGGAACATCATATGCAGTTTGCGTCGGTAATTTCAAACCATGAAACCATACCGAAGTGGTTTCATGAGAAATTAAACCGCAACATTATGATAAAAAACTATTTTAAAATTGCATTCCGCGGATTTTGGAGGCATAAGCTATTTACCCTGATAAATATTATTGGCTTATCCATAGGTATAAGCGCTTTCCTGGCTATTTATTTTATTGTGCACTACGATTTTACATTTGATAAATTTCATAAAGACAGCGACCGGATTTATCGCGTTGTAATGAACCTGTCATTTCAGGGAAATGTAAACTACTCAAGCGGTTTACCGGGGCCCCTGGCCGGAGCAATTAAAAGCGAGGCTACTGGGATAGAGGAAATTGCGCCGCTATGTATATTGTCGCCACATTTTGTTTATATCGACAAAGATAAAAGTGCGCAAAAGCGGTTCAGAGACCAGGACAGGATCACCTTTACCGATCAGCAATATTTTAAGATTTTTAATTATGTATGGCTCGCTGGTTCCTCGCAACATGCCCTTGATGCGCCCGCCCAGGTGGTGTTAACATCGCAACAGGCCCGGCTTTACTTCCCGTCGTTATCATATCATCAAATGATTGGTAAAGTAGTTACCTATGATTCTGTTAAGACAACCGTGAGCGGCGTAGTTGAAACGCTTACTAAAAATACAGATTTTAGCTTTCATGACTTTGTATCCATTAGTACAACTACAACTAACAAACGTCTTTCTGATGATTTACACATAAATTCCTGGAATCGCGTCCTTTCGGGGTCGCAGGTTTTGGTAAAGCTGGCGCCTGGAGTTCCGGCAGCGGGCATTGTAAAGCAGATCAATGCCATTTTCGAAAAAAATAATCCACCGCACACCGGCGTAAAAGAATTTTCAGATAAGGCTGATCTGTACTTGCAGAAACTGGATGACATTCACTTTAATCTTCAGTACAATATTTTTAATTTCTCGTCACCGGCCAGCAAAACAACACTTTACCAGTTATTGGCTATCGGTATATTTTTGTTGTTGCTGGCATGCATCAATTATGTGAATTTAACTACCGCCCAATCCACGCAAAGGGCAAAAGAAATTGGCATCCGCAAAACTTTAGGGAGCAGTCGCATACAATTGATATTCCAGTTTTTAAGCGAAACATTTTTGATAACCTTCTTTGCGGTCTGTATATCAGTATTGTTTGCTCCGGTTATTTTAAAAATGTTTGCCGATGTTATATCCCCCGATATTCATGCCAATATGCTGAGCCCGGATGTCATGCTCTTCCTGATTATTTTAACGCTGGTGATAAGTATCTTGTCGGGGTTTTATCCCGCAATTTTGTTATCGGGCTACAAGCCTGCATCTGTATTGAAAAGCCAGCTGCAGGGCAATAGTAATAAAACGCGGAACGCGTGGCTCCGTAAGTCGCTCACAGTTTCGCAGTTTGTTGTAGCCCAGTTTTTTATAATGGCAACCATTTTAGTAAGCAGGCAAATTTATTACGCTTTACATAAAAACTTAGGGTTTAAAAAGGATGCTATCCTGATTATTAATACGCCATGGCAAAACGGCAAGGTGAGCAGTAACCAGGTACTGCTGAACGAATTTAGGGCGATGCCCCAGGTTGCCCTTGCGGGTTTGGGGAGCGATCCGCCTTCGTCAATTTTATACAATAGGCTGCGCGGTACTTATAACGATGGAAAAAAACAGACAACAACAGATGAAGTGATATTTAAATCTGGTGATGAGACCTACCTCAATATATACCAGCTAAAATTGCTTGCCGGCAGAAACATAAGCCAGGCCGACACCGGGAAGGCCATCATCATTAACAACACTTATGCTAAATTATTAGGTTTTACTAACCCTGGGGATGCCATCGGGAAGCAGTTAAAGTATGGTGGCGGCCGGGGCCGGAATGTAAGTATTATTGGTGTGGTTGCCGATTATAATCAGCGGTCACTGCATTCGCCTATTTACCCGTCAGTTATAATAGCCGGCAGCCCTGGCCCTCACCTAATGATGACGATACATGTTAGTTTGAAAACAGAAACCCCGGGCGGTAATGAGTGGAAAACCGCCATTACAAATATGGGAAAGGCCTGGAAGAAGGTTTATCCCGATGATGATTTTGATTGCCATTTTTACGACGAAACGATAGGCTGGTTTTATGACGAAGAACAACACACATCAACCCTGCTTACCTGGGCAACAGGTGTTTCAATATTGATCAGTTGCCTCGGGTTGTTAGGCCTTGCTGTTTACACTACCAACCAACGAACAAAGGAAATTGGTATACGTAAAGTATTCGGTGCCAGTGTTATTCAAATAGTAACCCTGCTATCAACCGAACTAATATCGCTTATTTTACTCGCGTTTGTTATCGTAACACCGATTGCATGGTATGCTGTAAATAAATGGATGGAAGGCTTTGCCGACCATGTGGCTATTAGCTGGTGGGTATTCGTTATTAGCGGTGCAGGGATGCTATTAACGGGATTATTTACCCTCAGTTTCCGGACCATTAGGGCTGGTATGGCGAACCCGGTGAAGAGTTTGCGAAATGAATAGAGATTAGTCAGCGTTGGGTTTTGTGAATAGGTGTAATATTTTAATATTTGTGTAATCTATTTAATTATAGTGCTTTACCATTTAACAAGCCAGTTATGAAATTAAGATTGATTTTATCATTTTTCCTTTTAACCACTTGTTTTACCGCGTTTGGTCAGGAAAAAAAGAACGCAGTTATTGTGGAAAAAGGCTTAATTAAAGTATCCGTCATGTATCCTTATGCCGAGGGTAAAACCTTTAATATGGAATATTATGAAACCAAGCATATGCCAATGGTAGCACAGTTTTTAGGAGCAAATTTGGTTAAATATACCATTGAAAAAGGAATCGCCAGTGGTATTCCTAACCAACCACTGCCTTTTATGGCTATTGGTACTTTTTATGTAAAAAGTTTAAGCGACTATCAGGCGGCTATCGGGCCGAATAGAGATGCTATTCGTGCCGATTTTTCAAACTACACCAATATCACTCCTGTTATTTTGGTAAGCGAGGTGATAAAGTAACATAACATTTTCGAAAAAAGGAGGCCAACCCACTTGCTCCTGATATCTTTTAAGCAAGAAGCCTCAAATCTTTTTGATTTGAGGCTTTTGCTATAAAATACTTTTCAGTAATAGCAGGTAATCATTACTCCCGTTTCTGGGCAAAAAGCCAGTCCCATAAACCCGGTGTAATGCTAACCTGGTACCAGATGTTATGCCCTTCACCTGCAAACTCTGTATATTTTGGTTGCAGGCCGGCTTTTTTCATTCCTTCAATCATCCCACGCGACCCGCTAACCGGAACGTTTTGGTCTTTGGCACCATGGAAAGCCCATACAGCCA
>Ga0163162_10002437_pt1 | contig 17536 bp, 16 predicted proteins | sample S55metaG_FD_115310 | JGI IMG/M metagenome (GOLD analysis project Ga0163162, IMG submission 115310) | Switchgrass rhizosphere microbial communities from Kellogg Biological Station, Michigan, USA - S5-5 metaG | ecosystem: Host-associated > Plants > Roots > Rhizosphere > Soil | place: USA...
GTCAGAACATCTCTACAAGGAAGAGCACGGCGATGGCGATCCAATATTGTGCCTGCATGGGCTCGGCGCCAATGTGTTCACTTGGCGTTACTTCATCGATCCTTTTTCTAGGAACAGCAAACTCATCTTGGTTGACTTGAAGGGATTCGGTAAATCCGCAAAGCCTGACGATCACCACTACTCTATTCAAGATCATGCCGACGCCGTTTATGAATTGATCCTCGAAAATGATTGGCGCCGGCTAACATTGATCGGAAACTCTTATGGAGGCGCGCTGGCTTTACTCTTGGCGGCCCGACTTGAGGAAAATAAGCCTTCACGATTATCAAAGATGGTGCTGATCGATGCCGCAGCTTACAAGGAATATCTCCCCGGCTACGTGAAGTTGATGAGAACTTCACTCGGCACGCTGATGAACTTCTCGCTTCCTGCCAGACGAAGCGTAAGATTTGTGTTGAATCTTTCGTTCTTCGACAGGGGAAAAGTCACCGAAGACGAAGTTGCAGCCTATGCGGGTCCCCTCGCTGATCCAGGGGCGCGGGTTGCTCTATTGCAAACTATTCGGCAATGCATCCCCGCCGACGCCGACAAACTGGTATCGAAGTTCAAGAGCATTACCGTGCCAACGCTAGTGCTTTGGGGGAAACAGGACAAAGTTATCCCGCTGAGAGTTGGCGAACGTCTCAATGAAGATCTTCCTAACTCAGTGTTGGAAGTATTTGAAGAGTGCGGGCACATTCCGCAAGAGGAGCAACCTCAGAAAACCATCGCGAGAATCTCTGAATTTCTTTGGGATTAGTGCCGCTTGGCGATCGTTGAATCAATCTGAACTCGGTTAAATCTTGGCCAGAATCTCCCGCCAACGTATCCAGGCGTCGTCGTGAGCTTTTTTGTTCTGCGGGTTTTTGTCGTTTGGATCTTCGCCCACGCGCATGAAGCCGTGACCGGCACCTCCATAGGTGACCGGCTCGTAGGTCTTGCCTAGTTTCCTCATCGCTTCGATAGTCGCAGGTAGGGTTGCATTAATGCGCATGTCGTTCTCTGCATAGAAGCCATAGACGGGAGCGTTAATGCGCGTCAGTGTGGCTTTGTCGATAACCTGATTCTCTTGCGGGCCTGTCATTGGCGGTCCACCATAGAAAACAAAAGAAGCTTTCAGGCTTTGCCGGTTGGTTGCAAAGCGAAAGGTCTGTGTCCCGCCCCAGCAAAAACCCGCAACCACGAGCTTGCCATTCGCCGCAGGCAACGCGGCAACGTAATCAGCGATCGCGTTTAGATCAGCTGTAATCTGATCAGGAGGCAAAGCTTGAATCGTCGTACCGATCGCGTTACTACCGGCCGTGGCAACGTCACTGGTCCCTCCCCTATTTGGCCCCATCTCGGAGAGTAGATCGGGTGCAATGGCTATGTAGCCTGCTTCCGCTACCTGATCTGTCAAGCTTTGAACCCAATCGCTCATGCCAAAGATTTCATGAATTACAAGAACTGATGTCGCCTTAGTTTTTACCTCTGGATAAACAACGAAAGCGCTTACTTCGCGTTCGGTGGTTGCGTTTGCAGGTTTGTACTTTATCTTGACCCATTCATGGTGGCGGGGTGACATTGCCAGACGTCGTTTAGCCAAGTCCTGACCCTCAGGTGAAGCTGAATCCGCATGGTTGTAATCCGTTTGTAGATTGGATTGTTCTTGATGCCTGGATGTACAACCAGAGAACAGCGCAACAGTGAGTACAGACAGAAGTGTGCTGACAACGATCCGGCCGCAGGGTTTGGTAGCGGGGTAATTCATCAGTACCTTCGTCGCAGTTTCATTTGATCGGAAAAGCATACGAGCGTGCTATTGTGCGCGGCTGGCCTACGATTCTTTCCAGGGACCGGCGTAATCGGTTTGGAAGGGATCCGCATTCGCGGTGATGTATTGCCAGTGCAGCCGAGTCAGTTGGCGAATGTGAAGAAAATCGTGCGCCAGCCAGGATGTCAAAAGATCGCCGGCTCTAAGCGAACCAGCTTCTCGATCGTGGCGGCTTTCGAGTTTCGGGGACCGCAAGCTTCTAAGCCAGGTCAATGATTTCTCCCGCTCCAATAGAAAACCAACGACCGATTGACCGAGGTCCCGTTCGTTGTAGGCGCGTGTGATGACCCACTCCTGCGGGGCAATTGGTGGCCAGGGCAAAGCCGCGTCCCTCAAAACCAACTGGAGTCGCTGGCGAAAATCTTCCCGCTCCTCGTCATAGAGATGATTCACGACTTCCAGAATAGACCACTTATCAGGCGCTGGCTTCCAGCTTGCCTGCTCCGCGGTTATAGCTTTGGTTAGACTCTCGAAAATGCCGGCGTTTGCAGCCATCCGCTCGATGATGTAGTTCAGATCCATAACGCTCCCCTGCGGCTGATAGGTTGGCACTCTTAAAAAGAACGAGTGAGTATTTTTGGCTGTTCAAACTAGTGAAGCCGATGGCTCGAAAAGGGCTTGCTTGCCGAATATAGTATTTACCTCAATAATCATCAAAGCTAATTCAACCCAAGTTAAGACACGCAGTAAAAGAGGAGACTAACGTGCCAGACGAGCAAAGAGTCGCAAACAATTCGCAAACCTACGTAGTCGATGCTGACACGTTTTCCTATGAAACGTTGGAACAACAAAACGGCCAGGCCACGGTTGTTCGATTCCAACTTGAAGATTCGCGCTATCACGCCGGCGACGTTGTGGTGGTGCTGTCACAAGGCGAGATTCATTTTCACGGAATGATAGGTAGATTGGCCGATGGCTGGGCCACAGCTACCGATCGACGTGGCTCGCTCCTGCCGGCAACGGTTCAATAGCTCAAGTTAACGACGATATCCCGCTGGATAATTTAGTTCGACATCCGGAGTCAGGGAGACAATCTTGACGCGATGAAAACCTTTTTTCGGGTGCGTCGAAAGATAGGTCAGCGCGATTTGTCTGTCTAGTGCCGCACTTAGTTCTCTGATAAACGGATCAAAACTTGTGGGGACGCTAAAGCCCTGAAAGTATGCATGCCCGCCTGTTTGGTCCGAAAGTTTCTGTAACGAACTCTGGCCGTTCGGTATTAGATTTCCATTTCCGGATGCGCCTACCGTAGGCGCGAAAAACGCATAGACGGCGACGGCTCGGCGTTGAGCATCCGAAATGACTCGTTCAAGGTCGACGCTTTGGAACGTGGAATCAAATCCGCGCGAAAGGTCGACGCCGTCCGACACCATCAACACAGCTCGGCGACCTGCTGGCTGAGAATCAAATCTCTTGATCGCGTCGATAAGCTCCACGTATGGGTTATATGGGGCTGCGCTTGACAGGCCAAGCGGCGACCTAAGGGAGCGCGCCGCCTTTTCCAAATCAGGTGTAAACTTTTGGCGTACCTGCAAACTACCCGTTCGCATATACGCCACTGACACGCGCGAACCTCGAGGCAATCTTCTGATGAATTCCGCAAGCGGCTTAATCTCGAGGGCAACAGACGACACCACGTCATCCTGGATCAGCACTAGCAAATTGATGGGCGAGTTTGTACCCATTGCCCTGATTGAAAGAATCGTTTGCGGCTGCCCATCCTCGCTCACTGTAAAATCGACCGGGCGTAACTCCGACTCTGGCGACACACGTTCTTTGACGCGGATGGTCACCGGAATGGTAACGGGCAGAGCGGTAATTGCTGATGACCCATCTGACTGGGCCGTGGGGTTCTTGCTGGTGGCGAACGGGAGAGCTACAGAAAAGACCGCCACGAGGCAGGCTTGGTAAGCTCTTCCATTTTTCACTCGCTTCATGAGATCTCCTTAGCTGCGCGTTAGAGACATTATACAAACATCCGCTACTGTACGCTTGTCACCTAAGTTGAAACTGGCGTGACATTGGACTTCCCGCTAAGATCCAAAGTGATAGCTGGATAGTCCAACTCCATAATATGAATCAGTCCAACCTTGGAAAACTCAAAACAAGCGATGAAAGAATGGCACGCTTGCTAGCCTGGACACCGTGGCTTTCTTCCATCGTCGTGGTGCTTGCACTGCCTATTATTTTTCTATCGCTGTTTGCCGCGGCTGCTACTACTGATTCAGCGGCACTCTATCTTCTTCTTTCCTTTGTTTCGCTCGGGGCTGGATTAGTTGTCGGAGCGTTACTGCTTATTCTTCTTTTACTCTACAGGCGCGGTTGGATGGCAAGGCTCCGCGACCGTCTGGCAACGGATGGAATTACCGCGAACGAGGTGCGATGGTTTTCGGCTGAACTATCGTCAGAGGAACGAACTGTTTGGGAAGACTTGAAAAGGAAAAACCCGATGTTGGCCGATGCGTACTGCGAAACACTAGCCGCGCGTCTCACGGCAACGCGAATCGTTGCCAGGGCCCGCGGCGCCACGCTAAAGGTTGAGAGGCAAATAACTCGCACTCGCAACCTTAGCGGCATCGATACGAGCGCGCTGCTAAATGATTTGCATAGTGATCGACAGCGGTTTGAACTGATTCGGAGTGAGGCTACTGTACGCTTGTCTGAAGCGAAGGCTCGCTTGCAAACAATCGAGGCCGCTGCCAACCGTTCTCTCAATGAGAGTGAAACGGAATTAATGTTGCGCCGACTGAGCGCTGCCCAGGAACAATTCCCGTTGGCGCTAGAGATACTGAATCTGGAACGAGAGACTTTAGGCCCAACGGACACAGAAGAAGTTCTCTAGTCGGGCTTACGCAATCAAACGTAAAGCGTAAGTACTCTAACCTTCCAAACACTTGAGCCGATAAACACCGGGCGCCAAGCGACTTGCAAAATCTTCATCAACAAGTCCCCAGTTTCCTAGGCCCGCATCAGGATTTGATAATCGCGTCACGCGCGCCAATTCACCGCGAAGCGTCATGCCTGCGCTCGTTAGATAGGCACGGGCAACCTCAATCAGGGCCTCTTCCCTGCTAATATTCTGGTTCAATTCATCCTGAAATCTCGCTTCCGCTAAGGACCAGATATAAGTGAAGATCGGCTCATAAACGATCTCGGTCGGTATTACCTTAAATGCCCTCTGTAACTCATCAAGGGCTTTATTAAATGTATGTCGATCGCTTATCCCGCTCGCGTGTCGCAAATCTCGCGACGCCATCTCCCATTCCTTGTGCAAAACCTTGAGGACGCTAATTGCTTCCTCAGAAAGTCTAGGCTGAGTGGCACCTCGGTGTGATCCAGCCAGCGCGTGGAAATAGGGTACAAGCCTTCGCGCAACGAAGATGGCTCGGTTGCCGCGCAACTTGCCGTAATAGACTCGACCACGCCCCACAACCTCGTCTTTTATTGTCCATGAGAGGCTGCTCTCAGGATCTTTCTGCACATTGCGCGGCATATGCGCGTCACGACGTCCACATACCGCGATATACAAAGAGGGACCGGGACGACGTGAATCGGTTAAGGCTGCACAAAAGCCAACTCGCTCGATGAACCTCTCTGCCGCTAGTGCATCCTCAATGCGCAACTCCGGTTCGCGGCACCAGGATTGGTCGCGATAGGTCTCTATCGTTTCAGGTAATTCGAATAAGCGCATTGGTAGAAATCCTATCAAATTGAGCAAAGGAAGCTATCAGATTGACTTGCATGCCTGACCGATCCGGTAGTGCTGTCATCCGATAAAGCCCGGTAATTATGGTTCTTTTTGAATATTTTGAGGTCCTTCACCTGTTGGCATGGGCGTTGCGAAATGGGTCACGTCCGGAATTTTGTTCGACCGGACAAACTGCGAAAGTCGATTCGATAGTCAGGGCCGAAAACGATGCGAACCAAAGTTGCACACATACTCACATTCAGCGCATTTCTAGTGTTGGCGTTGTCCGTCTCAGGCGGCCGCTACTTCATTACAAATGTCGCCGCCTCAGTAGACCTGGGCTCAAAGTCCGACAAGATCGCATCTAATTTGCGCGGACATATCTCAGCTGGTAGCGCAGAAACACTCTCCATCATTATTCAACTTAATGGACCAGCTAGCGGTCGGCTCAATGCCTTGCTCAACAGAAATGGAGTGCGCGTCAAACAAGTCTTCAAGAACTTCAATGCTTCCGCTGTGGAACTCCCGGTTGAGGTAATCGACGAGCTCGCCTCATATGATGAGGTGCAGTTTCTCAGTCTCGACGACCAGATTGTTTCGATGGGCCATGTTAGCTCGACAACCGGAGCTGACGATGCGCGTGTGCAAACTACTTCAGGAGGCGGAAGCTATACCCTTGATGGAACAGGCGTCGGTATCGCCATCGTTGATTCGGGGATTTACTCCGACCATAAGTCACTCGTTACGCGCGTAATCTATAGCAAGGATTTCACCGGCGAGAATCGCATCGACGATCCCTTTGGCCATGGCACTCACGTAGCAGCCGCAGCCGCCGGTAATGGATCCCTATACAGCGGAAATTACATTGGCATTGCTCCCAACGCGAATTTGATTAATCTGAGAGTGCTAAATTCGCAAGGCCAGGGCCTGACGTCTCAGGTTCTGGCTGCCCTTGATTGGGTTTATTCCAATCGCCTGGCATACAACATACGGGTAACGAACCTGAGCCTTGGCGCTCCCGCCATCGCGTCTTACAAGAACGATCCCCTTTGTTTGGCGGTGCGCAAGCTTTCCGATGTCGGCGTTGCTGTTGTTGTGGCCGCGGGCAATGACGGTAAGGATGAGTTTGGTCGCAAGCTATATGGAACTATTCATTCCCCCGGCAACGAGCCATCGGCAATCACAGTTGGTGCGTCAAATAGCTTCGGAACAAACTCGCGCAGCGATGACACCGTTACGTCCTATAGCTCGCGCGGTCCGACCCGAAGTTACTGGACCGACCGTTACGGCGTTAACCACTACGACAATCTCATCAAACCCGATGTCGTTGCTCCAGGCAACAAATTGATCTTCGCCGAAGCGGCCAACAATTACCTGGTTACCACTCATCCGGAGTTGGAAACTGGCTTGGCACCGGGCAAGACTAATCAAAAAATGATGTATCTCAGCGGTACGTCCGTCTCCGCTCCGCTGGTTTCCGGTACCGCCGCCCTTATAATTCAGGCTAATCCAAAATTAACGCCAAACATGGTGAAGATGATTCTCATGTACACGGCACAACAACTCCCTAACATCGATATTCTCGAACAGGGAGCAGGACAACTCAACATCGAAGGTGCTGCCCGCCTCAGCAAACTAGTCCGTTCCGACCTGAAGAGCACCACTACTCTCGGCTCGCCCCTACTTATCTCTACTGCCCCTACCCCACAGTCAACCATCGACGGAACGACTTTCTCCTGGGCCCAGGGAATCATTGCCGACCAAGCCTGCGCAAAAGGCTCGGCTTTGATTACCCAATACCAGAAAGTCTACGGACTGGGAGTCCTTCTGTCAGACGCCACCCTCTACAACAACGGTGTGTTGTTGTCGGATCAAACGATGATCTCAAGCGGCGTGCTCCTTTCTGACCACATTGTCATCAGCAATGGCACTACCCTGGGTAGCGGACCTGATTTACTGCCGGCGGGCGTTCTATTGAGCGACGGCGTGCTGCTTTCTGACGGTGTACTGCTCTCGGATGGAGTTCTGCTCAGCGACGGCGTGTTACTCAGCGATGGGGTTTTGCTCTCGGATCGCACGAGCGCCAACTCCTTGCTGGTCAGCGGTGATGTCACTGGCTACATGAAGTAGTGGAATGCGACATCGTCGCATCCCTGGAAACGCTGCTGGGCCAGGGACGAATGAGGGCTGTATTGGCAAACGTGTTTCCACTTGGATTCGGCGACAATCATTTTTCTTCGTCGAATTTTGGCCACACGCAACTTGCAGATGGTGAGCTCGACTGGAATCGATTAGCGGTTGCGGTTTAGAGCAGTCACGAAGTTCAATTTCATTGATATGTCTTTCAACCCCGACGGCAAACATGAGAAGTTAACTCGGACCTACATCTGGGCAACAATTCTCGGCGGCGGCGCAGTCTACTTTTTGGCAGCGTACTGGTTAGACCTGGGAGTAGTGGACCTCCCCTTTCTGTTTATTGCGATATTGACGCTATTCCTAAGCTCGCGAATTGTAATAAAGATTCCGCAGTTCAGCTCACACATCTCGGTTTCAGATACATTCATTTTTCTCACGCTCTTACTCTATGGCGGCGAAGCAGCGATTCTGATGGCGGCCACCGAGGCCCTGCTTTCTTCATCTCGGTTCTGCAGAAAGTCGATTCTGATTCCTTTCAATTGGGGATGTGCGGCCCTCTCGACCTGGGTCACCGTCTATACTTTGCGCCTCTTTTTTGGAGATGTCGCGAAGCTCAGTACTTCTCCACTTTCTGCCAAGTTCGTGTCTGCCATGACGCTAATGGCATTGATTCAATACGGCGCGAATTCAGGAGTAGTCGCAACGTGCGGCGCTCTGCAAGCACGGCAGCCCATCTGGCAGACATGGAAGAAGCATTATCTTTGGACTTCGATCACATATTTTGCAGGGGCGTCTGCTGCCGCAGTCATCGCAAAGTTCATTCAGCAATTTGGGTTCTACGCTCTGGTAATAACAATTCCGATTATTGCAATTGTATTTTTCACCTACCGCACCTATCTGAAGAACATCGAGGCCTCGGTCGCTCAGGCCGAACAAGCAGAACGGCACGTTGCCGAGTTGTCTCACTACATTGCGGAACAGGAGCGAATTCGTGAACAGTTTTCGCAGATCGAGAAACTCTCAGCCCTCGGTGAACTTGCTTCGGGGGTAGCTCACGACTTCAACAACACACTTGCCGGCGTACTTGGACGCGCGCAGTTGATCCAGCGCACCAACGATCCGGAAAAGATTAGTCGCGGTCTTAATATCATCATCAAGACTGCAGAGGACGGCGCCAAAACGGTCAAAAGAATTCAGGACTTTGCGAGGCAACGTCGAGATCACGATTTCGAACCGGTTTCTATTGATCAGATATTGCTTGACGTCAGTGAGATTACGAGGCCGCGTTGGAAGGATCGTGCTGAAGCTGCAAACGTTCAGATCAGCCTGGACTTGCAAATTCGCTCCAAAGCAAAGGTCTTGGGAGATGAATCCGAACTGCGCGAGGTATTGGTAAATATGGTCTTTAACGCCGTCGATGCCATGCCTGCTGGGGGTCAACTGACGCTCGGGGCCTTCGACATCGACGAGTCTGTGGTCATCATGATTGCTGACACCGGTTCGGGCATGCCTGCCGAGGTCAAGTCGCGTATTTTTGATCCCTTCTTTACAACGAAAGGTAAAGCGGGAATGGGTCTGGGATTGGCAGTGAGCTTTGGCATCATTCGTCGTCACGAAGGCACGGTACAAGTAGAGTCAGAGGTGGGCGTGGGCACCAAGTTTATGATCAGTTTGCCCAAGGGCGAGGTGACGGAGGAAGCCAATATCTCTGAGGGCGATCTTGAGAAGCCCCAACCCGCCGAACCTCAAACCACAAATGTCACGCGCACCTTCAGTGAAAATCAGCCCAAGATATTGGTTGTAGATGACGAAGAACCGGTCCGTGAGTTGCTACGCGACTTGCTGGAACACGAAGGGTGCCGAGTATACATGGCACCTGGCAGCCGCGAGGCACTGGGGTTGTTTGAAGTCCATCAATTCGATGGCATTTTCACAGACGTTGGAATGCCAGGCATGAGCGGATGGGAGTTATCGCACGCGATTCGCCAACACAATAAGGAAATACCGATCGCAGTTGTAACCGGTTGGGGCGAGGCTGTTGGATCCGACGAGCAGAAAGAAGCGGGCGTAGATTGGGTGATCGCGAAGCCGTTCCGCGCAGAAAAGATTTCCGAGATCGCGCAAGAGATGGCCCGAAAGCGCGCCGTCGCAATCAAACGCGCCTCTATGGCAATTGTTGCCGCCTAGCTGGGACCACCAACAAACCCATTATCCTTTGATGATCCTCCAATCGCCGGCGTGCGTAAGATCTCCTGATGCCTGGTCGTCTTCGCATTGGTTCCCTTCCAGCTGTCGTTTCCGGTACTCCACCGCCCGCCTGACACTCTTCTCAACGACGTCAAGAGTAAAAGGCTTTAACAGAAAGTCGAACGCGCCGAGCCTGATGAGTCCCTCTGCATGTTCCTGATCGCCAATGCCGGAAATGATTATAACGGGAGTATCGGGAAATTTTTGGCGCACGTGTCCCAGGAGTTCCAAACCACTTAGACCGGGCATTGAGATGTCTGTCAGGAGGACGTCATACTCATCTGCCTCTAAACGTGCAAACGCTTTTTCGGCAGTCTCCGCAGTTTGGCAAACATAAAATTCAGATAGAAGTTCGTACAGTGTGTCTCGGATCGTTTCATCGTCGTCGACTATGAGAACTCTCGCCATGTGTCAGGCCTCCCAGGTTTGAATAATTCATTGCTAACTCAATTCAAAGATGCGGGAGGGCAACCTGTGAAGTTCAAGCGGCCTGGGAATCGAATAATAACATAGATTAATGAACGCTAAATAAGAAGAGGGCCGGCACTTTTAGTTGCCGGCCCTCGTGTAAACCAAAACCTGCCTTCCTACCTCGGACCTGTGGCCCGGATTGTAAGTTCCGTGCCCGCTCCGAGGTCAAGGTCTTCGCGGCCCTGGATGTAGACAGATCCTGCCCCGCTACCTGCGCCGACTATGGCGCCAATGGCTGCGCCCTTGCCGCCGCCAGCGATAGCGCCAATGATGGCGCCAACCGCCGTGCCGATGGCTGCGCGTTGTTCAGTTTTGGTGGTCTGGCTGTCGTCTCGCACCGCGCCTTCGTTATCAACTCTTACCGTGTCTCCCTGAATTGTCCTTACCGACTCAAGAATACCGGCAAAGCGATACGACTCACCGTTTCTAAGGCGAACGGTGTCGAAGTTCAACGTCATTTGTGATCGTCCAGTTAGACGGCCGCTACGCTGAACATTTGACACGTGTCCTTCGATAACTGCGCCTTCATATTGCGCTGGTTGCCGCACGGTTATTGTGAAATGATCACCTTCCCGAACGGTTTGTGTCGAAAGTCCAGACTCCAGCACGCCGATTACGGTTTCGCCATTGGTGATGCCGAAGTCCCCATTGGTACTAGTGTTGCCGGGGTACGGATAGGTTTGCGGCCCGGTGTTGATATCGAAATGCGCAACGTCAGATGTTTTTTGATAAACACTCTGTACTACCACCGGATTCGCCAATCCTAAGACATATACGCGGCGAGTAACTCTCAATCCACGACCTGCGTCAATCGACTCAAAGGTGACATTGAATTGATTACCAGTATCTCCTGTCGAACTAACGGTCAGTTGTTCACCATTTAACGTAGCTCGCGCGCGAATCGTTCGACCACTCGGCGCCGTTTCTACGCGCTCTGTACCATCCGCAGCAAAAGTGATCTGCGGCGCTCGTGATGATGCCAACGTGACATCTCTGCCTCTGAGTTCGATCGCAATCTGATCGGGTGATTCCAAACGCGCCGACACTTGATCGCGGATACGAGTGCGATCGCCATACCGGATGGATTGCGTGGCGCGATCAGCAGCCAGACTCGGGTCATCGCTTCGCGTGACATCCAAGCGATAGGTACCCGTTAGGCGACCGATTACGTACGGAGCGCGCGTATTTGTGGGATAGGGATAAGTCTGCGAAACATGAGGCCAACTTAATCCATACACAGTCGCCAGTTGGGTCAGATCCGCGCGCAAGTTAGTCCACACGCGAAGAGTTACTGCGTCCGTTGCATCTCTTCGAATCATTCTATCGACCAACGCGGCGCTATTGAGCACCTCCTGCGCATCAGCGCTTGTTGATGTCCGACTGTTGAACCGCTCTCTCAATTGCACTACCGTCGCACTCAAACTTTGCACTGAACTGCCAAGGTCGGCCTGAAAGGTTTGATTCCGAGTGTTGACTCGCCTGAGCATCTGATCGGTACCAGTTCCTATGCGGCTCAAAAGCAGTTGTACTGAGCGGTATGTCCCGCGATACGTTTGGCGCTGGGCCTCCGTAACAGAAGCGCCAGCTGCTACAACCACTGCCACAAGTAACGCAGCCATTGTCTTTCTAACCGTAATCATTTTGTTTCCTCCAGATTGAACTTAAAACTCTTTCCTGGTTCATTACTAAGATGTAAATCGCACTCATAGCACGCCCCAATCCTCTTTCGAAGCATGCAAGTGGGCGGATGTGCTCTTGTCACTACAATGCCTGTGCCACGGTTCTCCAATTCATTTCGCAAAAGTGTGCCTAATGTGAAGAGTTTGTTTCTGGATACTTTAGCCCTGCATAACAGACAGATTGGGGGAGTGTGATATTCTCAAGTTGGAGGAGAAATGAATGGGCGCGGACGATCCTAAAGCCGTTATTGACTTGAAAAGTACAGACCTATTCGTCGGTCATACACCATCTGGTCACTCGATTCTGGTCGATACGGACCACGCACGGAACTGGGCTGCCACTCCGATGGAACTGCTTTTGATAGCTCTGGGCTCGTGCACTGGCGTTGATGTTATTTCAATCCTGCAAAAGAAACGACAAGCAGTTTCCGCATATCGTATTGAGGTTCGAGGCGAGCGCCGCAACGATCATCCGCGCAGCTACGAGCGCATGGCAGTGCATCATATAGTCACCGGCCTGAGTATTTCTGAGCAAGCAGTCGCGCAGGCTATAAAACTATCTGAAGAGAAATATTGCAGTGTGGCGGCGACATTACGACCAACGGCAGAAATCGTTTCGAGCTTTGAAATCATCGAAGGATAGGTAATCGTGGGATGAGTAACGCAAGGTTTTACAAATTGGGAATAACTTTAGTTTCCATAATGGTGCTGGCCGCCCCACTCAGCGCGAGGGCCCGTGCCCCATTTACAGAGTGCTTCGCAAACCTATTGCCGACAGTTGGAGTTCAGGGAAATTCGGATACAGCATTAGCAACCGTGCGAAAGCAGGATCGGGTAGCCCGTAACGCGAAGGGGGTCATGACACGGCTGAGTCCCGAAGAGCATCTTCGTCGCGCGGCAATCTATCTAGCCAACCGTGCATTCGACGAAGCGCGGGAACATTGGCAGGCGCTCATAACTTACTATCCTAATGATCCCAGAGTCGCGCCGGCTTTGCTTGGTATCGGGCGCTCGTACTTTCAAGGACGTCGTTATCAGGAAGCGTATGCAGCCTATGATCGTCTGGCGCGCGAATATCCCACAACCAAAGACGGCCGCGAAGGCCTTAATTTCAGCGCGGCTTCGCTGCTGCGATTGGGCAGAACTTCCGAGGCTGCCGATCGCTACATCCAATACATCCATCGCTTTCCCGATGGAGAACGGATCGACACAGCTCACCTCAACGCTATCGACACCTTAAGAGAAGCTGGCCGGATCCAGGAGGCGGTTTCGTGGGTCACAATAACGCGACGACGCTTCGCCGGAACACCAACCGCAACCAACGCGCTGTTCGGTCAACTACGGCTGGAGATTTCAGAGGGCAATTGGACCAAGGCGATTACAACTGCAGAGGACTTGAGCCGCGAGAGCTTTCAAAAAGGTGTGGCAACTTCGCCTTCCGAAGTCGCTTATCTCAAAGCTTACAGCCTGGAGCGGGGTGGGCACCAAGCGCAGGCATACAGCGCTTATATGGCGGTGCCGGGCGGCATGGACTCTTACTACGGCTGGCTGGCAACGGATCATCTGGCGAGCGTCGCGGACGGACGCAGTCGCGGCTTTGCAGGCGACCGCATCGATATCGTTAACGCGCAGATAGCCGAGGTTTCCGATCGCTATCCAATTCCGTACCGGCAGTTCATCATCAATGAAGCTTCGAAACGAAAACTGGATCCGCGTTTTGTGTTGGCATTAATAAAGCAGGAAAGCGTATTTCGTCCGCAGGCAAAATCACCGGCAGGCGCCCGCGGTCTGCTGCAACTGACGATCGACGCGGCACAAAAATATGCCGCTCATGCAGGCATGTCCTCTGTCGAGGAAAACCAACTGTATCAACCTGAAACCTCAATTCGCCTCGGCAGCGAATACCTGGCCGAGTTAGCAGCAATGTTTCCTAATCTGCCTGAAGCGGTGGCTGCTTCCTACAATGGCGGTGAAGACAACGTAGCGCGCTGGGTGCGTCGCGCGAAACAGAAAGATGCGGGCGTCTTCACGTCTGAAGTTGGTTTCGATGAAACAAAAGCTTACGTGCAGAAAGTAATAAACAACTACCGCGTCTATCAGCAACTCTATACGGCCGACCTTAGAAGAAAGTAGGCAGCCGGCAGACAATGGGCGGATCAGTTATGGCCAACTGCAGCCGTCCCTTATTGCCGACCGGGCGTGCCGACTGCTCCTGCCCGTTTGCACCCGGCTTTAGGGTTCCGGACTAAACCTTCGATCCTCAAATCCGCTCGCGCTTTCTCTTCTTCGCAAAGGATCCGGACGCGGATAACGTCTCGGCACGATACCTAAACGCACCAGCGCTGAATAATATTCGTAGCGGATCGTCACTTCACCAACCGGCCGTGAATCGAGGCTCATGTTGATCCAACGAACATCGTTTTGAACGGAACGTCCGATTCCCGTAGCCGCGTAGTCGTCATCACGCGACATCATTCCTTTGTTCGCTCGTGCGCTGGGCGCCTGACTGGTTCCAGCGCTGCTGTCCTGAGGTTCTTTTCTCTCCTCATCCCGCGGTTGAGGCGGCGGCGGTGTAATTGGGACTGGTATTGGCCTAAGCTCGCGGAAGAAAACTGCTGAGACAACTCCAAGGTTTGACGTCTGGCCGAGCTTGGCTCCGTACGAATCCTGCTCAGAAGTGAAATAAAAACGGCGTGCGCGTTCGGAACTCATTTGCCAGCCATTAATGCTAATCGTCCCGTAGGGTTCAATCACCCACTTGCTAGCATTCCAGGCACTCGTCCGCCGAGCGTCGATAGTATTCAAACCATCGACCGACAAAGCCACCGCGATACGATACGGAAACGGATTTCGTACTCTAACTTCGTACTCCGCACCGGGAATTGCTTCCACGTAGTTCTTGTTGCGCGCGTAGTATTCTTCCAGGGGACGTCCGTCCACCAATATTTGCAAATCAGAATTTCGGGCAACAATTTCAGATTGTGCCGCAGACCAGATACTAAGAGAGGTCGATTCCTTACCGGCGAGTCCGAAGAGAGCGCCCAACCCGACAATCGCGGCGAGGCCGGCACCGCCAAACATAAGCACTTTTGTCATGCGTTAATCCTTTCTCAGGAAGAGTCCATGAACTAAGAACGGTTTCAGTTGCGATGCTTGCAGTCCGGGGAACAATTTCTAGCGGACTAACCAGGCCAATTAAGAGCAGTTGAGCGTTACGTGTTGAGTAAAAAAGCAATGGACGCTACAATTACGCGCCAATCTCAGCGGCTCTCGGCGAGAGACTATTTATTGTCATATACAAGGGATCTTTAGGAGTAAAGATGGAATACGTACTGACTGCAACGAAGGACGAGGCGCGCGCAGGCTCGTATTACGATAAGATTGCGGCCTTTTACGATCTGACTTTTAAGCTGAACGGGTACGGGCGCTCGCTCGACCAATATTTTTCCAATCACCCTCTACCAGTTTCGCGCGGCGCACGAATTCTTGATGCGGGGTGCGGCACTGGTCTGCTCACGCTGGCGTTACTGCGAAATCTGCGCTTCCCAGTCAACATTACGGCCTTGGATCTTTCAGCAACTTCAATAAGCGCAGCCAAAAAAGCCCTGGATGAAAGCTCTGGGCGGACGCAAGACGTCACCTTCACTGAAGGCAATCTGCTCTCGCTTCCTTTTGCCGACAACTCGCTCGATTTAGTGGTAACCAGCGGCGCACTTGAGTATGTTCCGCTCGGCGAAGGCATGTCAGAGATAGCGCGGGTGATCGCGCCCGGTGGCCATATGCTTCACTTACCCTGCCGGCCCACGCCGGCTAGCACATTCCTGGAAATCCTCTTTCGCTTTAAATCACATCCGCGTCCGAAGATTCTTGCTGAAACAGAACGACACTTCCGCATGGTCCACGAATACCGTTTCCCGCCGCTGCACATAATCGGCTGGAGCAAGACAGCCATGCTGGCGCAAAAGCGTTAAGCCTCAATTATTCACGAAAAGACGAATCCATCCGATCGAGTTTACGCAGCAGCCCCGGCCAGGTTAGTTGTGCGCCCTGGCCCACTGTGACTGCGCCCAGTTGCCCGGCGACGCTCTTCAGTATTGGCTCACCTATCGGCAACAGCCTGCTACTACCCGCTTGCGACAAAATCTGAATGTGACAAGCGCGCTCAAGCATGTACATTGACAGAAAAGCTTCAGCCGCAGTCTTCCCAATCGTCAACAAACCATGATTCCTTAGAATCAGGTTGTTGTTGGTGCCCAGGTCCGCTACCAAACGCGATTTTTCATCTTCATTCAGCGCCAGTCCTTCATACTCGTGATAAGACAGCGACGATAGAGCAAACAACGCCTGCTGCGAAATTGGTAGTAACCCGTCCGCTTGCGTCGAAACTGCGATGCCATAATCCGTGTGTAGATGGATGACGCATAACGCGTCCTCACGCGCCGCGTGCACTGCGCTGTGAATTGTGAAACCCGCTGGGTTAATGAAATAAGGAGAAGGCAGCACGATCTCACCGGCAAGATTTATCTTCACTAAACTCGACGCCGTAATTTCTTCAAACATCATCCCATAAGGATTGATCAGAAAATGATGTTCCGGCCCGGGCACGCGCGCGGAAAGATGCGTGAAGATCAGATCGTCCCAGCCAAAGTGCGCCACCAGCCGGTACGCCGCAGCCAGGTCAACGCGTGCCTCCCATTCTTCTTGAGAAACTTGATCGCGAATACTCGAGGGCTTCGGTGCAGTAGCCATCCTTGTTATTTTTTCTCCCTTTTCAGCATTACCGCCAAACTACAATTGAAATCTGAAGGCAGGTAAATCTCGGTCTGGTAGACACGGTAACCTGGTGACGAAATCCTCAACACGTACTGGCCCATGGGAACACTCTTTAGGTCGTAGGAACCATGATCGTCTGTTTTGGCGGTATAGACTTCGTGATTGAATTCCGTGTTGCCGCGCAGTTCGATGGAGGCATGCACTTTCTTCTCGGCAACCTCAAGGTAGGAAAGATCCTCGAAACCTACATACCCATGCATCGAGCCGCGTCCCGACTGTGCCAACGCCAACACGCACAAGCAAGCGGCCAGCAGGAATAGCGTCGCCGCGAGTTTTGTTTTGATGGGAATTGGATTCACTGTCCTTCCTTAGCGGTTCATCTCACCGGAGTAAGTCGAATAATGCGGTCGTCATCGGTTGCTGGTGAACCACGGCCATCGCGGTTCGACGTCGAGAAATAGAGGTTGCCGTCGGGACCTTCCGCCACGTCGCGAATGCGGCCGTACTTACCGGAAAGCAAATTTTCCTGACTAACAACACGACGGCCATCAAGCACAACGCGAATCAAGCGTGTGCCTCTTAAGCAACCAAAAAAGAAATTTCCCTTGAATTGTGGGAACGCATTCCCGCGATAAAACATTCCGCTAGCGGGCGCGCAGGCAGGAGTGTATTCCAGCAAAGGGGACTCCA
>Ga0163162_10002443_pt1 | contig 17524 bp, 14 predicted proteins | sample S55metaG_FD_115310 | JGI IMG/M metagenome (GOLD analysis project Ga0163162, IMG submission 115310) | Switchgrass rhizosphere microbial communities from Kellogg Biological Station, Michigan, USA - S5-5 metaG | ecosystem: Host-associated > Plants > Roots > Rhizosphere > Soil | place: USA...
CGGACTTCAACCCTCATGGCAAAGCCCACATGCTCATAGTTCATCACCTCAATAATTCCCGCTCCCAACGCGTGCTCTGGATGCTGGAAGAACTGGGCGTCGAATACGACATTAAGCGTTATCAACGCGATCCGAACACCATGCTTGCGCCGCCTGAACTGCGCGCCGTGCATCCGCTAGGCAAGTCACCGGTTATCACCGACGAAGGCCGCACGCTTGCCGAATCCGGCGCAATCCTGGCGTATTTGAACGAGCGCTACGGCGAGGGCCGCTTTGCACCGCCACACGGCATTTCGCCCGAGCGTCTGCGCTACGACTACTGGATGCACTACGCCGAAGGCTCGGCCATGCCGCCGCTGTTGCTCAAGCTCGTTGCGTTGCGCATTGGCAGCGCGCCCATGCCGTTCTTTGTGAAGCCGATCGCGCGCCGGATTGCGCAGACCATGCAGGACAGTTTCATCGATCCACAATTGAAGCTGCACTTCGGTTATGTGGAAAACGAGTTGTCGAAGTCCGAATGGTTTGCGGGCGATACCTTCAGCGCCGCTGACGTTCAAATGAGCTTTCCACTCGAAGCCGCCAGCCAGCGCGCGGGCGCAAAGTCCCTGCCGCACATATCGGCTTTCCTGCAGCGGATTCATGCGCGTCCGGCTTATCAGCGCGCGCTCGAACGTGGCGGCAAATACGACTTCGCGGACTGACCCGGGAGACGGGCCGGGGAGCTCGCGCGGCTTGCGTACAATGGCCGCTGAATTCCCGAATCCGGCTTGAATTGGGCGGTGTCGCGGCATGCCGAAGGCGCCCGGCAATTATCCCGAACAAGCCCCCGAATCCCGTATTTAGCGCGAAGGCGAAGCATGGCTCGAATCGTCCCCGACGACTGGAAAAACCTTGAAGCAACCGGTGCAGCCGCTCGCGAGCTCGACACGCTCGCACTTCTCTCGAAGCTTCCCGACGACTACACCGTGTATCACGGTGTGCACTGGACGCGCATCAACGAAGGCTTTTCCGTGTTCGGCGAAGCGGACTTTGTCGTGGTCGCCCCTTCCGGCCGGGTGCTCGTGATCGAACAGAAGGCCGGGTTCCTGCGCGAGACGCCGGCTGGCCTGATGAAGGTCTACATGCAAAAGGAGCGCAATGTCGCCATTCAACTGGCGCATACGCTCGAAAATCTGCATCGGCGATTTACCGCGGCGTTCGGCGCGGGCACTTATCGGATTGAAGAGCTGCTTTATTGCCCGGACTACACGGTCAAGGATGCGTCGATTGCGGGCGTTCCGGAGTCGCGTATCGTCGATGCCAGCCGCAAAGCCAGGCTACCCTCGGTCGTACTGGAGATTCTTCCGCCAGACGAACCGCGCTTCGAAGCGTCCGCGCGGATCCACCATTTTCTCTCCGACGAACTCGCTCTCACGCCCGATACCAACGCCCTTGTCGGCCAGGCCGACATGCTTGTCACGCGGCTTTCGGGCGGTCTTGCAACCTGGGCGCGCCGCCTCGAGTTCGAGCCGTTCAGGTTGCGCGTGATCGGCACGGCCGGCTCGGGCAAGACACAGCTCGCGGTGCAGGTCATGCGTGACGCGGTCGCGAAGGGACGCAGCGTGCTCTACGTCTGCTTCAACCGGCCGCTTGCGGACCATATCCGGCTGGTGGCGCCGTCTGAAGCGCGCATCGCCAACTACCACCAGTTGAGCGCTGCGGTAACGCGCGACGCCGGCACGCCGCCCGACTTCAGCCAGCCGAACGTGTTCAGCACGCTGGAAGATCGCTTCGCGAATGTCGATATTGCAGAACACTGGAAGTTCGACGTGTTGATCGTCGATGAAGGCCAGGATTTTCATGCGGTCTGGGTCGATGCGCTCGCGCGCCTGCTCAAACCGGATGGCGCGTGGTGGTGGCTCGAAGACCCCATGCAGAACCTGTATTTCCGCGATCCGGTGCCGCTGCCGGGATGGACCACGTTGCGCGAAACCACGAATTACCGCAGCCCGCGTGATCTGCTTGCGTACATTCGCCGGATCGTGGGGCGCGAAGTTCGGCTCGACGCCGGCAGTCCGTTCGATGGTTCCGAAGTCAGCCTGTCCACGTATGAAAACGGGCACCCCGATGAAGTGATCGAGGCGACCAAACGCGCGATCACGCAAGCGCTGGCACTGGGTTATCGGAAGCAGGATATCGCGGTGCTGTCGTTTCGCGGGCGGGAGGGATCGGTGTTGACGTCGGTCGAGCATCTCGGGCCGCATCGGCTGCGCAGTTTCACCGGGTCTTATGATTTGTTCGGGAATCCGGAATATCGTGAAGGTGATGTGCTGCTTGAATCCATCTATCGATTCAAGGGGCAATCGGCGCCGTGCGTGATCTTTACCGAAGTCGACTTCGACGCCTTCGACGAACAGGTCGCGCGGAAGTTTTTTGTCGGCGCGACGCGCGCGACCATGAAGCTGATTATCGTGGCCTCCGAACGTGCGGCGCGCGCGTTCGACGAACAACACTGAACGGCAATGAAAAGCTTCGACTTGATCCGTTGCATATTGCTGCTGCTGACGCTTGCCTGCACGCCGCTGATGGTGGCTGCGGCGCCGATGACGCTCGACGTTGAAGGCAAGATCAGCCGCACGAACGATCCGGACCGCACCATGTACCGCATCAGCGAAGCCGAGTTGATGAAGTTGCCGGCCCATACCATCACGACGTCGACGACATGGACGCCCAAGTCGGCGTTCACAGGTCCCTTGCTCGCCGATGTCCTGCGGCTCGTGGGCGCGCATGCCGATCTGGTGGAGCTTCGCACACTCGATGACTACGCCTACACCGTGCCGGTTTCCGAAGCCGAGCGCTACGGCGCGATCCTCGCGTACAGCATGAACGGCACGCGTTTGAAGGTCAGCAACTTCGGTCCGCTGTTCCTGATCTATCCGCGCGATGCCTACCCGCAAGAACTAACCGGCTCGGTGGCGGACGCGAAATTCGTGTGGCAGATCAAGGCGCTGGTCCTTAAATGATCGGTGCGCCGCTTCGTCGTCTGAAGGTTGCGTTGCTGCTTGCGGCCGCCATCGCGCCGCCGCTCGCGGGTGTGGGTTATCTGCTGTATTCCGCCTTGCTCGCGAACCAGAGCAACCAGCAACTCGGCATGCCGTACGACGGGTTCTACTGGGATGGCGCGCAATTCCAGATCGCCTATGGGCGCTTCGGGAATCAGATCTTGCTGTACCGCAGCGGTATTGATGCCAACGTAGACGAGATCCAGCTTCGCTACGAGATCCTCGAATCGAAGCTCGCCATTGTCACGGCTTCCACGGCAATGCTCGCCGATCGCGAAGCGCTGCGCAGCAGGCAGCAGGAGATTCTCCGGCAACTCGACGCTGCGCTCGACTCCATCGAACCGGATATCGATGCGCTGGGCACCGACCGTTCGCGCACGCTGAGGATTGTCGGCGTATTGCGGCAGAATCAGGATGCAGTGAACGAACTGGCGAACGGGCGGCGCGTGGTGGACATTGCGGAGCGCGACTATATCGTGCGTGATTTCGTGTCCAAGCGCCGTTATCTATTCGCGGGCGGCATGCTGCTCGCGCTGCTTTCCATGGTCGCGACGGCCATGTTGCTGCTCAACGGGTATCGACGCTCGCGGCTGATTCATCAGCAACGCGCAGCGCTTGAAGCGCAGCATCAGGCGACGCGCGCGGCGCGCGAGGCGTCGCAGGCGAAGGACGCGTTTCTCGGCATGATCAGCCATGAATTGCGCACACCGCTGCACGCGATCGTTTCGTCGGTGGAGCTGCTCGAGCTGAACCTGCATAGCGAAAGCGATCGCAAGATCATCCAGCGGCTCGAAACCGGTGCGCGCCATCTGGAAGCGCAGATGCGCGACCTCACCGACTTCGCACGGCTTGGCGCCGGAAAGCTCGAATTGCGCCTGACTGTGTTCGACCCCATGGAACTGCTCGATTCCATCGTCGATGCAAACACGCCGGCCGCGAGCGCGAAAGGTCTCGTGCTGCGCGGCCAGTTCGCGGGCGAAGCGGGGTTGATCGAATCGGATCAGCACCGGCTGCGGCAGATCGTGACCAACCTGGTGACGAATGCGATCAAATACACGGATGCAGGTTCGATCGATGTCCGTTTCGAGCGCACGCTGGAACGCCTCGACATCTCGGTGGTGGACACGGGACCCGGCATTCCGCGCGAACAGTTGCCGCTGATCTTCAAGGAATTCACGCAACTGGATTCATCGACAACCCGTCGTTTCGATGGTGCCGGCATGGGTCTCGCCGTGGTTCGCGGACTGGTCGAGTTGTTGGGCGGCGTGGTGAATGTGTCGAGCGATATTGGGCAGGGCGCGGCATTTCGTGTGAGCTTGCCGGCGGCGCCCGTTGCGCATGTGCCTGAACGCGAACGCGCGCCAGCTGATCTACCGCCGTTGAAGAAAGCGCGCGTGCTCGTGATCGACGACCACAATTCCATTCGTGAATCGCTGTCGGAAATGCTCGCTCACCTGGGTTATGCAAGCGTTGCGATGAGCGATGTGGACAGCGCGCTCGCGTGGCTGGAGACGAATCAGGCCGACGTGATCCTGGCGGATCTGCACATGCCGGGCAAGGACGGTTATTCGTTCGTGAATGAATACCGGGCGCGGCGTGCGTCGGGCGCAAGTTTGCCCGTGATCGCGGTGAGCGCTTATGCGCCGGATCTCGTCGATCCGAGCGCGGCCATTCTGTTCTTCGATTACTTGCTCAAGCCTGTTCGCTATGAGGTGCTGAAAAGCGCGCTGGCGCGGGCGTTATCGGCAACACGACGGGTTCATTGAGCGCACTACGCCCTCAACAGCCGCTTGGAAAGATCCGCAACGAGAATCGCCATGCGCGCCGGCTTTTCAAAACACGTCACGTTATAGCGCTGAATGACGTCGCTGATTTCCGATTCGCTGGCCTTGCCGGTTGTCAGTTCGCCCGTCAGCACGAACACCGGCGCATCCGGGTTGTCCGAGTTGCGAACGGCGCGGATTGCATCGGCCGAGGTGTGCGCGCCGAACAACCAGTCGATAACCACCGCATCGAAGACTTGCGTCTGCAGCGCTTCCGCGAAATCTTCCAGGCCATACAGCGCCACCGCTGCAAAACCGCTGCGTTCAAGGTAGTCGTGAAGGTTGTCGGCGGAAGTCTGGTCGTCGTCGACCACCGCTATCAGCGGCTTGTCCATGTCCGTGCGGCGCGGCTGGATCTCGATCTTGTGCACGTCGTGCGCGGCTTGCAGCAACACGCCTTCGTGCGTTGTCACGAGCCACCGGCCGTTCATGTTCTGCGCGATGAAATCCGGCCGGCTGCCAGGTTCGAGCGCGTCGCCTATCCAGGCAACACACGCGATCTCGGCGGCGCCGAGCTTGAGGACGGCGTCTTGCGCCGTGCCCGCGGTGTCATCGACATCGGCGTTCTTGGCATCGAAAAGTTGCAGCGCGGGTTCGTCGAACGCCTCCGCCACGCGGCGGATCTGCGCGAGCGTCCAGGGACTATTGCCGCGCAACTTGCGATGGCCCTGAGAGAAACTCAGGTCGAGAATGCGGCAAAGCTCGGCGGTCTGCTGCCGCTTGCCAATGCCGTGGCGATTCATCAGGTCGCGTACGCGCTGGGCGACGGCGAGGGAATCAGAGGATGAGGTTTCAGTGACCATGCTGCTGCTTACCGGTTAAAGCGCCTGGTGTTGACAGACTGAGAGGGGGGTATTGTAGGCGCAAGACGGCGCATCTTCGCAAAACTCTTGGACTGATAAAAGGGTTCGCTCACATGGCGCCGCATTTTGATTCTGAATGGCGAAAAGCGCGCTAAGTTCCTTCTTGCGGCAAGCGAAAAGATGCAAACGTTAGCGTGGTTTTGAAACTTGGCGTTCTTGCGGTCGGTCCAAAGTGTGAGCGCCAGGCCACGCATCGGTTGGGCAATAAGACGGCCATGCGCGTACAGTCGGATTTTGTGACAGGAAGAGATTGCCGCAGGTCAATTTAGTATCGAACATCGGGGGCCGATGATGCGTGTCACCAAGTCTTTAAGGATGGCGGCGGGATGTGCGACCGCGTGTTTCCTGCTGTCGCCCGTGCTCGCGCGCGCCGAGGCGATCGAGGAACAGCTCGATTGCAGGTCGTCGGGGCATACATTCATAAGCGCGCTTCTGGCAAGCGGCGAAATCCAGAGCAAGCCGATGCGTGTGGAAGCGAACTCCGTCAACGCGTTCCGGCCGGCCCACGGCGTCAAGCTCACGGCTTATGACTACAAGGTGTTTGTCGTGCTGGGCTATCAGAAGGACGATCCCATCTTTGCGCAGGGAAAGGGCACACCGATCGCGGATTCTGCTTACGGTGTGGTAGTGACCGGACCGACCGACGACGTCAAGGATCGCGTGCATCAGTCGGGAAGCAGCGCGATCGTGCATGAAATAACGCCTATCACGACGGCGATTCTTTGCAAGTCCGAGTGACGAATTCAAGCGGTGAACGGATCTAGGCGCCACATGATTAGCGGGCCCGCCGTGCGTTGGGTCATCTGCATTCCGGCGCCTTGGGCAAGCCGTGAAAACACGAATGCATCGGCATGCCGGGTCAGCCCGGCGAATGCTGTTTCCTCCGCGCCTGAAGCGGGCGCGAGAAGTTCAAACCACATTTCACCGATGTCCCCGCTCAACGCCACGCTGCGCGCACCCGTCATGCACGCGCGCCGAGCAAAGGCACGGCTGTCGGCGAGATGTGCATCGAACAGGACGGTAAGCCGGCGCGCGGCCAGCTCATGCGCTGCGACAAGCCGAGGCGTTCGCACGCCAACTGCCGCGAGCGATACGACCGCCATGAAATAACGCCGCGTGTGTCTCATGGCGTTCGACCCGTTGTTTTGCCCGGCCAGATCCCCTGTTTCCCGGGCGACAAGATACCGTTCGGATCGAGCGCGGTCTTGATGGTCTCGCTCATGCGCATCAACGCGTGATCGTTGAAGTCGTATTGCGATGCCGCCAGATCCATGAATTCAAGGTGCGTCCTGTATTGACCATATCCCGCAGCACCGAAATCGTTTATTAGCGCTTCGAGCAGATCCCGTGCGGCGCCGGTCTGCTGCGCATCGTCACGATTGAAAATGGCCGCGAAAATGTGATGCATGCTGCGTTGTCCGACGGTGAACCCGCCGTAATAATCGAAGCCGTATTGGGCCGCGCGTTCCTGCACCATGCGAGCCTGCTTCGCCGCGTCCTGGCCGAGCGGCGGGCAGACCGGCGAAAAATCGATATGCGCGCCTGTGCCGCCCCGCCAATTGAGCAGGTTGAAAGCATCCATGTTCGGGATGCCGACCTGACTGCGGTCGCCGCCGCCTTTGGGCTCAATGGCGGCATCGGTAAAGGGCATTTCGATCAGCTCTGCATTCGCGATGCGTGCAAAGCGCTCATGAATGACATCGCGACGCGCCTTGACCATACGCTCGGGGCCATACAGGCAAAAACGCAGGTTCCACCGGCCGATCCCAAGCGCGCGCGCCATCTTGTCGACCAGCGCGTCAGGCATGGCGCCCGTCCCGTCATACCATTGCTTGCGCGTTGAAACCCCCGCCGCCCAACGCATCGCGCTTTCGATCGCCGCATTGCTCTGGATGGTGTCATCGAGTTTAAGAGGGCGAAGCGTCTCCACGATAGTTTCCAGATCGGCGTCATGACGGAACATGTACCTGCACAGCAGATAACCTTCCGGGCGCGGCATCAGCCACACGCCAAGCTTCGTGACGATGCCGAAATTCGACTGCATGAACATGCCGTCATAGGATGGGCCGAACCCCGGCTTGAAGACCTGCCACGCACGGTTGCCGGTCATCGCGCCCATGCCGGTGCGCACGAGCTCGCCGTTGGCGAGCATCACTTCCATGCCGCATTGCGCCGCCGCGTGGTCGCCATATGGCGTCGTGCCAAAGCCGCGTTCGAGCGTATTGCCCATCACGCTGCCCCAGCCGGCCGCGGGCGGATCGAGCCATAACTTGCTGCCTCGCGCCTTCAGTTCACGATAAAGATCGTAGTAACTCACGCCCGGTTCGACCAGCGCATAGCCGAGTGTTTCGTTGATTTCGAGCACGCGGTTCATGCGCTGCATGTCGAGCACGACGCAGCCTTTGAGCCTCGGTGCAGCGCCGCCGTACGCGAAGTTGCGTCCTGTCGAGACGCTCCATAAAGGCACACGATACCGGTTCGCCACATCCAGCACGGCGCGAAGCTGATCGATATCCGCTACCAGGACGACCGCCGACGCCTCGTGAGCGCGCGCGTCGCCGGGCGGAAACGGGTCGAACGGATCGAGATACGACTGCGCCGCGCTGTCTCCCGAAAGCACGGCGGCGCGGCCAACGATGGCCGCAAATTCAGCAAGCGCAAGCCTGAAATCGGACTCGGAGATTCCGGGCGGCCGCAAAGGGCCACTCATGGCCTGGTCACTGCGCGATCACCCGGCTCAATAACCGCCGCTGCTGCTCGAACTCGATCCGGACCCGCCGCCTGATCCGTCCGTCTGGCATCCGGCAAGCGACATGGCGAGAGAGACGGTCAATACGGCGAGCAGCATCGATGCAATGCGTTTGAAGTTCATTTGGATTCCCCAAGGGTTAAGTAAAACGCGCTGCTTTGTTCAAGCGGCGCTTAAGTTCTTAACGCATGGGGAATCCGGTTTATTCCAGTGACGCTCAAGACAGGTGTTCCTTGAGCGTATCGCGGAATTTTTGAATCAGCGGTTCCTTTGATCGTCCGCGCCGCAGGATCAATCCAAACGGCGCCTGATAACCAAATGCCGCTGGCGCCAGCGCGCGCAGGCGGCCGTTATCGACCCAGGTTTGTGCGTAGTGCTCCGGTAAAAAACCAATGAACGCGCCCGACAGAATCAGGATCAACTGACCTTCCATGCTGTCGACCGTTGCCTCGCTGCGCTTGAAGCCGTGCCGCGCCAGCTCGGTCTGACTCCAATAGGCGCGGCCGACCATGCGCTGCTGACTGATGGTTTCGTGCGGGATCTGATGCGCGTTGAAGAGCGGATGGGTATTGCTGCAATAGAGCCAATGTTGCTCACGATAAAGCGAGTGATGAATCAGCCCATTCATCCGCAAATGGAACGCACCGATTGCCACGTCGAGCCGGTTGCCAAGCACGCTAAGCTGCAATTCATAAGGGCTTTGCACGTGCAGATGCAAATGCAACGCCGGATGTTCGCGCGTAAATGCGCCGATCACTTCTGCGAGGGGCAGCGCTTTGTCGCTGACGGTCGAGTCCAGCACGCCCAGCTTGATGCTGCCGCGCAGTTCGCCGCGCAGGCCGGCGGCGTAGCGCTCGAAACCATCGACTTCGCCCAGCAGACGCAACGCCTCCTGATGAAAATCTTCGCCTTTGGGCGTAAGGCTGAATCCACCCCGTCCGCGATGACACAAGACCACGCCGACGAGCGATTCGAGCTGGCTCATATACGTGCTGATCGCCGATGTAGACAGGTTCAGTTCCTGCTGCGCTGCGGCGAAACCCTGATGCCGGACTACGCACGTAAAAATGCGCAGCAGGCGCGCTTCGGGCAAGACTGACGCCAAGAGAAGCTCCATTAAACAAAGGCAAACACGCCGATAGTTTAGAAATACCTGAACTAATTATTTCGCACCAGCACTTTGTCCGCTTGCCGCGCGGGTTCAAAATCACCCGCATGCCTGTTCGATGAACCAATGCGAGGACGCGTCATGGAAAAGATCTTTCATCAGCCGCTGGGCGGTAACGAAATGCCGCGTTTCGGTGGTATCGCGACAATGCTGCGCTTGCCGCATCTGCAATCGGCGGAAGGGCTCGATGCCGCGTTCGTAGGCGTTCCGCTCGATATCGGCACGTCGTTGCGCCCGGGCACGCGCTTCGGGCCGCGCGGCATTCGCGCTGAGTCCGTGATGATCCGGCCTTACAACATGGCAACGGGAGCGGCGCCCTTCGATTCGCTGTCGGTGGCGGATATTGGCGACGTCGCCATCAATACGTTCAATCTGCTCGATGCGGTGCGAATCATCGAAGAGCATTACGACGGGATTCTCAAGCACGACGTCAAGCCGCTGACGCTCGGTGGCGACCACACCATCACGCTGCCTATCCTGCGTGCGCTGCACAAGAAGTACGGCAAGATCGGGCTCGTGCATGTCGATGCACACGCCGACGTCAACGACCACATGTTCGGCGAGAAGATCGCGCATGGCACCACGTTTCGCCGCGCGGTGGAGGAGGGGCTGCTCGACTGCGAGCGCGTGGTGCAGATCGGGCTGCGCGCGCAGGGCTACACGGCCGACGATTTCAACTGGAGCCGCAGGCAGGGCTTTCGCGTCGTCCAGGCGGAGGAGTGCTGGCACAAATCGATGGACCCGCTGATGGCCGAAGTGCGGCGCAAGGTTGAAGGCGGCCCGGTATATCTGAGCTTTGACATCGATGGAATCGATCCCGCCTGGGCGCCGGGTACGGGCACACCGGAAATCGGCGGCTTGACGACAATCCAGGGCATGGAAATCATTCGCGGATGCCACGGGCTGGATCTGATCGGATGTGATCTCGTGGAAGTGTCACCTCCCTACGATACGACCGGCAATACGTCCTTGCTCGGCGCCAACCTGCTGTATGAAATGCTGTGCGTGCTGCCCGGCGTCATCAGGCGTTAAGCTTGCCGTCCGACGTCACAAACAGAGGAGCCCCACGATGGATACCGAACAAAAAGTCCGCGAGGACCTGGCGGCGCTGTATCGGCTGGCGGCGCATTTCCGCATGACCGACATGATCGATACGCACATCACCGCGCGTTTGCCCGGTTCGCCGGACGAAAAACCCGCGTTTCTGATCAACCGGTATGGCGTGCTGTTCCATGAGATGCGGGCCTCGGATCTCGTGAAGATCGATTATCAGGGCAAGGTGATCGATGACCGCGCCCGCGACATGCCCGAGCTTTTCCGGGTCAACGCGGCGGGCTTCACCATCCACTCTGCCGTGCATATGGCGCGTCACGATCTGGCTTTCGTCGTGCACACCCATACGGCGGCGGGCACGGCGGTGTCCGCGCAGGAGCAGGGGCTTTTGCCCATCAGCCAGCATGCGCTGAAGTTCTACGGCAAGCTTGGATATCACGATTACGAGGGCATCGCGCTGGATCTGGGCGAACGTGATCGTCTGGTCGCCGATCTCGGTAACCACAAGGCAATGATCCTGCGCAATCACGGCCTGCTCGCCGGCGGCGCGACGGCCGCGCACGCGTTTCACGAAATCTATTTCCTCGAGCGCGCATGTCAGGCGCAGGTCCAGGCGATGGCTGGCGGCGCGCAACTACGGTTTCCGCCTGAGCACGTACGCGAACTCACCGCGCGCCAGTTCGAATCCGAAGGGTCGGACGGCATTACGGAACTTGCGTGGCAGGCGGCGCTGCGTCTCATCGCCGATACCCAGCCCGACTACCGCACCTGAGCGGGCTCACCGAACCCGGTTGCCCTTTTCATCGATGATCCGTTCGCCGTCTTCCTTGGCGAACGGGCCTTTCTGCGCCAACGAAAGAATCTCCAGAAGCTTCTCCGACGGACGGCACAAAAGCGTGCCCTCGGGCGTCACCACAAACGGGCGATTGATCAGGATCGGATGGGCGAGCATGGCGTCGAGCAGTTGCTCGTCGGTCAGCGTTGCATCGGCGAGTTCGAGCTGGACGAACACGGCCTCTTTTTCACGAAGCGCGTCGCGCACCGTAAGCCCCGCGTCCTGAATCAACCTGGTCAGTGCGGCGCGATCCGGTGGTGTCTTCAAATATTCAATGACCTTCGGTTCGATCCCGGCGTTGCGAATCAGCGCGAGCGTATTGCGCGATGTGCCGCATAAAGGGTTGTGGTAGATCGTGACGTCCATGTCGTTTGTCTCCATATCTCTGAAAGTGCAGCCGGTCGTCTTTCATTCCCGAAATAGAAATGAAAGGCTTCGTCTTGATCCTGCATAACCAGATGCTATGCCAGTTTACTCAAGTGACAGGTGAGATTGCCGTTAAAGGGTTCGGGTTGGGGAATATTCGCCGGCCCCGGTTGCGCACGAGGAATCCGGCGTGCGGCGCCGCTTGAATAACAGTGTTGAGAAAAGTGAGACATGAACATACTTTCGACGATCAAAGGCCGCCTCGGCATTGCCATGGCGTTTCTGGGCCTGTTGCTGGTGGTTATCGGCGGCCTCGGGTTGTGGGGCATGAGCCGCGGCAACGAGACCACGCGCGACCTTTTCACCAATGAAATGCCCAGCGCGGTAGCAGCCGGCAACGCGGAAATGTTCACAGCGCGTGAGCGGCTCAGCTTCGACCGCGCAGCCTTGCTCGTCGGCAAACCGGCTGCGGAAACGGCGATCGGGCGCGGCGCATTGATGCGCGATCGCGCTGACAAGGAATGGGCGCGCTACGCCGCGTTGCCGCAGGGACCCGGCGAGCACGAGATGGCCCAGGCATTCCAGACGAAGCGGATCGAGCTGCAGAAAATGCTCGACGATGGTTACGCGAATATCCGCGCGAACGACGCCGACAAGATCGTTGCATCGGCGGAAGCCATGCAGGTGAAGTTCAACGAGATGGCGGCCATCGGCGAATCGCTGCGCAAGTATCAGTTTGATTCGGCGAAGAGCGACTTCGAACTGTCGCAGGAAAAATTCAGCGAATTCCGCACGATCAGCGCGGTGGCGATCATCATTGGATTGCTCGCCGCGGCGTTCTCGTGGCTCTCGCTGCGCCGCGCGATCGGCCGCCCGCTCGACGAAGCGCTCGCACAGTTCGACGCCATCGCGTCCGGCGATCTGCGCCGCGAACTGGTCGTGACATCGCGCGACGAGATGGGCCAGCTGCTAAATGGTCTCGCGAAGATGCAGGCAAGTCTCGTCGATACCGTGCGCTCGGTGCGTTCGGGCAGCGAGTCGATTGCGTCGGCGACCAAGCAGATTGCGGCGGGCAATATCGATTTGTCCTCGCGTACCGAGGAGCAGGCTTCGGCGTTGCAACAAACGGCGTCGAGCATGGACGAGCTGACCGGCACGGTGAAGCAGAACGCCGAGAACGCGCGTCAGGCAAGTTCGCTGGCGGCGAATGCATCGGAAATTGCGAACAAGGGCAGCACGGTCGTCTCGCAAGTCGTCGATACCATGGGCGACATCAACCAGAGTTCCACGAAGATCGCGGACATCATCACGATCATTGAAGGCATTGCGTTCCAGACGAACATCCTGGCGTTGAACGCGGCGGTCGAGGCGGCGCGCGCGGGCGAACAAGGGCGCGGTTTCGCGGTGGTGGCAGCGGAGGTGCGCAGCCTCGCGCAACGTTCATCGGCGGCGGCCAAGGAGATCAAGGAGTTGATCAACACCTCGGTTTCCCGTGTGCAGACAGGCACGACGCTGGTCGGCGATGCCGGCCGCACGATGTCCGAGATCATCGGCGCGGTGCAGCGCGTGACGGACATCATGGGCGAGATTGCGGCGGCTTCGCACGAGCAGAGCAGTGGCATTGAACAGGTGGCGCTCGCCGTCACGCAAATGGACGAAGTGACGCAGCAGAACGCGGCGCTGGTGGAAGAGGCGGCGGCCGCTGCGCAATCGCTGGAAGATCAGGCGGGCGCGTTGAAAGCGGCGGTGTCGGTGTTCCAGTTGAACGATGGCGGCATGGACCACGTCAAGCTTGCAGTGAAGCCGGTGCGTGCCGTGGCTGTCGCATCGACGACCCGCGCCGTTGCAAGCGAGCGGCTGGCCAAGCTGAAAACGCCGTTCGTGGGCGTGGAAAAAGCAAAACCGGTTGCATTGGCGGGCGCGGCCGACTGGGAAGCGTTCTAGCCCGCGGCTTTGTCACTGAAACAGCGAAATGCCAGGCTGATGCGCGGGCCTGTCACTTCGCTCATTTTCGGGATGCCGTGATTGTGCGTGAATTGCGAGGCGTAACTCATTACGAGCACGCTCCCGGCATGCAGGTCCACGTTGAGCGTGCGGCCTTTACCTGATTTCGCACGGATGGTCATGCGCCGGGTGGCGCCGAGCGACAGAATGGCGATGGGCGCTTTCAGCGCAAGTGCCTTGGTGTGATCGTTGTGCGGCGCGACGCTGTCATTGCCGTCGCGATACAAATTCAACCCGACGCTGTTGAACGCCGCACCCACGGTTGATCGCACCTGCCCGGCGGCCTGCATCAGCGGCGCGGGCAAATCCGCCGCGTCGAGAGAAAAATGCGCCATCAGACGCGGCACGTCGACTTCGCGCTCATACATCATGCGGCGCTGATTGCTCCAGATCACGCCGTCCAGCGCTTGCTCGAACCACGCTTGTGCCGTCTCGGCTGAAACCACGCCTGGCAGATAACGAATCCCGCTCTCGGTGTCATCAATGAGATCGAGCGGCGCGGGATCGAACAGATCGTTCTGATACACGATGCCTCCTCAATCCGACGAAAACGGCAATTCGCCCTGAACGGCGATCGGCTCGGCTATGTACGACCCCGCCGGAACCAGCGCCGTCACGCGCACGCCGAGCAAACGCAGACGCCGGTCGAGCGGCACGCGCCGCAGGCATTCGGTCGCGGCCCGGCGGATGTCCGTGGCGTCGGCGGTAGGCGCCGGCACCGTCAGGTCGCGCGTGACCGTGCTGAAATCGTTGTAACGCAGCTTGATGCCGACCGTACGGCCTTCGTAGCCTTTGCGCCGCAAGTCGTCCGCAACCCGCGTGCATAAATCCGTGAACGCCGCCGACAACGTGCTGCGATCCTGGCGCGGATGCAGGTCGCGCTCGAACGTGGTTTCGCGGCTCATCGACTTCGGCTCGGTGCTGACGACCACTGGCCGTTCGTCCACGCCTTGCGCCACTTCCACGAGCCACGCCGAATAGCTGCGTCCGAACGTGGCCTGAAGCAGTTCCGGATCGGCGCGCGCCAGGTCGCCGACTGTTTTTATACCGATCGACGCCAGCTTTTCCGTCGCCTTCGGCCCAATGCCGTTGACCTTGCGCACCGCGAGCGGCCAGATCCGCAGCGGGATATCGGCGGCGGTGAGGATGGTCAGGCCGTCGGGCTTGTCCAGTTCCGAGCCGATCTTCGCCAGCAGCTTGTTCGGCGCGACGCTGATCGAGCATGACAGGGCGGTTGCGTCGCGCACGGCCTGCTTGATGCGTGCGGCGGTTTCGGCGGCGTCGCCCGGGAGATCCGTCAGGTCGATATAGATTTCATCGATACCGCGGTTCTCGATTTGCAAGGTGAATGTGGCGACGGCCGCCTTGAAGAGACGCGAATAATGCCGGTACGAATCGAAATCCGTGGGCAGCAAAATGGCGTCTGGCGCCAGTTGTGCCGCTTTCATCATGCCCATGGCAGAAAATACGCCGAGGGCCCGGGCTTCATAGGTGGAAGTCGTCACCACGCCCCGGCCGGCGTAATCGCGCAGCCGGACGAAACGGCGGCTGCCGTCGGGCAGGGTTTCAGGAGTGGCGTTCCTGCCGCCGCCGATCACCACGGGCTGGCCGCGCAGTTCGGGATAGCGCAACAGTTCTACGGACGCGTAGAACGCGTCCATGTCGAGATGCGCGATGCGGCGCGTGGTCACGACGGCGCTCCAGAATCGGACATGACATCAATAGCTGTATGGATATACAGTATCTTACATCGAATTTGCCTGGTGTGGCCGGGACACACATACTGAAGACGGTAACAGTCCGATATAGGTCTATGATTACATGTCTAATTTATGTCGATAGCCGAGCCTCGGCACGACCCGTCTGCCAGATTCGTTCACCCGAAGATTCAAGAAATGACAACACAAGAAAGCGGCGCCGGCTTCTCTGATGAAAGGCGCTTTGAACTGCTGGTGAGCAACGTCAGCGACTACGCAATCTACATGCTCGACCTGAACGGCCGTATCAACAGCTGGAACGCCGGCGCACAGCGGTTCAAGGGCTACAACGCCAGCGAGATCATCGGCGAGCACTTTTCCCTTTTTTATACGCCTGAGGACCAGCAGTCGGACAAGCCGGCGCGCGCTCTGCGCACGGTGCGCGAGGAGGGCCGTTTCGAGGACGAGGGTTGGCGTGTGCGCAAGGACGGCACGTGCTTCTGGGCCAACGTCGTGATCGATCCGATCCGCGATCCCGAGGGCAATCTGGTCGGTTATGCCAAGGTCACGCGCGATATCACCGAACGCAAGGCGGCCGAGGAAGCCCTGCGCGGAAGCGAAGAACGATTCCGTCTGCTCGTGCAGGGCGTGACGGATTACGCCATCTACATGCTGTCGTCGGCGGGGCTGGTCACGAACTGGAATTCGGGCGCCGAGCGCATCAAGGGGTACACGCACGACGAGATTATGGGCCAGCATTTCTCGTGCTTCTACACACCCGAGGATCGCGAAGCCGGGTTTCCCGCGCGAACGCTTGCGGCGGCGGCATCGGAGGGGCGGTTCGAGCAGGAAGGCTGGCGCGTAAGAAAGGACGGAACGCGGTTCTGGGCGCACGTCGTTGTCGATGCAGTCCACGACGATCAGCAGCAACTGATCGGCTTTGCCAAGATCACGCGCGATGTCACCGAACGCAAGGCGGCGGCCGAAGCGCTCGAGCGCGCCAACGCGGCGCTGTTCCAGTCGCAAAAGATGGAGGCCGTCGGGCAGCTCACCGGCGGTATCGCGCATGATTTCAACAATCTGCTGACGGTCCTGTCGAGCAGCATGGATCTCTTGACCATGCGGTTGAACAACCCGTCGGACGTCCGTATTCTCGATACGATGCGCCGCGCCGTCGAACGCGGCGCGACCCTCACGCAGCAGCTTTTGTCGTTTGCGCGCAAGCAGCCGCTGCAGGTCCGCAATTGCGATCTCAACGTGGTGATCTCCGGGTTCGAAGCGGTGCTCAAGCGTGCGGGTAATTCGAGTATCGAAATCGATTTCGCTTATGCGCCGGACTTGCGCATGGTCGCAATCGATGTCGCCCGCTTCGAGGCCGCATTGCTGAACCTGGTGGTCAACGCGCGCGACGCGATGCCCGATGGCGGAAAGATCGTCGTGGCGGTGAACAACGTCGACTTGAAGGACGGCGACGTGGGCGCGCTCAAGGCCGGCGCTTTCATCGCGGTCAACGTAACGGACACCGGAACGGGCATGTCGGACACGGTCATCTCGCGTGCGTTCGAGCCGTTCTTTACCACGAAGGAAATCGGCAAAGGGTCGGGGCTCGGCTTGAGTCAGGTGTACGGTTTCATCGCGCAGTCGGGCGGCGAAGTGCAGATCGACAGCAAGGAAGGGCGCGGTACGACGATCCGGCTGTATCTGCCGGCCATCGAGCATGATGCGGCGGAGTCGAAAGGGGCGTTGGCCGCATCGCAGGAGATGATCCTCATGGTCGATGACGAACCGGACGTGCTCGATATCGGCGCGGAGTTGTGCAGGTCGATCGGATATCAGGTCCTGACGGCAAACAACGCCAGGGAAGCGCTGGAGATGCTGAACCGGAGCAGCAACATCTCGATCCTGTTCACCGACGTCGTGATGCC
>Ga0163162_10002446_pt1 | contig 17518 bp, 18 predicted proteins | sample S55metaG_FD_115310 | JGI IMG/M metagenome (GOLD analysis project Ga0163162, IMG submission 115310) | Switchgrass rhizosphere microbial communities from Kellogg Biological Station, Michigan, USA - S5-5 metaG | ecosystem: Host-associated > Plants > Roots > Rhizosphere > Soil | place: USA...
ACGTACTCGACCATCGAGTGCACGATCGACTGGGGATGCACGATCACCTGCACCTGGTCGGGCGACACGTCGAAGAGCCAGCGGGCCTCGATGATCTCCAGCCCCTTGTTCATCAGCGTGGCCGAGTCGATGGTGATCTTCGCGCCCATCTTCCAGGTCGGATGCTTGAGCGCGTCCTCCACCGTGATGCTCGCGAACTTCTCGGGCGGCCACTCGCGGAACGGCCCGCCGGAGGCGGTCAGCAAGATCCGGTGGACGTCGCCGCGGTTGTGGCCGACCAGACACTGGAAGACCGCGCTGTGCTCGGAATCCACGGGCAGCAGCGCGACCCCGCGGGCCCGGGCGGCCGCGGTCATCAGGCTGCCGGCCATCACCAGCGTCTCTTTGTTGGCCAGCGCCAGCGTGCGCCCCGCCTCGATCGCGGCCATGGTCGGCAGCAGCCCGGCGCCGCCCACGAGCGCCGACACGACGACGTCGGCCTCCACGTCGCGGCACACCGAGACCAGCCCCGCGGCGCCGGCCAGCAGCTCGGGGCGGGGGGCCGGCAGCAGCCGGGCCAGCGCGTCGCGCGCGCTCTCGTCGAGCAGCGCCACCGCCTGCGGCGTGTACTTGCGGCAGAGATCGGCGATCCGCTCCACGTTCGAGCCCCGGGCCGCCAGCGCGGCCACCGAGAACTCGTCGGAGAAGCTCGACACCAGCTCGAGCGTACGGAGCCCGATCGACCCGGTGGCGCCGAGAATCGTCACGCGTTTCATGCGCACCCCACGGCCAGCCAGAGGTAGTAGAAGGCCGGCAAGTTGAACAGGAGGCTATCGATCCGGTCGAGAACACCCCCGTGCCCGGGGATGAGCCCGCCACTCTCTTTCGTGCCGACGCTGCGCTTGATCGCGGACTCCGCGAGGTCGCCCACCTGCCCGGTGATCCCGAGCAGCGTCCCGGCCGCCACCGCCACCGCGGCGCCGCACGAGGGCAGCAGCCACGCGCGCAGCACCATCGCCGCCAGCACGGAGGCGACGATCTGCGCGGCGGCGCCCTCCAGGGTCTTGCGCGGGCTCACCACCGGGGCCAGCTTGTGGTGGCCGACCGTCGAGCCCACGAGGTACGCGGCGGTCTCGCCGACCCACGTCACGCCCACCAGGAACAGCATCAGATCGTCGCCGCGCGGGGAGGAGCGATGCAGCAGGATGCCGTAGCCGAGAAGCCAGCCGATGTACATCACGGCCAGCAGCGTGGTGGCGGTGGCCTCGCTGCTCGCGGTGCCTTGCCACACCGGCGCGGCCAGGATCACCCCCACGGCCACGACGACCGCGAAGGCCGGGAACATGAACGGGTCCGTCATCCCGCCGACGGCGAATGCCGCGGTCACGCCGGCCCCGGCCACCACGCCGAGCCGTGCATAGACCGGCCGGCCCGCCCGCTGGAGCATGCGCGTCAGCTCCCACAGCGCGGCGGCGCTGGCGATCACCACGAGCGCGTTGAAGATCCACCCGGGCGCCTTGACGACGATGAGCAGGAAGAGCGGCAGCAGCACCAGGGTGCTCAACAGGCGCTTCAGCAAGGCCAGCCTCGGAATCTCGAGGGTGAGACTGGCCGTGGTGGCCACGTCACACTCCACCGAAGCGTCGATTGCGCTGCTGAAAATCGGCGATCGCCCGGTAGAGATCGGCGGCGCGGAAATCCGGCCACAGGATCGGCGTGATCCAGAGCTCGGTATAGGCGATCTGCCACAGCAGGAAGTTCGAGATGCGCATCTCGCCGCTGGTGCGGATCAGCAGATCCGGGTCCGGCACCCCGTCGGTGTAGAGCGCGCCGCTGACGTGCGCCTCGCCGATGTCCTCGGGCGCCAGCTCCCCCGCCCGCACTTGCCGGGCCAGCGCCCGGAAGGCGTCGAGCAGCTCGTCACGGCCGCCGTAGTTGAAGGCCATGAGCAGCGTGAGCCCGGTGTTGGCCCGCGTCTCGTGCACGACGTGATCGATCCCCCGCCGCACCGGCAGCGGCACCCCGTGCGGACGGCCGATGACGCGCAACCGCACGTTGCGCTCCATCAGCTCGGGCAGCTCCCGGTAGATCGACTCCTCGAGCAGCCGCATGAGCGTGGAGACCTCGTCCTCGGGCCGATTCCAGTTCTCGGTGGAGAACGCGTAGAGCGTGATGTAGCGCACGCCCACCGCGTCGGCGGCCCGGACCAGGCCGCGCGCGGCCGTGACCCCCTCGGCGTGCCCGGCCACCCGCGGCAGCCCACGACTGGTCGCCCACCGGCCGTTGCCGTCCATGATGACCGCGACGTGGGCCGGCGTGGGCTGAGTCCGCACCAGCGCCAGCAGTTCCTGCTCGCCGAGCCCGTCGAGAAGGGGGGCCGGCGCCGCGCGTCTCAGAATGAGAGGATCTCCTGGGCTGGATAGTAACGGCGCATAGTTAGCGGGCCACGAGGGGTAATTGTGCCATGTCGTGAGCCGTAGCGCCGCCCTTTTCGATAGATGAGACCAGGAAGTGTCGTGGATTAAAGTGCAAAGTCAATGGACCCGACCGTCATCGTGATCCCCACCTACAACGAGCGTGAGTGCCTCCCCACCATTGTCCCGGCCGTGCGCGCCGCCGTCCCCGCCGCCTCCGTGCTGATCGTCGATGATAGCTCGCCCGACGGGACGGGCGCGCTGGCGGATGAGATGGCGGCGGCCGACCCCCAGGTCCAGGTCCTCCACCGGGCCGGCAAGGAAGGGCTGGGCGCGGCCTACCTGGCGGCGTTCGCGCACGCGCTGGCGGCGCCGGCGGGCTGGCAGCGCATCGTGCAGATGGATGCCGACTTCTCGCACGACCCGGCCGACGTGCCGCGCCTGCTCGCCGCGCTGGACGCCGGCGCCGACCTCGCTGTCGGCTCGCGCTACGTGGCCGGCGGCGGCACTGAGAACTGGGGCCTTGGCCGGCGCATCATCAGCCGCGGCGGCGCCCTGTACGCGCGCACCACGCTGGGCGTGGGCGTGCAGGACCTCACGGCCGGGTTCAAGGCCTGGAAGGCGGCCACGCTGGGCGGGATCGCCCTCGGCGCCGTGCGCGCCCGCGGCTACGGCTTCCAGATCGAGATGACCTACCGGGCCGTGCGCAACGGCTTCCGCGTCGAAGAGGTCCCGATCAAGTTCGTCGACCGCCGCGCGGGTCAGTCGAAGATGTCGGGCACAATCTTCTTCGAGGCGCTGACCATGGTCTGGAAGATGCGCGCCCGCATCCCGCGCGGCGGCGGCTGAGCGCGTCACAGCCTCGGCCGCGCCACCAGCACCGAGCAGCGCGCGTCGCGCGCGACGGCGCTGGCCACGCTGCCCAGGAGCAGGCGCCGCAGCCCCCGGGCCCCGCGGCTGCCCACCACGAAGGGCTGCTCCGTCCTGGCGGGGGCGCTGGAGGATGCGGTCAAGCTCCGGTTCTTCTTCGCCCACTCCCAACGGATCAGCTGGCTGGCCCACGCCCACCTGCCAGCCGGGCGGACGGAAGCTGAGCCGTAGCGCCTCGTCGGCTTGCTCACGGGCCTCGTGGAGGCGGAGATGAGTCAGGATGGATGACTGAGCCGGTCGTTAGACCCCCCTGGAGTCTGGCTGAAGGGTCGGTGGAGACGCGGGCCAAGCCTGGATTAACTCTATCGATATGCAGGGTATCCGCCAAGGGGCAGAACCTCATAGACCCGACTAGGGCGCGTTCCTTCGGGTCGCATAGGGGTAGTCGTTAGGCCGGGCACGTCGCTCGCCTTCCGCGCCAAGGCACCGGCCAGCCCCTCACTAACTCGGGAAGGTCAGCCACGGCACACTCGGCGGCTCATGCCGCGCCTCCGCCCGCGCTCTCGGCTTCCGTGGCAGGCACTTGCGGTGAAAGGCGCAGGAATCCGCGTGTCTTGTACGCTCGCCCTCGGCCCTGCTCCTGGCGCTGCAGGTACGCCTTCACGCGCTCCACCGGGAACCGTGGTGCACCGAAAGCGCTGAGCACAGGGAAGGCTGGATCTGCGGCCACGCGCCGGCGCACCGTCCACCGCGAGGTCTGCATGTACGCCGCGAGCTGGACCAGCGTCCAGTAGCCAGGCTCGGGCAAGGTCGCTTGCGCGGAGGCGGTGATCTGAGCGCTCACGCCTCAACTCGGCCCGATAGGACAGTACGACAGGACACCCTTCCAAAGGGAAAGGCTGTCCGTCCTACTGCCAGCCGTTCCCCTTGAGAAGGGAAAACCAGGACAGTCCTAGGACGCATAGGACGCACGTCCTAGTGCTCCGTCCGGTTCGAGGGCATCGCCCACTGAATCGGTTTGGTGTCCGGGCGCTGGATAGCGCCGATACGCTTGAGGGCTTTCCTGATGGCCCAGTCGTTTGACGAGGTGGCCTCGATCATCTCGGCGACGGTGAGTGCACCCGTGGTGAGCATGACGCGCAGGCGTTGGCCGAGGTCGGCGCGGGCGTTCGTGGCGAGCACCAGCGGATCGGCCGTCGAGACGCTCAGGGCGTCGTCGTTGAAGGTCAGGCGCAGGCCGAGCGGCCGGTGGATCGCGCCGCGGTTGATCTTTGTGTTCGTCAGGGTCAGCGTCAGCGCGGAGCCGTCCTGAACGCCTAACGCGTACCAGACCGCCCGGGATTCGTTGACGGTGAAGATCGATCCGAAGGGCATGGCGTCGGAGGGGTCGCGGATGTCGGGGCGGTTCATGTGCGCGAGCACCAGCCACGAGATCCCGTCGCCGATCGCCCGCAGCGCCTCGAAGAACCGGATGCAGGACGACTCCCAGCCGTCCCGCAGGGTCTCGCCGCACGCCATCATCATCGAGTCCACGACGCCGAACCGTGCGCCCGTGGCCTGGAACAGGCGCCGGAGCTCGGCGACGTGGTGCACGAGGGCGCCGCTCAGGCGCCGGTAGTGCACGCCGTCGGTCTCCACCTCGAGCGCTGTGGCGGCCAGCGTGGCGAGCGCGTCGGCGTCCGCATCGCTGCCTTCCCAGTCCAGCACGATCGCGGGCACGCCGAACTCGGGCGCCGTCATGCCCGGGATCGCGACGCCAGCTTGAATGCCCTTGGCGAGCAGGTGCGCGAGCTGCGACTTGCCGGTGGCGCCCTTGCCGAACAGCGTGACCACCTGACCGTCAATGATGAGCGGATGGGCCAGATAGCGAACGCGCGTCATCGCCGCCCGCTGCAGCTCTCGCGCTGGTTCCCCTGCTCGGAGGCGGTCCCGGACCAGCAGCGCCGCCTGGTCCAGCATCACGCTCCACGGCAGGCCCAAGGCCACCTCCGCGAGCGCCTTGGCTTTCTCCTGGCGGGAGCGCGGTTTGGCCATCTCGACCAGCCCCCACGATGTGAGCGCCCGACCGTGCAGGGTCGCGCTCACCTCGGCCCGCAGCCCCTCGCGTCCTTCGTGCGCACCCGTGAACGCGAGAACGACGCCTCGTGCCGGCCAGATCACCCGGTAGTCGTCGCCGAGCCGGGTCACCTCGGGCTCGATGGAGTCGGCGGTGCTCGCCGCCGTCACCCGCTCCGCGAGCGCCCGCGCGTCGGCGCCAAGCTGCTCGAGGTTCGCGCCGTTGTTCGCGTGCGCGTGCAGTTGCAGCGCCTCGGCGGCGACGATGCGCTTGACGTGGCGGTGCGCAGCGCCTCGCAGAGCTGCGGCACCATCTCTACCGTGGTGCCGCCTTCCGCCATGGCCTGAATGGTCGGCTGGCCACCGATCTCGTAGAACTCGCCACTGGCGCGCAGCGACTCGGCCAGCGTGATCGGATCGACCTTCCGGCCCGCGTCGGCAATCTTGAGGATGTGGCGGTGGATGATGCTGCTCTTGCCCAGGCCGAACACGTCGGGCGGGAGGGCGCGGAGAGCCGGCGGCACGTCGCCACCAAAGAGCACCGCGCCCAGCACGCCGAACTCCTTCGCGTCGCTCAGCGCTGAGATGGACTCCGAAGGTGACGACCGCCGGGCCGAGGTCACGCCTGTTGAACTTTCGTTAGGCTCGTGAGGTACGTGCTGAGCGCTGGCATATCGAAGCGCTGATACGCCTCGCAAGAGCCGTGGCTCAATTGCCACACCTGCCGGCGGCGATGCTCTTCCCGCTCTTCGGGCGTCGGTTGCGGTGCTACACTCATTTCAGTCTCGTCTCCCTTCCGTCTCGTCTCAGGTTCACCGCGCGCCGCCCTCCAAGGCGGCCGTGTCTTCTCACGCAGGCTGCGGCGAGCGTCCACGCTCCAGGAATCGAGCCCAGGCGTCGCGGTGAACCCGCCATTGGCGGCCGAGGCGCTGCGCCTCAAGGTCCCCCGCGTCGATCCATCTCAAGATCGTCCCGGGGTGGAGGGCGTACTGCTCGGCCAGATCGGGAACGGTGTGCCATTCGCGCTCTTGAATCACTCTGGCCTCCCGCGTGTTGTTCATCTGGTTCAACGTAAGCGGGATGCTGGCAGGCGACGAGCAGGAACCGACGAAAATCGCCCTCGGTGGGCGGAATTAAGTCTGGTCCTTTCGAGCGAGTTAAATCAGGCGGGGAGGGTCGGGGTACGACCGCGCAGACGAACACCGACGCCGCGCGCCAGCGCGGTCACAAGGTCGTCGGGAACTCCGAGAGCGTGCAGTTCGGCGACTCGCGCGGCGTAGTAGGCCGGCATCTCGGGCGCGTGGGCAGGGCGCGTGTTGAGCCGCCCGCGATGATCTTGCGCTCATCGATCAGGCGCCAGAGGTCTGACGGCGGATCTACCTGGACATAGCCGCGCGGCTTGCCGTCGTCACCGGGGCGGCTGTCCCAGGCACCGTAGCCATCGAGCACCGCGTCGAGCGTCCGGAGTCGGAGGGTGTCCGCACGATGCAGCTTGGCTTTCAGGCCGTTGTCCTGCTCCCACTCGCCGCGCAGCTCCCAGAGCTTCGACAGCACGGAGGCCTCGTCAATGCCTGGGCGTCGGCGCCGCATCTCCGCGACGGCGACTAGCGCAGCGTCGTAGTGGCGCGGAGCCACCGGAGCTGGCGGCCGCCACCCGCGCGGCCGTTGGTAGACGGGCTTCGTCGCGTAGGGGTCGAACACACCCTCGAACGTGGCAGGGACCGAACCAAACCGCGCGGCGACATTGCCCATGCGCTCTCCTCGTGGAGCACCTCGAGGTGAATCGCGGGCAGGGCCGCGAGGTCGGCCCGTTCGGCGCCGGGGATCAGCCGGCTCCTAGCCTGCGAAATTGCGTTCTACGCCGGCGCAGCGGCTTCACGGCAATGGAGCCCTCTTCAGCATCCGGAAGCGTGTCGTTGGAAAGTCCTGCCGCTCGATGGTTCCTTCGATCAGGATGCGATCGGGGTCAATGTTCCCCCGGAGCGCCAAGTCGAAAGTCTGTGCGGCGTCGCCCCAGGCGGTGCCGAGCGGACCCTGGTAGTGAGTTACACGGACTTGCGCGGTGTAAATCGGCTGAGCGTAGTTGTACTTGCCGACGTAGTAGTACTGGCTGTCGCCGCCGAACAGGCGACCGGTCTCGAGCACAACAACGCCTCCGTTCGCCCACCCTAGAGTGGTTTCAAACTCGATGGTCCACAATGCGTCTTCCGACATGGGCTCCTCCGGCTCATGTACCCGCTTATGTGCCGCAGGGCGGCTGGGATTGCCCCAAACCGCCCCGCTTTGCTCCCTGCAGCACCGTTTCGCGTCGTGGAAGTCCGCACCATCGTTGTAAGTGGCTGATTCTCCCAGCGCCACCTAGAACGAGAGGATCTCCTGCTCCTTCTTCTTCAGCAGCTCGTCGACCTTGGCGATGAGCCGGTCGGTGGTCTTCTGCACCTGATCGTGCGCCCGCCGCTCCTCGTCCTCCGAGACCTTCTTGTCCTTGGCCGTGACCTTGAGCTTGTCGTTGGCCTCGCGGCGGATGTTGCGGACGATGACCCGCGCGTCCTCGGCCATCTTCGCCACGGACTTGACGAGCTGCTTGCGCCGCTCCTCCGTCGGCGCGGGCAGGCTCAGGCGGATCAGCTTGCCGTCGTTGACCGGGCTCAGGCCGAGATCGGACTTCTGGATGGCCTTCTCGATGGCGCCGATCTGGCTGGTCTCCCAGGGCTGGACCACCAGCGTGCGCGCGTCGGGCGTCGACACGGTGGCCATCTGGCTGATCGGCGTCGGGTTGCCGTAGTAGTCCACCCGGATGCTGTCGAGCAGCGCGGTCGAGGCCCGGCCCGTCCGCACAGTGGCGAACTCACGGCTCAGCCCGTCCAGCGCCGCGTTCATGCGGGTCTCCATATCCTTCAGCACGGCCTGCATGACGACCTCCTGTTCGAGGGTACCGTGACCGGGCCCCCGTTCCACCTTTTCAAGCCGGGGCAGTGTTTAGGCCGTGGAGGTGACGATGGAGCCGACGGGCTCGCCGCACACGATCCGGCGGATGTTGCCGGGGCGCGTGAGGTCGAACACGACGATCGGCAGCTTGTTCTCCATGCAGAGCGAGATGGCGGTGGTGTCCATCACCTCCAGACGTCGATTCAGCACGTCGATGTACGTGACCGTGGGCAGCCGCAGGGCGTTGGGGTCGCGGGCGGGGTCGGCCGAGTAGATGCCATCGACCTTGGTCGCCTTCATGATCGCGTCGGCGCCGATCTCCACCGCGCGCAACGCACCGGCCGTATCCGTGGTGAAGAAGGGGTTGCCGGTGCCGGCGGCGAAGATCACCACCCGGCCCTTCTCGAGGTGGCGGATCGCCCGCCGGCGGATGTAGGGCTCGGCCACCGCGCGCATCTCGATGGCGGACAGCACCCGGGTCTGGCAGCCGGACTTCTCGAGCGCGTCCTGCAGGGCCAGCGCATTGATGATGGTGGCCAGCATGCCCATGTAGTCGGCGGTGGCGCGATCCATCCCGGCCACGCTGGCCGCCACGCCCCGGAAGATGTTGCCGCCTCCGATGACGATGGCGAGCTGCACACCGAGCTCGGCGACCTCACGCACCTCGGAGCCGATCCGCAGCAGTACCGCGGGGTCGACTCCGTAGCCCTGGCTCCCGGACAGCGCTTCTCCCGAAAGCTTCAGGACGATGCGGCGGTACGCCGGGCGACTACTGCCGGCATCCGCCGCCACGACTAGCCGCTCCCGCCGATCTGGAAGCGAGCGAAGCGCCTCACGACGATCTTCTCCTTCGTGGCGGCGTTCACCTGGTCCACCAGGTCCTTCACCTTCGTCTTGCCGGTGCCGTCCTTGACGAAGGCCTGCTCGAGCAGGCACTGCTCGCTGAAGTACTTCTCCAGCTTGCCCTCGACGATCTTGTCGATCACCTGGGGCGGCTTCTTCTGGTCGGCCATCTGCGAGCGGTAGATGTCCCGCTCCTTCTCCAGCACATCCCCCGGCACCTCGTCGCGACTGACGTAGGCGGGGCTGGTGGCGGCCACCTGCATCGAGAGGTCCTTGACCAGATCCTGGAACAGCGGATTCTTGGCCACGAAGTCCGTCTCGCAGTTGAGCTCGATCAGCACGCCGATCTTGCCGCCGGCGTGGATGTAGCTGCCGACGACGCCTTCCTTGGCGTCCCGCCCCTCGCGCTTCTTGGCGTCGGCCAGCCCTTTCTTGCGCAGGTACTCCACCGCCGCCGACAGATCACCGTCGCTGGCCTGGAGCGCGGCCTTGCAGTCCATGACGCCGGCGCCCGTGCGCTCGCGCAGCTCCATGACGGTCTTGGCGTCGGCCGCCATCAGGAGGCCTCCACTTCGGCCGCGGCCATCTCCCCCTCGGCCTCGGCGATCTCGCCTACAGCCTCGTCCTTGGCCAGCGTGCCCCGGCCTTCCAGCATGGCGTCGGCCACCCGGGAGGTGATGAGACGGACCGCGCGGATGGCGTCGTCGTTGCCGGGCACCGGGTAGTCGATGCCGGTCGGATCGCAGTTGGTGTCGACGATGGCGACGATGGGAATGGCCAGGCGCTGGGCCTCGGCCACCGCGATCTTCTCCTTGCGGGGATCGATGATGAACACCGCCGAGGGCAGCGACTCCATCATCTTGATGCCGATCAGCGCCTTCTCCAGCTTCTCGCGCTCGCGGTCGAGCTCGAGGGCTTCCTTCTTCCCCACCCGGTCGAACTCGCCGGTCTCCTTCATCTCCTCGAGCTTCTTGAGCCGCGCGATGGACTTCCGGATGGTGGTGAAGTTCGTGAGCGTTCCGCCCAGCCAGCGCTGGTTCACGTAGAAGCCGCTGCACCGGGTGGCCTCGTCGAAGACCGTCTCCTGCGCCTGCTTCTTGGTGCCGATGAACAGCATCGTGCCGCCGCCGGCGGCCAGGTCGCGCACGAAGGCGTAGGCCTCGCGGAACTTCTTGAGGGTCTTCTGGAGATCGATGATGTAAATGCCGTTGCGCTCGCCGAAGATGTACTTCTGCATCTTCGGGTTCCAGCGCTTGGTCTGGTGGCCGAAGTGCACCCCCGCCTCCAGCAGCTCCTTCATGGTCAGTGCAGCCATGCATCCTCCTTCATCGGTTGGCCTCCGCCGCGCTCGGAAGCATCGCTTCCGACCGATGATGCGCGGCGTGCGTGATGGTTACGTCGTGTACTTCCCGTTGATCCGCACGTACTCCTCGCTGAGGTCGGAGGTCAGGACCCGGTCCTCTCCGCGGCCCAGGCCGAGGTCGATCGTGATCTCGAACTCGCGTGCTCCCATGATCTCGCGGATGCGCTCCACGCGCACGCCTTCTCTGAGCACGCCCCGCTCGACCATGCGCTCCTCGCCGAAGGTGATGGCGATCTTGTCCTGGTCGATGCGGGCCGCCGACTTGCCCAGCGCCATCATGATCCGTCCCCAGTTAGGGTCGGCCCCGTTGACCGCAGTCTTGACCAGCGGAGAATTGGCCACGCTGCGGGCGGCGATGAGCGCATCCCGACGGCTGGCCGCCCCGCGCACGCAGAACGTCACCACCTTGGTGCCGCCCTCGGCGTCCTCGACCAGCATCCGGGCCAGGCGGCCCATCAGCGCCTCGACGCCCGCGGCGAACTGACGCAGGCCCCGCCCGCCCGACTCCACCGCCCGGTTCTCGGCGAGGCCGTTGGCCAGGATCGCCACCGTGTCGCTGGTGGAGGTGTCGGAGTCGACCGTCACCCGATTGAACGAGTGATCGACTGCCCGGCGAATGAGGCCGTTCAGCACGCCACGGGCCACCGCGGCGTCGGTCGCCACGAAGCAGAACATCGTGGCCAGGTGCGGCTCGATCATCCCCACGCCCTTGGCGATGCCGCCCAGCGTGACGGTGCGACCGTTGACCTCCAGCCGCAGCGCCGCTTCCTTGGGCCGCGTGTCGGTGGTCATGATCGCCTCGGCCGCGGCGTGTCCCCCCTGCGGTGAGAGCGCCTTGACCAGCTTCGGCAACGCGGTCCGCACCCGGTCCATCGGCAGCGGCACGCCGATGACGCCGGTGGCGGCGATCAGCACGTGGGCGGTCGGGATGTGGAGCAGATCCGCGACGGTCTTGGCCATCTCGCGCGCGTCCTTGAGGCCCCGCTCGCCCGTGCAGACGTTCGAGCACCCGCTGGACGCCACGATCGCCTGGGCCGCGCCCGAGCGGGCGTGCTCCATCGAGACCTGGACGGGCGCGCCCTTCACCTGATTCGAGGTGAACACCGCCGCCGAGCGCGTGGGCGTCGGGGAGTGAATGAGCGCCATGTCCTTCTTGCCGCCGGCCTTGATACCTCCGGCGACGCCGGCAGCCAGGAAGCCAGGCACGGCGGTGATGCCGCCGTCGAGCCACTCGATCTCGGGCATCCGGCTCAGGGGTACACCGGGGCCGTGTCGAGCCCGGTCCGCTCGTTCCACCCGAAGAGCACGTTGAGGTTCTGCACGCCGTTGGCGGAGCCGCCCTTGCCGAGATTGTCGATGGCCGAGACACAGATGGCCCGGCCGATCCGCGGGTCGGCCACCACGGCGACGTCGCAGTAGTTCGAGCCGACCACGAAACGGGTGGTCGGACGCTCGCCCTCGCCGAGCACGCGCACGAACGACTCGCCGGCGTAGAAGTCGCGATAGACCTGCAGCAGCTCGGCCGTCCCGAGCACGCTGGCCAGCGCCACCGAGGCCGTGGTGTAGAGGCCGCGGTTCAGCGGGACCAGATGAGGCGTGAAGCTCACCTTCAGCGGGCTACCGGCCAGCGCCGAGAGCTCCTGCTCGATCTCCGGCGTGTGGCGGTGCGATCCGATGCCGTAGGCCTGCACGTTTTCGTTGGCCTCGGTGTAGAGGTACATCGGGTCGACCTTCCGTCCCTGCGCGCCGGCCCCGGTCACGCCCGACTTACCATCGATGACGATGCCGTCCAGCCGGGCCAGCCCGTTCTTGAACAGCGGCGCCAGCGCCAGGATCGCTCCCACCGGATAGCACCCGGGCGAGGCCACCAGCGAGGCGCCGGCAATCGCCTTGCGATGCAGCTCGGGCAACCCGTACACCGCCTCGCCGAGCCCGTTCGGATCGATGTGCGGTGCCTTGTACCAGGTGACGTAGTCCTGAGGATCGCGCAGCCGGTAGTCGGCCGAGAGATCGATGACCTTGCGGCCGCGCGAGCGCAGCACGGGCACGGCACGCTGCGACTCCATGTGCGGCAGCGCCAGGAACACGACGTCGGCGGCCCCGGCAAGCCATTCGGGATCGAGGTCGTGAAAGGCCAGCTCGGTGAGCCCGCGCAGATGCGGGTAGACACGGGCCAGTGGCTCGCCAGCCAGGCGCTCGGACGTGACGCCGGTGAGCGTCACGCGCGGGTGCGCCAGCAAGATACGCAGCAGCTCGGCGCCCATGTACCCGCTGGCGCCGGCGACGGCAACGCGAAGACGGTCGGTGGTCGCCACGGGACTCAGCGCTTGGAGTACTGGAACTTCTGCCGCGCGCCCGGCTGACCGTACTTCTTGCGCTCGCGCATGCGCGGGTCGCGCGTCAGGAGCCCGGCCTTCTTGAGCGGCGAGCGAAGCTTCTCGTCGAAGCGCGTCAGGGCGCGGGCCAGGCCGTGCCGCACGGCCCCGGCCTGCCCGGTGGGGCCGCCGCCCGCCACGGTCGCGATCACGTCGAACTGACCCGCCGTGCTCGTGATCTCGAAGGGCTGCGCGATGATCATGCGCAGCGTCTCGCGCGGGAAGTAGTCCTCGAACGTGCGCTTGTTGATCGTGATCCGACCCGAGCCGGGCCGCACCCACACGCGGGCCACCGAGGTCTTGCGCCGTCCGGTGCCGTAGAACCGATCGAGCACGGTTGCCATCTACCGCCCCTCCTTGCCGCGGGCTGATGCGGGCAAGGCCTGAGGCTGCTGAGCCTCGTGCGGATGCTCGGACCCCCGGTAAACCTTGAGCTTCTTCGCCATCGCCCGTCCGAGCCGATTCTTGGGCAGCATGCCCTGCACCGCCCACTCGATCACCCGCTCGGGATGGGAACTGATCATCTTCTCGAACGGAACCTCGCGCAGCCCGCCGATGTACCCGGAGTGCCAGCGGTACATCTTGTCTGTACGCTTGCGGCCCGTGACGTGAATCTTTTCGGCGTTGACCACGATGACGTGATCACCGACGTCGAGGTGCGGCGTAAAGGTGCTCTTGTGCTTGCCCCGCAGGATCGTCGCCACGCGTGTGGCCAGGCGTCCCAGCACCTGCCCGTCCGCGTCCATGACAAACCACTTGCGATCGATCTCGCTCTCCGTCGGAATCGGCGTCGCCATCGTGTCCTCGTTTACCCGCTCGCTCCGTAAGTAGCCGTCACGGATAGGAAAATTTGCAAAGCAAGACTCTACGGCAAAACACCTGGGGTGTCAAGGCACGCGCCGCGTCAGGACCGGGTCTTGCCGGGCCATGGGCACAGCGCCCGGATCGAGCACTTGGGACACGCGGGCTTGCGCGCCACGCAGGTCCGCCGGCCGTGAATGATCAACAGGTGCGTGCCCTGGGTCAGACGCCCTCGTGGCAGAACCTCCACCAGCTGATCGTGAATCTCCTCCGGATCGTCCGACTTGGCCAGCCCCAGGCGCTGCGAGACCCGGAAGACATGAGTGTCGACCGCGAGCGCGTCCTGTCCGAACGCGTTGCCCAGCACGACGTTGGCGGTCTTCAGACCGACCCCGGGCAACGCGGTCAGCGCGTCTCGATCCGCCGGCACGCCGCCGCCGTGCCGCTCGACGAGCCCGCGGGCCATGCCGAGCAGCGAGCGGGTTTTGGCCCGAAAGAATCCGGTCGACCGGATCTCCTGCTCGAGCTTGGCCGGGTCCGCGGTCGCCAGCGCGTGGGCGGTGGGATATTTGTGGAACAGGCCCGGCGTGACCATGTTCACCCGCTCGTCGGTGCACTGAGCGGAGAGGATGGTGGCCACGAGCAGCTCGAACGGCGTCGAGAAGTCGAGCGCGATCCTGGCGTCCGGATACGTGCGTTGCAGGACAGTCAAGATCGTCCGCGCACGGCCCCGCCTGGCAACCGCCGTCTCTCTCATCGTTGAGCCGCCGAGATCCGAAGCGCCTCACCGCTCACGCTGATGCGACCGAGTTCGATCGGAAACGGCAAGCGCGCCGCGATCCGCGCGGACGGATCGTAGTTGCGGATGACCCAGTTCACCAGCACGTCGGGCACGGGCACCAGACCGACCCGCACGTGGTCGGCCTCCAGCGCGAACGGCCGGTCGGCCGCAGGCTGCAACCGCACGCGCGCGCTGACGTCGGGTCCGGCCTGGCGCACGGTGACCAGCAACGCATCGCCATCGGCGGCCACCACCGCGCCGCGCAGGCGCGGGAGCGCGGCGAGGTAGGCCTGCAGATCGGCCAGCGCCAGCGTGGCCGACTCGAAGCGGACCCGTCCGGCGTCGAGCGGGTCGAGCCGCCCCTCGAGCGCGCTCCACGGGTTCACCAGAAAGTCCTCGATCACGACCTGGATGTCCCGCACCCGCAGGGTCGGCGTACGGCTGCGCGCGAACTCACCGAACGTGGCCGCAGCCATCCGGATCTCGACCCGGCCGATCCGGCCCGCGCGGATCGCGTCGTCGTACGCGACATCGATCTGCAGCCTCTCGACGTCGCGCACCACGTCGCCCAGCCGACGGCGCAGCGCGGCCTCCACCGCGGCCGCGACCGCGGCCGGGGCCGCGTCCACCGGCGGCACTCGCCGCACGCGGACCGTCGCCGTCGAGCCGTCGGGCAGCGGGAACTCACCGATCACGGGGAAGACGCGGGCCAGCGCGGGATCGCGGGCCAGCCGTTCGGACACACGGATCGCCTTGTCCGCGGTCCACTGCGGGCCGAGGCTGCCGGTCTTGAGGATCATGTAGTCGATGCCCAGAGGCGGATCGCCCCACGCGCGCACGAAGCGCAGATCCAGTCGATCGCGCACGGCGTAGTAGCGGAAATTGCTGACGGCGAAGAAGTTGTCGTTGGGCACGACACTCACCGTCGCCGGCGCACCGCGGCGGTCCTGCTCGAGCAGGGCCAGGATCTTCGCGTGTTGCCAGTCCGCTCGCATCGGCGTCGAGCCCGGTACCCACCACACCCCGAGCCATGGCAGACGGACATTCGGCGGGATCCCGCTGACAATCGCGGCGACCTGCACCGCCCCCAGGAGGACCAGCGCGATCACGGCACCGCGGCGGACACCACGGGGCAGCGTCGTCAGCGTCAGCGCGGCGATCACCGCCATGACGCCGAGCAGCGGCAGTGTGAAGCGCAGGTTCTTGTTCTGGATCAGCACGGACAGAACGAAGAACGGACCCAGAAGCGTGCCCAGCATGAGCCACTGGCGCCGCCACGCGGCGACGACAAGGCCAAGCGCGAAGAGCAGGCTCGCCCCAACGCCGAACTGCTGCAGCAGCATCCTCGGATAGAAGGTCACGCCCGCGAGGCTCAGCGTCTCGGGATACCCGGCCTCGGCGGCTTGCCTGAACGCCCGCGCCCCGAACTGGGCCTGCAGACCGAACAGTCGGGGCCCGAACCACGGCAGGCTGATCACGGTCGCCACGAGGGTCGCCAGCAGCACGTTGGCGACCCCGCGCCGGCCGCCCCGCGCCAGGACCATGATCACCGGCACCAGCACGTACAGCGCGAACGTCGGCTTGGTCAGCATTCCGAGACCACACACCACCCCGAAGGCGAGCGCCATCGGCCGGCGGGTCAGGCCGTCGGTGGCGAGCAACACCGCCAGCGCCAGAGCCACCATCGCCGCCAGGGGCAAGTCGAGTTGAAAGCGCAGCGTGGAGAACACGACGAACGGCGCGCTGCCGAACAGCAGCGCCGCCGCGACACCCACCGTGCCGTCAGCGAGGGCCCGACCGAGCAGGTATACGGCGGCGATGCCGAGCCCGAGGAACCCGACCATCACGGCGCCCGCGGCGGCCGCATCCGACAGCCCGAGCAGCATCCCGGCCCCAGCCAGACAGAGCACGAGCGGAGGATAGAAGGACGAGCGCTCGAGGATGCCGCGGACGTCGCCGGTACGCAGGTCGCGCGAGCACTGCACCGCGCGCTCCAGGTGGTTGGCGTTATCCCACTCCGGCGGGCGGCGGTCGACCGCCATCCACACGCTCGAGACCACCGCGATGACGAGGAACGCTCCGCCCACGATCAGCCAGTCGCGCCGCTCTGTCGCGGTCACCTCGGGTCAGGCTCCCAGGTGCGCCCGGATCAGGGCGATGCGAGCGTCGAATTCCGCGGGCGGCAGCTGCCGGGGCTCATGCGTGACCGTCCACACCGGCTGGCGCGGCGCGGGGTCGTCGGCGCGGCGGGGAATCAGGTGCCAGTGGATGTGGGCGATCTGGTTGCCGAGCAGCTCGTAGTTCATCTTGACCGCGCCGAACGCGGTGGCCACCGCGCTGGCCACGCGGGTGATTTCCTCGGTCAGCTGGGCGCGCTCGGCGGGGTCGAGCTGCCACAGCTCGGTGGCGTGTCGCTTGAGGACCAGGAACGTCCAGCCGGGGAAGAACTGATCGTCGTGCAGATAGGCGATGCTCGTGCCGCAGTCGGCGATGCGCTGGCCGTCGGCCGGCCACTGTCCGGTGCAGGCCGGGCAGGTCGGAGCGTTCACTGCCGGCGGGCGAGAAACGCGCCGAGCCGACGCAGCCCTTCCTCGATGCGCTCGACCGACGCGGAGTACGAGAATCGCAGGTAGCCCTCGGCGTTGCGCCCGAAGGCCACGCCCGGCGTCACGGCCACGTGGCACTGATCGAGGATCTCGTAGGCGAAGCTCAGGGAGTCGCCCGAGAATTGCCGGGCGTTGGCGAGGATGTAGAAGGCCCCGGTCGGCTCGAAGCCCACCCCGAAGCCCAGCGCGCGCAGACCATCGATCATCAGGCGGCGCCGCGCCGCGAAGATGTGCCGGAAGCGGGCCGTCTCGTCCGTCGCCTCGCGCAGGGCGGCGACCCCGGCCCATTGCACGAACTCGTTGGTGGAGATGAAGAAGTTGCCATAGAGCCGCTGCAGTGTCCGCGCGTGGTTGGCCGGCGCGATGAGCCACCCCAGTCGCCAGCCGGTCATGGCGAAGGCCTTGGAGAATCCGTTCAGCACGAACGCCCGATCGGTGAACTCCAGGATGGATCGGTCCCGTCCACCGTCCGTGAGTCCGTGATAGATCTCGTCGGCGACGAT